>LUMD01001119.1_pt1 | contig 16562 bp, 13 predicted proteins | sample 729651 | NCBI WGS metagenome assembly LUMD01 (sample SAMN03860272, study PRJNA289734) | marine metagenome | biome: seawater column; feature: ocean; material: water; isolation source: Red Sea water column Station 34 - depth 258m | place: Saudi Arabia: Red Sea | collected 2011-10-15 | depth 258 m | reverse complement strand
GGCTTCGGCAATGCTGATTCATCCCGATTATGAGGGCAGGGTTACCCAGGACTGGTTCAATGCCGCCACCTGGGGCGATCAGGCGAGGCCGGTGAGTAGCGGCGGTCGCGGCGGCGCCTGGTTCTTGCAGGCCGGAGAAGACAAGCTGGTGCTTCGCGAATATCGCAGGGGTGGTTTGGTGGCGAAATTTGCCCGATATGCCTATGCCTTCACTCGTGAGGCCGATGTGCGATCCTTTGCTGAATTCCGCCTGCTGAATGCAATGCTCAGCAAGGGGCTTCCCGTACCCCGTCCGGTGGCAGCCTGGTATCGGAAACTGTCACCGATTCAATACCGGGCCGCCATCATCATTGAGCGACTGGAGAACACTTCACCATTAGCTGATCTTATTGCCGAACTGGACGGTGATGCCTGGGAGTCCATTGGAGAAACGATTCGTCGATTTCACGACGCGGGTGTCATGCATGCTGACCTTAACTGCTTCAATGTACTGGTTCGGGGCGACGAATACTTTCTGATTGATTTCGACAAGAGCCGACTTACTGCAGACAGTGCGCCAGCCCGCTGGAAAGAGGCGAATCTTGATCGCTTCTCGCGGTCGCTGGTGAAAGTGGCCGGAGAACACACCCGGGCGAGGGTCTGGAGTTATTTCATGAACGGATATAACAGGGGAATGGCCGCTTGACCAATCCACGACAGGGCGGATCGCTTCCGTCAATACTTTGCCTTACGGATGCCTGCGATCGTCCGGAAACTGAACTTTTTATCGGACTCAGAAAAGCCGGATTTGACCTCGACGTCATGTGTAACCCCAAGGGCAGGAATTATCAGCGTCTTGTCGACGAGGGCATGGTTGCCAGTCCCATGGCCCTGAAGAGTCGCTTCGACAAAGAAGGCACCGAGGCCATCCGCCAACAACTGGCCAAGAAAAATTACGAGGTCATTCATGCCTATAATCCCCGGGCCCTGGCCTGCGGATTACGGGCTTCCCGGGGCACCGATATCAAGATCGTCGCCTATCGCGGTGTGATCGGTAATATCAGCTTTCTCAATCCGGAGTCCTGGATTACCTTCTTGCACCCACGCGTCAGCAAGATTGTCTGTGTCGCCGATGCCATCAAGGATTATCTGGCGAGCCTCCGGCTTTTGTGGATGCACATCCCTGAGCGCAAGCTTCAAAGAATCTACAAGGGGCACGATCTGGACTGGTATCAGTCGCCCAAGGCCGATCTCACCCAGTTTGGTGTTCCCGAAGGTGCCTTCGTGGTGTGCTGCACCGGACGGAATACCCCACGAAAAGGCTTCGATGACCTGATAGAAGCAGTCGACAAGCTGCCTGCGGATGTGAACGTACATTTGCTGCTGCTCGGAGACGTCATTGATAACGAAGAGATTCAGGCGCAGGCCGCTGCTACCTCTCACTCCGAGCGGATCCACTTTACAGGCTACCGCACCGATGCCCCGGCCATCGCCGCCGCCAGTGACGTCTTTGTGCTTCCCTCCAAAGAAAGAGAAGGGCTGCCCCGGGCCGTTATTGAGGCCATGGTCTATGGTGTGACGCCGGTGGTGACCAGTGTCGGCGGCATGCCGGAACTGGTGGAAGACGGTGTCAGCGGTATTGTGGTTCCACCGAAAAATGCCACCGAGCTGTCGGCAGCTATCGAGCGGCTTTACCGCGACAGAGAGCTATCGGCCAAGCTTGGGCAGGCTGCGCGGCAAAGGATCGCCCAGAATTTTCACACCTCACAGACCGTCAGCGAGACGGGTGAGCTATACAAAACACTCACGGGCAGGGCTTGAATGCGGCGGTATCTGTTTTTTGTCAATCAACCCTATTCCTATTCGATTCTGCGACCGCTGCAGGAAGAGATACTGCGCCGGGGTGACGAAGCGGCCTGGTTTGTCGCGGGTTGCTCAACGGCGCCGCTTCGGTCCGATGAGCGTCGTCTTGGCAGCGTAAAAGAGGTTATGGAATACAACGCCGATGCTACCTTTGTCCCCGGGGACTGGGTGCCCTATTTCTTCCCGGGGATCAAGGTCGAGGTATTCCATGGCATGGCTCGCAACAAGCGCGGCCATAGCAGCGAGGACGAAAGTGATCATTATCGCATTCGCGGATGGTTTGATCTCTACTGCACCCATGCCATGAAAGATACGGAAAAGTTCCGTGAGCTGGCGGCCCAATACCAGCATTTCGGGGTTGCCCACACTGGCTGGCCAAAGCTGGATCCTCTGCTATCGCAGCCTGGTGAGGGGAAGAGAAAGCGCTCGGAAAATGAGCTGCCTGTCGTATTTTTCGCCTCCACGTTCAGCCGCTCCGTTACGTCCGCTCCGGATCTGGTGGAGAAAATCGGCGAACTGTCCCGGAATGGTCGGTGGAAGTTCATTGTAACCCTGCACCCAAAGATGGATCCTGCGGTAGTGGATCAGTATCGCGAGCTGAGCGGCGATAACCTCCGTTTTGTCGAAAGCGATGAGGATCTGTTACCCCTGCTTCCGCAGGCAGATGTGATGCTGTGCGATACCTCGTCCATCATGTTCGAATTCATGTTCCTGGATCGCCCGGTGGTTACCTTCAGGACGAAAATGCCGGGCCCCTATCTGATCGACGTCCACGAAGTTGAGGACGTCGAGTCAGCCCTGGAAGAAGCAGTGCAGTATCCCGACACCCTGATGCAAGAAACACGAGCCCTTTGCGACCAGTTGCACAGCTTCAGGGATGGTCGCTCCAGCGGACGGGTACTGGATGCGGTTGAGGATTTCCTGATCAACAAGCGAGGCGAATTGAAACGCAAGCCGATGAATCTGTTGCGCAAACTGAAAGTCAGACGCCGTTTGCGCAAGGAACTTGCACGCATGGCACCGGAAAGCTCAGGATAGATTCTTCGAAGGTCCAAACCGGGAAACGAGTGATTTGAACTGCGCCGCCAGTCCTATTAACGTCTTTGTTGCGAGCACGCCCCTCCAACTGATCAGTTGCTCCGAGGCTCGCTACCATTATGGCTGCAGCGCTGAAACCACGCTTCTTGTCATTGCCAGGCCTGATAACCGGGAGACCGAGGGGCAAATGGCTTTTCTCGCCGAGGCCCTGGGCTGGCAGGGCATCGAAACCATCTATCTTAAGAAAAGTTCGTTTTATCTGCGTCTGGGGGCGGTCGCCAAGGGTCTTTCGCGACGCAAAATCGAAAGGTTGTTCATCGGGAACAAATCCAGCTGGATCCACGAAGTGTTCTATCGGGGATTCGACAGCGAGCAGCTGATTTTTGTGGATGATGGCCTGGCGACAGTAACCTACTACCATGCCATTCATGATGAGGGGATCGCCTCCCGGATCTCACCGGCCAAGAAACGGCTCCTCAGAACCATGGGTATCCGGATTCACCGCGTTGTTCCGGATGTGATCGCCTTCTTTACCTTCTTTCCGTTACCGAGCTCCGGGCTCGTTCAGGTGCAGGTTCACGATTTTCCGGTGTTTCGTAGAACCTTTAAAACATCAGCCCGTGACAGCAGCCAGACGCCCATGGTGGGGTTCCTTGGCCAGCGCTTTGGTGGTGAGGATCGGCTTGCGCAACTGAAATTGCAAATTCAGCATATGGTGGAACGTCATCCTGATAGCCGCGTCGTGTACTTTATGCATCGAAAGGAAAGCCGGGAAGAGTTGGAGGCCTTGCTGGCGGAATTTCCGCTCGAGATACGGCAGGCCGGTCGTCCGATAGAAGTGGAGGTAGCCCTGTCCGGAGAAACGTATCTGGCGTTCTACAGCTTTGCTTCGACCGCTCTGTTTACCCTGAAAAAGATTTTTCCGGAGATCCGGGTGTTCCAGATTGATGACGCCGCACTGGGCGCGCGGCTACCCTATTACGAGGAAATACGGTGTATGTTCAGGAGCATCGGTGTGGAAACGACGCTCCTCCGGGGATCACGAGTCTTCAAAGCGGGCCGGCCGGTCCAGAGTCCATAACCCCGCATACTTATTGAAGGTTACCTGCGCATAGGTCACGGCCGTCAGATAACCCACAGCGCCATCCAGAAAACCGAACCGAATAAAGTACACCTGCACAAACGTCATCAGGCCCCGCAGAGTCGGGTAGATCATGGTTCGGGTTTTCTTGCCTTTACGATGCTTCTCCAGAGAGCCGAGCCACGCATATTTCGCGCTTTTCTCCAGCGAATGGCCGAAATCCCGGTGCGTGTAGTGCGTGAGGCGGCCTCTGAGGGTTTTGATCTTGCGTCCTGAGGGAATCAGGATCCGCTCATGTACCAGAGCGTCTGAAAAGCTAACGCCCTCACGACGGAACAGTCGGAGCGGCGCCCGACCGCTGCGGCCGAAATCCAGACGGTTGCCGTAAATCGTTACCGCCCAGGGAAGCTTGTAGGCGTCCGCATCAGGATCTGCCAGGTGATCGTTGATCTCCCGTGCCAGCTCCGGTGTGACACGTTCATCGGCATCCAGTGACAGCACCCACTCTCCGGTCGCTTTCTCAAGAGCGCGCTGTTTCTGGATGCCAAAGCCCGGCCAGTCTGTCACTTCAACCACATCAGCCAACTCCCTGGCCAGTTCCACCGTCCGGTCAGTACTGCCGCTGTCCAGAACAATAATTTCGTCGGCAACCAGCCTTGCGGATTTCAGACAGTCGGTAATATGGTTTTCTTCGTTTTTCGTGATTATGGTCGCTGAAACCTTGCGGGCCCTGTTTCGAACGTATGAGGCGCTTAATTCTGTGAACATGGCCGAGGCGATGGAAGCGATCGCAAGCAGGTAGAAGGTCAGGAACAGGGTTCGATTGAACGTGGCTTCTGTAAGCCCGAACAGGAAGTAGCCGATGGAGATCATGCAACCAGCCGCCGCAAGGTGGGCTGTGGCTGAGTGTCTGCTAGTCAGGTTACGGGCAAAAATGGCCAAAGGAATGAAAATCAGCAGAGCCCAGCTGAGAATGCCCGGAATACCGCTGGTGGCAGCATTATTGAGCAGGTCGTTGTGAGCGTGCCCGGTGCAACAGTCGAGGAAGTGCGCTGGCAGATGGCCGGCCGCGACTTCTGCCTCAATGCGGTGGGTATACCCCCCCAGACCTGCCCCGGACCAGGGGCTTTCTCCAAGCATGTTCAGTGCCTGTTCCCAGACCTCCAGACGGATTTCCATTCCTGAATCCAGGTGGCCGTCATGGAGCAAGCCATTGAGCGAATTCGACATGCGGTCGCTGGTAATAATCGCGCCGGCGACGAGAACTGGCACAACGACCAGCCCGGCAGCGCGAAGTCTTTTGCTGAGTAGCGGTACTAGCGCAACCAGAAGAAATGGTAAGGCAACCAGGTTGCTGCGGGTCTCCGACAGCATCGAAATCAGGACGGCAGCCGTTCCACCGATAAAAAACAGTATCGCCAGGACAAAAAACATGGCGCCAACGATGGTTAACATCCCCCCCAGGAGAGCAAGATTTCCAAAGCTGATGGGGTTAATTCCGCCACCAAAACGGGAGTTCATCACTTGGCCAAGGGCACCCTGGCGGGCAGCGATGGTCACGAGAAATATCCCGATGATAGACACGGAAACCAGTCCAATGGCCGCAAACGTCGTGCGTGCGCCGACCCGCGCATAGCTGATGGCAATGATCAGAGGCCAGAACAGGATAAACCGGGCGTGCGTTCCAAACGTTTTTCCACCTTCGTAGTCAAAGCCTTCCAGGGCCCAGGACAGAAAGCTCACCAGTACGAAGAACCAGAAGGAAAAGTGCAGCAACCTGAGCTCTTTGGGCTTGTCCCAACCGGTTTTGTAAAGAGATTTCCTGGCACTGAGCACCATTCCGGCAATGGCGAGCAACAGAGTGGCGCCGGCCAGGATGCTCGACGACAGGAGCGCGCCGCCAAGCCCGATGATCAGCAGTGCATGGAGGGCCAGTGTCGGGTTCAACATACGCGATCCGGGTTATAGGGATTGATTTCGCCGGGTGGTCGATGGCGCATGCGTTTGTATTCCCACTGATATTGCTCCGGGATTTCCCGCACGCATTGCTCGATGGCGTGATTCATGGCTGTGGTTGCGGCAACAGGGTCTTTGTCTCCGAGGCCCGGGCCAGTCTCCCGAACGACAATCCGGAACCCGGAGGCATCGGGCAGGCGCTCGGCGTAGGTGATCAGCACGTTGGCGCCGGTACGCTGGATCAGCTTGGACACCAGCGTCATGGTTTTCACTTCCATGCCGAAGAAAGGCGCGAAGGCATTGCCTTTGCCCCGGGGTGACTGATCCGGCAGGATCCCTGCGACACCGCCTTCCCGCAGAATTGAGGCGAGCCGGGCCAGACCCCGACGGTCGCCCCTGACCAGTTCCGAGCCAAGGCGTCCGCGGACCTTGATCATGTAATCTTCGAACTCGGGCATATTCGGCGGGCTATAAAGGGCTGCCATTTTGTAACGGGATGAGAAAAACAAACCCGCCAGTTCCCAGTTGCCGAGGTGCGGCGCAAGGAGAATCAGGCCCTTGTCTCCAGCCATGGCGTCGTCGATCAGTTCCAGCCCCTCGGTTTCACGGATCAGGCCAAGGCATTTCTCCACTGGCCACTCCCACATCAAAGGGACCTCGAGCATGGTCATGCCGGTCTGGGCCAGCGAATTTTTCGACATAGCCGCCCGCTCGGTGTCTGAAAGCTCTGGGAGGCAGATGGACAGGTTAATATCGGTGACCTGACGCGACTTGGTGGGCAGTCGCCATACCAGATAACCCACGAACCGACCCACCCGCTGGGCGCCGGCAAGAGATAACCAGCCGGCAATCCTGAGCAGCCCGGCAATGACGAAATATTTGAGCTTGCTCATTTGCGGCCGTACCGATCCTCGTAGCGGACGATGTCATCCTCACCAAGGTAGGAACCCGACTGGACTTCGATCAGTTCCAGATCGATGACCCCCGGATTCTCCAGCGAATGCACCTGGCCAACCGGAATGTAGGTGGACTGGTTTTCGGTGACCAGATAGGTTTTCTCACCGTTGGTGACCCGGGCGGTGCCACTGACCACGATCCAGTGCTCGGCACGATGATGATGCATCTGCACGGAGAGCTTGGCGCCGGGTTTTACCGTGATGCGTTTGACCTGATAGCGGGCGCCGTTGTCGATGGAATCGTAAACACCCCAGGGCCGGTAGACTTCCCGATGGTTCATGTGTTCGTGGCGGCCATCGGTTTTAATCCGTTCCACCACGGTTTTGACGTCCTGGACACTGTCTTTGTGGGCAACCAGCAGGGCATCCTTGGTTTCGATAACTACCAGGTTGTCCACGCCAACGGTGGCCACCAGCCGGCTATCGGCACGGACCAGGGTGTTGGCTGTGTTGTGGGTAATCACGTCGCCGGTGAGGCTGTTGCCGTCGGCGTCCTTGTCACTGACTTCCCAGAGCGCGGACCAGGAGCCGATATCGCTCCAGCCGGCATCCAGGGAAACCACCGCGGCCTTGTTCGTCTTCTCCATGACGGCGTAGTCCACCGAGTCCGACGGGCATTCCGCGAAGCGCTCGGCATTGATCCGGGTGAAGTGAAGGTCATCGGCGGTATCTGCGATGGCGGCACGGCATGCGGCGAGGATATCCGGGCGATGGGTTTCCAGTTCCTCAAGGTACTGGCGGGCACCAAACAGGAACATCCCGCTGTTCCAGAGGTACTCGCCGGAATCCAGGTAGCCATTGGCGGTCGCCTGGTCCGGCTTTTCGACGAACTTGTCCACCAGGTAGCTGTCGGGGCCCAGTTCGGTGCCCCGGTGGATATAGCCGTAGCCGGTTTCCGGATGGTTCGGGACAATGCCGAAGGTGACCAGTTTTCCTTCCCGCGCCAGCGGAATGGCTTTCTTCACCCCTTCCTGAAAGGCGGTCACGTCCTTGATCAGGTGGTCGGCTGCCAGGACCAGCATGAGTGGATCTTCGGCGTTGTTCTCCGCGGCCTCGGTCAGCTGCAGTGCTGCCAATGCAATGGCCGGCGCCGTGTTCCGGCCACAGGGCTCCAGAATGATCCGCGTCTCTTCGTGGCCGGATTGCCGCATTTGTTCAGCAGCCAGGAACCGGTGTTCCTCGTTGCAAATCAGAAGAGGGTTTGCTGCATCCATGCCCTCAAGCCGCGCAACGGTGGCCTGCAGCATCGACAGGGGGCCGTTGGTCAGTTTCAGGAACTGTTTCGGATTCAGCTGGCGCGACATTGGCCAAAGGCGCGAGCCGGTACCGCCAGCCATAATGACGGGGTGAATCATCTGCACACTCCGGGCTTGAGTTAAAGAATGCCAAGAAAAACATCAAAATCAGGCGCGTCATCTTATCATAAGGCAACCATGATATTGTTCTGACCAGTCCGTAAACCGATTGCCTCGACACCAGGAACTTTGATGAAGCTACCGTTATCCGTTTATTACATCACCCAGGATGAAGAGCTCCGATTGCCGGAATCCCTCGCAAAGGTTTCCGGCTGGGTTGATGAGATTATCGTAGTCGATTCCGGGAGCACTGACCGAACCCGCGAAATCGCAGAAGCGGCCGGTGCAAGGTTCGTGCATAACGACTGGCAGGGATTTGCTTGCCAGAAGGCGTTTGCTGCCAGTCTTTGCCGGAATGACTGGGTGTTGGATCTGGATGCAGATGAGGTGTTGTCAGACGAACTTGTCGCCAACATCCAGGCCCTTTTTTCAAAGCCGGTTGACCCGGACATTGCGGGATTCCGTATGCGCTGGGTTCTGTCGCAGCCGGACCCACGGCATCCATTCCGCCATGATAAATCGAAGAAGATCCTCAGGCTCTACAATCGCAACAAGGCGGATATCGAGCCGGAAAAAGACAGCAACAATGACCGGCCGCAGGTGAAAGCTGGACGCGTTGTTGATCTCAAGGGCGATGTGTTACATCGCACGCTGATTTCCCTGGAGCAGATGGAGCGAAAGTACTGCCAGTTGTCGACGGAGCAGGCCCGTTTTCTGGCCGCAAAGGGGCGACGGATTTCCAGTGCCCGCCTGTTCGCCGAGTTTCCCGTGAAGTTCCTGAAATATTATCTGCTTCATCGCCAGATCCTGAACGGCTGGTTCGGGCTGAGCGTTTCCATTACTGCAGCCAACAGGAACTTCATGCGCCTGGCCAAGGCTCGGGAGATGCAGATGCTGTCTGAATTCGAGAAGAAAAATACCGGCTAGGTCGCCACCGGGCATAGCCGCCATCAGTTCGCCCGGCGCTCGCCCATCGCCCTCAGGTAGAGCGCTTCCGTTTGCTCTGCCATGGCAGTGATCGTGAGTTTTTCGCGGGCAAATGCGATGGCCGGTTGCTGGCTCCGCTTCAGCGCCTCCAGATCAGCGAGCGCTTGTGCCATTAAATCGGCGAGGTCCCGATCCCGATAACCTGCGCTGAGAGCCGTTTCTGGAAGAATATCCCGTGGTCCAGATACCGGAGTTGAGACAACAGGGCAACCACCAAGAAGGGACTCCGCCAGCACATAGGGAAAACCTTCCCGCTCGGAACTGATTACCGTCAATTGGGCCTCTTCGTAGATGGGCGCCAGATTTTCCCGGAAACCTGCCAGAGTGATCGAGTTTTCCAGTTTCAGCTGGCGAATCAACTGTTCAAGCTGTGACTGCTGGCTGCCCTCGCCAAAAATGGTCAGATGACAGTGATTCGCGGTGCTGCCGAGCATGGCCCAGGCTCTGATCAGCGCATCAAAGCCTTTGACGGTTTCGAGTCGTCCCACGGCGATGACATTGGTGACTCCCGAGGGGAGCTCCGGGCCATCGACGGTTGTCATTTGTTGGTCCGTGGGCGCCACACCGTTGTAGATCAGGTGTTTTCTGGGGTGTCGCAGGGAAGCCAGAATCCGGGGGCTTACGGCAATGACTTCGTCGAGTCGATCAAATGCCTTGTGACTGGACTTGGTGCCGTGCACCGTACCGACCCGTGCGCTGGCAAGTTTTCCGGTTTTGGCTGCCAGTTGCGCAGCCTTGTTGCCCTGGGCGTGAACAATATCGGGTGACAGTTCGCGAAGGCGCCGTCGGAGGGCAAGCTGAAGCCAGAGATTCCGTCGCCCGAGTTGAACCGGTAGTGGATGAAACTGGACGCCGGCAGGGAATCTGTCACGATAGGTTTTATGGCCGATCACATGGACGCTATGCCCACGGTTGGCCAGCGCTTTCGCCAAATCAGCAGTGTGCTTTTCCATGCCGCCCCAGGTTGTGCCGGGCGTGGCAATCAGCAGGGCAATCGTTAATCGGCGCGGTAACGTCATGATCGATCGGCGGCGCTCTTCAGAACCATCTCATAAACTTTCAGGCTTGCTTCGGTCTGTGCTTGCAGACGGAACCGGTAGGGGATCTCAATGACCGGAGGCTCGGTATCCAGCATACGCAAAACGGCCTGAGCGAACTCTTCGACGTTGTCCGGCGTCACCAGTCCATCCCTGAAGCACGCCTGCAGGGTTTCGGCCGCGCCGCCACGGTTGTAGGCCACGACCGGTGTTCCTGAGGCCAGGGCTTCGGTCACTGTCCGGCCAAAGGGCTCGGGTTTGGTGCTCATATGGCAGACTACGTCGGAGAGCAGGTACAGGTTGGTCATGTCATTGCGCTGGCCCAGAAAGCTGACATTTTCGGTCAGGCCCAGACGCGACCGTTCCTTCTCCAGTTCATCCAGGAAATGCTCTTTGCCGGGTTCCGCACCACCCACAATAATGCCGTGGCAATCAGGCTGCGCCTTCACGAGCTTCGCCATCATGGCCAGGAAGTCCAGCTGGCCTTTCCAGCGGGAAATCCGCCCCGGCATCATGATGATTTTTTTGCCGGCAAGCTGCGGATACTGACGGAACCAGCGGTCGAGCCATTGTTGTGGAAGCTCCCGCTGATGAAAGGCATCCACATCCACACCCCTCTGGATGACCGTCAGTTTTTCCTCGGGGACCGGGTAATTGTTCATCACGTAATCCCGCACGCACTGGGAGACTGCGATTATGTGATCGGCGCGGGTCATGATGGCGCTATAGGGTGTTACCGAGTACATGCCGTGGAAGGTTGAGACAACCGCCGGTCGCTCGTGCCTCGGGATGCTTTTCAGGGCCAGGAAGATAATCCAGGCGGGCATGCGCGAACGCACATGAATGATGTCGGGCTTCAGTTCGAGGATGTGTATAAGAGACAGGGACTCTTCCTGTGTATCGGCATGAAAATATGCTTCGAACCTTGCCCCCGCAGTTGCTCGGCCATGGGGCCACCCTTGGAGACAACAAAGGATTCGTGGCCACGTTTGACGAGATCGGCGGCAAACTCAACGGTGCCTCGCTCCACCCCGCCACTGTACAGTGCCGGAAGTGCCTGAAGAATTCTCAAGGTTGGTTCCCCTTGTGCAGGCGTTGACTGGTTTTCTGGTTCTTTGCGAGCAATCCGTTTTCGATGACCCAACGCGCCGCGCGGTTGGCTTCCCAGAGCGACCGGTCGTGGTCGGCCCGGCCTGCCATAACGCTGGCGTGGTCGGTCCACTGGGCAACATACCCGCTCCGTACCAACCGTTCCACACCTTCCACAACGCGGCTCCCGGATCTGGCAGGCAACTCGAAAAGGCCCGTTGGCACCCCGGAGGTTGCCGCCTCACAAACCATGGACATGCTGTCCGGGGTGACCCAGACCGCTCGCGAGGCCGACAATTGATGGCTCAGCCAGTCCTCGTGGGTCTCGTCCGGATGAACAACGGTAATCCGCAGCCCGGCCATTTCGTCAAGGCGTTCCTGCATGGGCTCTGGTGTTCTCCGGGAGGTGCTGATGGTCCACCGCCAGTCGGGGTAATGACCGATCAGGTGGGATATCTGGCCGAGGACAACATCGTCGTCCCAATCGAAATGGGGGGAAGGCCCGCCAATCAGGAGTAGTGCTTCCCGTTTCTCGGTGATTCTGGCCAGGGGGGTGATGGTATTCAGAACGCCCTCGGTTAGCAGTACCCGCGGGCCTGGATGGACGCGATCATGGGCCGGAATCAGTGCGCCGCTGACCAGAGACAGCGGGAACGCGGGCTTCATGATGACCAGTGACCGGCTTCCACGAAGTTTTCGCAGCGCAAGCAATAGTCGATGCGTGCCGGATCCTGCCGCGACGACAAGATCGGGGCGCGGCAATGACTCCTGCATGCGCGGTGGCGATCCCAGGACGGCCCGCCAGAGCGGAATTTTCATGGCGGAGGCGTCGACCCAGTAGGTGCTTGCGCCGGTCAGGACGCGAAGCCGGTTGCCAAGCCCCTTCAGCTGGTTCCGGTGGCCAGGTTTGCTGTCTGTCAGAAGCCACACCACCGGTGTGGATGCATCCTGCGTTCTGGACTCTGATTTGGCCATGGTGTTCCGGCATGCACTGCCGGCCTCCGTATTGCCAGGGTTCTGTGTTACCGGCGTTTGTAGAAGCCAGGGTCGTTCTCGTCCGGACGGGTCTTGAATCGTCGATGCATCCAGAGATACTGATCAGGCGCTCGCCGCACCTCTCGCTCGATAGTCTGGTTGATCAGTGTTGCATCCTGAAGATCATCCCCACTGGGGAAGTTCTCAAGGGCCGGGTGGAAATATATGTCGTAACCCGGTCCATCGTCGCGCCGGAAATGACTGAACGGAACCACCTTGCATCCGCTGCGCTCCGCAATTCTGGATGTGGCGGTAATAGTGCCCGCCGGTATGCCGAAGAATGGAGCAAAAACAATATCCTTACGGCCATAATCCTGATCGGTGGCATACCAGACCGCACGGTTCTTCTTGAGGCTGCGGAACAACCCTCGGAGGTCTCTCGCGCCCAGCACAGTTCCGTATCGGCGTTCCCGGGCCCTCGTCATGACCGCGTTCATCAACGGATTGTTGTGATCCCGTTGCATAACGTCTGCTTCAATGAATTCGGTTACCAGGCTGCCGCCGAGATCCAGGGTGCTGTAATGCCCCCCCAGTAACAAAACGCCTTTGCCATGGGCCAGGGCTTCCTCGAAGTGTTCAAGGCCATGGACTCGGGTGATGCCCGTGAGTTTCGCCGGATCACGAAACCAGGCGATGCCAAGTTCCAGCAGGCCGATGCCATTGGCAATAAAGGCATTGCGAACCAGCGCTGATTGCTGGGCGGCTGTAAGTTCCGGGAAGCACAGACGGATGTTCACCTGGGCGATGTGCCGACGACTGCCGGCAAGGCGGAGCGCCAACAGCCCCGCCAGTTTGCCCAGCCACCACTGAACGCGGATCGGGAGCCGGGACACACACCACATGAGGGATACGGCTATCCACGTGGGCCACCATCGGGGATGACGGTAGGCTGAGTAATCTGTGTTTCGCGGTAATTTGCGGTATTTCTTTTTCACGTAAAGAGGGTCCTGCCAGGTCTCAGTCGATCAACGGTGACACAATGGCCCAAGCGATCAATCGGAAGCAAATCAATAGGTTTTGCGCTATGATAGCGCACTGTTTTGCCCGGAGTCCTGTGTGCTGCAATTTATCTATTCCCAGCTTATTCGGCTGATTCTGCCGTTCATCCTGCTACGCCTGTGGTGGAACGGACGTCGAGCTCCGGATCTCAGGCGCAACTGGTACCAGCGCCTTGGCATTGTGCCCAGGGCAAGCGGCACGGTGGTGTGGGTTCATGCCGTTTCGGTAGGTGAAACCATCGCGGCTGCGCCAATGGTCCGACGCTTGCTGGTCCGGAACCCGGGTATCACCATCCTGATGACAGCCATGACTGACACGGGCCTGGCCCAGGCGCGCAAGATGTTCGGTGATCAGGTGCAGTACGCCTACGCACCCTATGACACGCCCGGTGCCATCCGACGCTTCCTCGACCGTGCCAATCCCCGGATTCTGGTGATCATGGAGACCGAAATCTGGCCGAACATGATTCGTCAGTGCCGGGCCCGTCGGGTTCCGGTGTTTTTGATCAATGCCCGCCTTTCAGAGCGATCCGCGCGGGGATACGAGCGTATTCGCGGGCTTGCCGCTCCTATCATGCGCAGTATCAGTTGGGTGGCGGCCCAGGCGGAGAAAGACGCTGAGAGGTTCCGGCGAATCGGCGTTGCACCGGCCAAAGTCGCCGTCACCGGTAGCGTGAAATTTGACGTTGATATTCCGGAGGACGTGCGGGCAGCTGCCAGGACGCTCCGGCAGAAGCTGGCGGGTAGACCGGTCTGGATTGCCGGCAGCACCCATGGCAACGAAAATGATCAACTGATTGCCGCCCATGTGAAGGTGTTGGAAAAGCATCCTGACGCGCTGCTTAGCCTGGTCCCCAGGCATCCCGACCGTTTTGAGCCCGTGGCGGAAAAGACCTTGAAGGAGGGGCTGGTGCTGGCCCGACGGTCGATGGGAGAAGACCCGGCCGGGGCTCAGGTCTACCTCGGTGATACCATGGGGGAGTTGATGATGCTCTACGGCGCCAGCGACCTGGCGTTTGTTGGCGGCTCGCTGATTGAGCGCGGTGGCCATAATCCACTGGAACCCGCCGGTTGGGGAATTCCCGTGTTTTCAGGTCCTCACTTCTTCAATTTCGAGACAATCTACCAGCGTCTGCTGGATGACCGGGGCGTAAAACTGGTTTCCGATGCAGACGATCTGGCCGCTCATGTGTCGTCGCTGTTTAGTGATCACCGGGAGCGCGAGGCGATTGGTCTTCGGGCATTGGAGGTTGTTAACAAAAACCGTGGGGCGCTCGACAAAGTGGTGGATGGTATTATCGAGCGGGTCTGACCAGTATGTCTGGAAGGGAACGAGCCCGCAGGCTCGCCCTGAGGGTCACTGGGTTGGGTCGTTCAGGGTTTCTTCCTCATTTGCCAGGGCTTCGATCCCGGGTGCGGCCGCGCTCAGCCAGTTGTTCAGCTCGATCAGATCACGAGGGGTCAGGATTCCGGCGACCTGTTTGAGCTGAAGCGAGTTGATCACATAGTCGTAGGCATCGAGTGCGCTACGGCGGGAGATGATAGTCTGTTCCAGCGCGGAAGCGGTTTCTATATTGTTGTTAATCGTTAGGAACAGACTCCGGGTGTTCACCCGGACGTCCCGGCGCACCGTGTTCAGGTCCTGTTCAGAGGTGGTGAGCAGCGAACGCTGTTCCCGGACGCCAGCCTGGGTGCCGCCACCCGTGTATAGCGGGACAGTCAATGACAAAGAGGCAATGGCTTGGCTGCCTTCTTGCTGAGTAAAGAGGGCATTCTCCAGGCTGGTCTCTTGGTATGAGGCGCTTAACTCAAGGGTTGGTAAATGTCGAGACTTTGCCGCTTTGAGGGCCGCTTCGCTGGCATTGAACTGGCTCAGGGCTGCCTGAATAGACCAGTTTTGCTTCACGGCGGTTGTTTCCCAGGATGTCGGATCCATGGGCTCTGGGTGTCCGAGCGGGAAATTTTGCCTGAGGTTTTCCATGAGAACCGGGTATTCTCCGGTTAACCGGGCCAGTCGTTCTCTCGCGACATTTAAATCGTTGTCAGCGGTGATGCGCTTGCTCCTGGCATCGTCGTAACTGGCCCTTGCTTCATAGACCTCGGTGATGGCAATCAGCCCCACGTCAAACCGTTCCCGGGCCTGCTCATACTGGCGTTGAATGGCCGTTTCAGTCGCTTTTGCAGTTGTGACGGTATCTTTAGCGCGCAAGACATCGAAATAGGCGGTTGCCACATTCAGAATCAACTGTTGCTGGGCCAGGTTGTATTGGGCCTCGGCCGCATCGGTCTGAAACTGGCTGGCCTCGTAGCTGAACCAGTCCTGCGCCCGGAACAGTGGCTGAGTCAGTTCGACGCCGTAGCGGTATGTTCGATAACTATCTCCTGAGAAGAGTTGCCGTGTCAGATCATCAGCGTTTGCCCCCCCGGGTACATTCCCGGGCTCGAAATCTGTATGGCTTGCTGTCCCAAACGCGGCGATTTGGGGCAATAGAGAGCTCTTGCTGACATTGCTAGTTGCCTGCTGCGCCTGGAACTGTGCCAGGGATGAAGCAATACCGGAATCGTAGGAAAGCGCCTTCTCATACGCATCTATCAGATTCATGGACAGCACCGGCTGTGCCGCCAGAAGGCCAACGAGTCCGGAAAGCAGTCGTTTTTTCATTGTTTCTCCTCAGTACCTGTTCGCGTTCGTCTCTAGCTTCGGCGCGCTGTCTTGGCAGCCGGACCACATGACCTGGGTGGAGTATGCAGTCGACGGGGCGTTGAAATGCCATTATGGACAATAAATGCCCGCAGCTCTACACTTGCAAATGGCACCCATTCTGGGTGTCATGCTTTACAGATTCGCGTCTTGACGGGGTGCTGGTCTGCTTTCCGAAGAATTGGAAGCAACCGGCTGAGATTGCATCGCAGAACCCGCGACCTGATCCGGATAATACCGGCGTAGGAATGGTTCACAACATAGCCTAATAACCTGCCGTTAGACCCGGATCTTTTTTCTTAAATAAGAATAAGAGATCCCATGTATAAAACACTTTTCACACTTTCACTGCTTGCTAGTTCCGTTGTGGCCTATGCGCAACAAGCCGATGTAAGTAACACTTCAGATAGCACGCCATCAGATATTGAGCGAGTCGTTGTATCGGGTGATTTTCGTCAAACTACACTCGACCAGTTAAGTGCTAGCG
>LUMD01000195.1_pt1 | contig 16564 bp, 14 predicted proteins | sample 729651 | NCBI WGS metagenome assembly LUMD01 (sample SAMN03860272, study PRJNA289734) | marine metagenome | biome: seawater column; feature: ocean; material: water; isolation source: Red Sea water column Station 34 - depth 258m | place: Saudi Arabia: Red Sea | collected 2011-10-15 | depth 258 m | reverse complement strand
AGTATAGAGAGGGGATAAAAGTGGCTTTTGCTGAAGACCGTATTTAGTCCCCTTTATTAACCCTGGTGGACCCATGGGATTTCCTGCCATAGGGTTCTTAGCTAAATCCTTGTCAATATTCTCTTCAGGTATTAATTTGACATAAAAGGGGACTTGAGAAACAGGAACGATCAGTATATTTCGTTCTGGATCAAATGCGCCTCCTCCCCAATTGGCTCCTCCTCCAACTTGAGGGTACATAATTGTTCCTTGAGTCGACATTGGTGTAAACATTCCTCCATGTCTTGCAGATGCGATCATCTCTCGACAAGCTTCTCTTTCATAAGAAGTAACTCCCCAAGCATCATCGGGGGATATCCCCTGCCTGACTAAGGGTGGAGGCTTCACTGGAAACGGCTGTGTTGGTGACAATTGATCGCCTAAAATTCCATCAGTTGGAACTTCTCTTTCTTCGATTTCGAAATACGGTTCACCGTTATCTCGATGAAAAGTATAGACCATGCCTGTTTTTCCTAAGGCAATAACAATAGGTTCGCTGCCATCCTCAGTAGTGACGTCAACCAATAAAGGATGTGTTGGTAAATCCCAATCCCAAATATCGTGATGAATCGTTTGATAATGCCAAACCAATTCTCCTGTTTGTGCACGCAATGCTAGCACTGAATTAGCATAACGATTATCGCCTGGTCTTAATCCACCGTAAAAATTTGGCGAGGCACTGGCAGTCGGAATAAACACTAAATCTCTTTGACTGTCCACGGACATGGTTGTCCAAACATTAGCTCCGCCAACTGAATAGGGTAAAGATTCAGTGGATTCAGGATCTCTAATCAGTGTGTCAAAAGACCAAAGAAACTCGCCAGTCACAGCATCAAAACCTCGAACGGCTCCGTTTACAGAGCTCGCATCTTTAAATTTATTTCCTGTACCTCCTATAATCACCACGCCGTTAACAACAGCCGGAGGTGATTTAAGTTGCATGGCTTGAATTTGATTGGTGGGCTCCATTTGTTTTATATAAGGCAAAACATCAACAATACCTTCTAAACCAAATTCTGAACAAGGTCTGCCACTGATGGCATCTACAGCAATTAATCGCTTATCATTTGCGGCAAGGAATAGACTGTGAGCACAAAGTTCGCTCAGGTCTTTTTCCGGATTTCTCCACTGAGCTAACCCTCGACAGTTAAATCGTCCTGCGAACGGTCGTAAATCAATTTTTGGATCATAGTTCCAAACCTTTTCTCCAGTGGCCCCATTTAAAGCAATGATTTCGTTAAAAGGAGTGCAAAATACTAAATAGCCCCCTACATCTTCTGGCAATATTATTGGCGTGACTTGAAAACCAACTAATTTTCTTAAAAATGATAAATGCCCAGGAACACGATCCAAGTGACCAGTCTTGTAAGTCCATGCCACTTCTAAATCCTGAATATTCTCTCGATTAATTTGGTCCAAATGAGAATACCTGGAACCGCCTTCATCACCAGCATATTGAGGCCAGTCGCTTTCTGCTGCAACAGCAGAGAACATAAAAATAACATTAGCTAAAATGATAGAAAAAAATAAGTGATATTGGTTTATTTTGTTGTCAGTCATTGCTTTAAAAAAAACTGGGCAGGTTTCCCTACCCAGTATTATATCTAAGTTGCCCTTAGAAAGGACGCAGAGTTTACATATATTGCTCTCTATACCAATCGTTGATGTCGTCACCGGTGGTTAATAAAACATCATCATGACTTGCTATGTATTCAAAAGCTCGTTTCAAATGTTTAAACTTATTCGGTTGACCCACATGGAAGGTGTGTAAACAGATGGGCATGCATCGTGCATTGCTAGCACCTTCTTCATAGAGGACATCAAACTGGTCGACAATCATATCGCCAAATGCTTCCGATGAGACACCCACTCCCGAATGACCTAAAAATGCTGGTATATCATTTAATTCAACTGTATATGGCACCGCAATTAAATTATTTTTTGGCGTATTAAACCTAAATGGATGATCATCTGCAGTGTAGTCACACAGATATTCCACGCCATTTTCTTCGAGGATTCTGGGTGTGTTATCGGTATGAGTTAAAAATGGCGACAGCCATCCTTTTGTTTTCTTTCCTAAAGCCTCTTCCATTTGGTTACAAACACTGCTGATTATTTCTCGCTCTTTGCCCTCATCTAAAGGAACGTGACCGCCTTCTCCATCTGGGGCATTGCCTATAAAGTTTGCAGGAGCATTATTGATCCCATGACCAATAAAGGCCCAGTCTCTAGCCAATGATTCTTCAATGATCCTTGGGTATTCTCGAATGATCTCAGCATTCAGGCAAACGGTGCCTCTCATACCCAGCTTGTCCATAACTTCCATCATTCTCCAAAGACCGACTCTATTTCCATAGTCTCTCCAGCCATAATTTAGAGGGTCTGGAGAAAACGCAGCCGTTCCAGGAATCAGTGATGTCCCCGGAATGGCAGCTGGAAAATGTTCAATATTGATATACGGCATAACTGCCACTCTTGCCCCGTCCGGTAATTTAAACGGCTCTCTATCAATAATCGGTACGTAATCGTAATGTTTACTTTGTGTTAATTCGCTCATTCTTTTTTCCTCTAGTTAATAATTTACTCTATAAGCTATTCAAATAACCCATAGCTTGTTCTTTACTGATAACATCACCGTATTTTGCGTTGATGTCAAATAAGTTAGCTTCATGTGGTCCTTCAGCACGATCGCCAATACATTCTCGAACACAAATCGGCCTAAATCCATGTTGCACTGTATCAACAGCAGTTGCTCTTATACATCCTGATGTTGTGCAACCAGTGATGATTAAAGTGTCCACACCCATTCCATTCAATGTAGCGACGAGCGACGTTCCAAAAAAAGCACTTGCGTATTGTTTAACAATCACCACCTCCCCTTCTTGGGGCTCAACCCCTTCACAAAATTCAGCGTAAGGATGGCCTAGAACTAGATCTTTAAGCACCGGTGCTTTTTTTATCCAGACGCCACCATCTTCAAGGTTTGGTTGTGTGTACAACACTCTAGTATGGATAATTGGCACTCCCTTAGAGCGAGCCAAATCTAAAAAATCTGGCATCTGTGTCACACACTCCACAACACCAGGAGCGTACAAATCTGAACCTTCGGTTGTATAGCCCTGAAGTAGATCGATAACAATTACTGCTGATTTCTTTCCGAAACCTAAACCGGTATCCCATACACCAGCATAATTTTCCTGAGTTGATTGATCTGACATGATAAGACTCTCCCTATGTTTACTTCATTATCCCCTCATTTATTTCTTCAGAGGGAACCTATTATACTAATCAATAATTATGAGTTTTTAAACGTTTGTTAAAGTGCAAAAGACCAAAATAGAGAAAAATAAAGGCCAAAGGGATCGAAATCAGATTTATAAAAGTTATGGATTGACCTACTGCTAGATCGTTCTTGAAAACATAGTCTGTGACTAAACCAATACCGGTGGGACCCAGCAATGCCGTGAGTAGATTTAAAAATAACATATAAACAGCCGCAACTTGTGCCCTTAACTGATTAGGTGTAATCACCTGTAAGATAATTGGGCCAATAGCCAAAGGCATGCTGACTATAAAAATTAATGGACAAAGAACTCGAATCGTTATTTTCAGATCTGCAAGAGAAGTGGCAAAAAGAATCAAAGGCACTGAAGCTATACAGACAATCAACCCGACTCTGAAATAACTGTCTTGATAATGATGCTTTTTCATATAATCCACCAGCCATCCCCCAAATATAACGCCGGTACTTGAGAGGAAAAACAGCATCAACCCTAAGCTCATACCACTATCGGCTATACTCATTCCATGAACACGTTGAAGGTACGTGGGCATCCAAGTTAGAACGGATGTAATCGGAGTTGCTAATAAAGCAAAACCAAAAAAGATCGCAGTATAAACTTGCCAGTTATTTCTCATATATAATATTCCGTCAGACACTGAGACTCTCTTATCCATTGACTCGTTGACACCAGTTCTTGTTGGCTCTTTAACCGTTAACATCAGAAACGCCATAAGAATACCGGGTAGGCCCACCATGAGAAAGGCGATTTGCCAAGGATTTAAAACGCCAACAAATGGGAGAGACATAGCATCCGAACTGATAATCAAGCTAACCACAGCGCCACCAATAATAAAGGCAAGGCCACCTCCAAATAACCCGCCTGATTGATAAACAGCGATCGCTCTTCCCAATTTATCGTCAGTGAAATAATCTGAAATCATTGAATATGCAGCCGGTGACAAAGCTGCTTCACCCACGCCTACCCCTATTCGTGCGAGAAGCAGTTGAAAGAAACTCCTAGCTAAACCGCAAGCGGCAGTCATTAAACTCCATAAAAAAACCCCTACAGCAATAATCATTGTTCTGCTCTTAACATCAGACAATCTCGCAATAGGTATTCCAATAACCGTGTAGAAAACAGCAAAAGCAAAACCCATCAACAAACCCATTTGTGCATCAGTAGTGCCTAAGTCCTCCTTAATTGGAGTGACCAAAAGACTCATAATAATTCGATCAACAAACGAGAGCACGTAAGCGAGGAGTAACATAAAAACTGCGTACCATCCTGCGATTGAGTTCTTTTTCGTCTGACTGCTCTCCATCTAATTCGAGGGATTATTCGATTTAATATAACCTGCTATTTCCTCTAATTCTTCTTCAGGAAGCCAAGCAAAACCAGGCATCACTCCGCCAGAAATTGAATTCTCTGAATTGATCATCCGACCGACTTTTAAAAATTCAATGACGGCTTCTAAATCCGTGTTATTGATAAATTCAGAATCAATAAGGGTTACCCCTAAACCGTCTATGCCTTCAAGATTAGCGCCATGGCAAAATGCACATCGATTCATATACGCTTGATTATCAATATCAACAAAGTCCTCAGTGCCTGTTTTTACAATCTCAATAGGATCGTAACTTCTGGACATCATACCAAAGGCGCTTACAGGCTCAGTTGTTGCAACAACAACGTCTGTGTTTGACACATTGATCACGCCTGGGGCTTTAAGGCTATAAGATCCCATTGATAAGAGTGAAATAACTACAGCCACTAAACTCACAGAGAATTGCCGTGATGTATTGAGTTTCAGCTTGGGAATCGAATTAACCAAGGTAATAATTAAAATACTGGAGCACAACAAGACCCCTATGTGCAGGATAAACACGAGCATCTCAGGAGACCATTGGCTTCCTTGGTGGTAAATTTCAGTGATACTATTTGCCGATTCTGCTGACAGCAAATTGACTGACGAATAAGCCCATTCAAGATCGAACCAATTTTGAACTGCTGTAAATAAGCTGGCGGTCACTGCAAAACCGAGTGCGTAGCCCGATTGCCTAAGAACCCCAAATAAACCTGAAACCATCCCTGCTCTCTCCGGCGGTGCACTGGCTAACATTAAATTATTATTAGGTGAAAAGAACAGTCCCGTACCGGCGCCGACCAAAACCATTGCAGGCAACACAGAGATGACTGTTGAATCAGCGTTTACCAAGAACAATAACAAGTAGCCGACTCCTGTCATTAAAGCACCGCTCATACAAAGTTTCTCAGGACCAGCCCGATCGGATAAGTTACCCGCAATTGGGCTTATCAATAGTGTCGCTAAAGCCGCTAAGCCCAATGCTAGACCTGCGTCCCAGGCTTTCATTTCAAGTCCGTTGATCATGACTATTGGCAGAATAAATAAATAAACGGGAAAACTGGCAAACACCGATGCAAAGGCAATAGACGCTTTAGTGAAATCGTTACTTTTAGAAAAAAGTGTTAAATCAATCAGAGGGTCTTTGTGGCTTTTTTCCTGTCTAAGAAATAAGAAAAATAATACAAAACCAGAAATAAAGATGACCCAAACAAGGGGGTCTAAATGATTGTCCTCAACTGGTAATTTATTGCAACCATATAAGATTCCATATAAGGACAATGTTAAGTAAGCAGCGCCCATATAATCGTAGGTTTTCTGAGGCCCTGAGAAACGAAACGGGTGTTTAAACCCTAAAGCCATGAAAGCGAGCAAAATTGCTAATATAGCAAAGGGAATTCTTGACCAAAAAATAGCGCTCCAGTCATAAGCATCAAGCAGCCATCCTGCAAAAACTGGCCCCATGACAAAACCGACGGCATTTGCAGCTTGAAGAATACCCAGTGCTGCACCTCGTTTCTTAGGTCCATACATCGCTGTTGCAATGGCAAAGGTGGTCGGTAAAAAAAGAGCCATTCCAAACCCTTGAATAAATCTAAGCGTAATTAATGTGTTCGCGTCTGGTGCCCAGGAACAAGCAATCATAGCTGATCCATATATTAGGGTGCCGATCTGAAAGAATCTTGCATGCCCTAAACCATCAGCCATTTTAGCTGCTAAGAGCATGGGGCCACTGGCTGCTATTAAATAACCTAGAGCAACCCAAACTATTTCACTGGTGCTCGAATCCAGTTTATCGATCATGTCTGGGATAGCGATGGGTGTAAAACTAGAATCTAGGCTGGCCATAACTGACGACAGCACCAGTGATGACATAATTAAAAAAACACGTGACTTCGAGAGCTCCATTGCAACAGACCTAATTAGTTAATGTTTAAATTAATAAATTTTGACGTCAGGTATATTAAATAGAGACTTCCATTCCTTCGCAATAAGAATATCCATAAGACGAGATTCTTTACCTTCTTGTTTCTTCTCCATTTCATATTGCAATGTGATCAATGCTTGATCTACCTCATCACCAAAAAGACTTCTTAAATATTCAGTTGGAACTCTTGGATCCTCAGAAAATTCACCGTTCTCATCAAAATTGGGGGGTAACATGGGTGGCACATAGAAAACATTGGGTTCCGTTCCATACTCTGGATGCAAAGGAAGTGCAACCTTCCATTGATAAACCAACTCGTGAATAGGTCCATCTTCATCTTCAAGAAAACCTACGAATCTTAATCTGCCTGGACATTGTCTCGCACAAGCTGGAGCGACACCTTCTTCTAAGCGAGGGAAACAAAAAATACATTTCTGAGACTTGCCAGTAACGTAGTTAAAATAAATTTTGTCGTAGGGACAGGCCTTATTGCATTCCCTGATTCCTTGGCATTTATCCTGATCAATCAAAACCACACCGTCTTCTTCTCTTTTATATATTGCCCTAACTGGACAGGCCTCTAAACAAGAAGGTTTGGTGCAATGGTTACACATTCGCGGCAAATAGAAGTGATAATTATTTGGGTAATCGCCTGAGCTTGTGTCTTCATCCCAGTTTGAGCCCTTACCCATGGACTGCTCTTGCTGTAATCTAACTTCAACACCTTTGAAGTAGACTTCATCATGATTCAGTGGGATATCATCTCCATGATCCTCTTTCTTGGGCATCAGTCCGTCTCTGTTCAAGTTACCTTGCTCATCGAAACCGCCGCCGTCGTCTTCCCAGTACCTCGGATATCCTGGTCCTGGTTTTGTTTCAACGTTATTCCAAAGCATATATTCTTGACCTGGTTCGTCAGTCCAAAGTGACTTACAAGCTGTGGTGCATGTCTGGCAACCAATGCACTTATTCAGATCAATAACCATTGAAACTTGACCCAAACCTACCCTCCTGATGTGTCAATTGCTTTAATTGTTTGTTCTTGAAAATTTAGATCATGCTCAAGAAATGTATTCAATTCTATACTAATTTTGGCATAAATTTCATCTTTAGATAAGGCTGAAATCCTATCTCCTAATCGAGGGACCCAATTCATTAAATGTTTTTTAGAAAAGTCCAACTGAGCCAATTGGTAGGACAACTTATCTTCTTTCTCTTTAAATTCTCCCATCGTAAGAAAATGCATAAATTCGAGTTCTATTGAGAGATGATCCATTTGCCATTGAAACTCCTCATTTAATTCATAACCAAAATGTTCATAAAATCTCACTAAATCTTCCTTTAATTTTGCGGGTTGATTTAAAAATAAATCCTCACGAATAGGGATGGGAGGACCGTGGTCACCGATTTCAAATAAAGCACTGAACTGCCTCTTCAGGATATCATCCTCATGAATACAAAAATCATGCATGACCTTTCCTATATCATAGTTAAAGGGCAATTGAAGGGGTTCAATCTCATTAATTTTTACTCTCGGATTAATCTCATGCGGTGAACTCATCAGCAAGGAAAACACGCTATAGGCAATTGATCTTGGGACAGCGGTGGTCTCAAAGACTCTTATTTCATCGAGACATAACCTATCCATAAGCTAGCAACAATCAGGCCGATTTTTCAAAATCACAGGTAAAATCTTTGTAGGTCTGATTTGGAGCAAAAGCCAGGGGTTGATAGCCAAGATGACCGTAATCTCCAGCCATCGAAGTGGGTTTGATTAAACCGCCGGTAGGTATAACTTCGCCAAAGTTCTTTTGATCTTTGAACATTTTTGGATCCCATCCGTGATACATAAATAACATTCCTGGTTGGATACCTGAACTGAGATGTGCCATCGCAAAAAATTCACCTGCTGAGTTATAAATACGAATCAGGTCTCCATCGTTCACTCCTCTGGCTTCAGCATCTTCGGGGTTTACATAAATGTCCGGTTCCCCTCGTTGCAGACTGAGAAGAAAAGAATCGTCCCTCCAAGTACTATGAATTCCATGCCTAGCATGACCCATCATCATTCTCATTGGATAACCTTCCAGTGACAAGGATTCTTTATAAGTGGGCAGCGTCTCTCCGAACTCAATAAACCACTCATGGTCTATGTAAAATTGCTGTCGACCGGTGAATGTTTCATACGGGCGTTTTTCTCTAACGCTTCTGGCGACTTCTGTATGGTAGGGTGACTCCTCATTGTCCCAAGAGGTATTCTCTACTCCCTCAACCTTAACAATGCCCTTCTCAGACAGCTCTTCAAAACTAATCTTTGGTAATCCGTGACTGGCATTAATGATAAATTGAGCGACGTCTTTGGAATTATTAATGCGTCCACCCATAGTAAACAAATCATGGGTTTTAGTGTAATCCCTTCTGACACTCCTTCCATCCACAGCATCCCAAATGGGCTGAATTCCACGAACAACAGCTTGCTTACTGATGGCTTCAGCCAGTCTTCTATTGGCCTCCCAATCATCCACGGATTCACCCAACGGAGGAACCGCTTCGTTGAGAACCTGTAAGTAAGCAACACGGGACTGCAACATTAGATCATCTCTCTCATAGTGATGAGCGATCGGTAAAACATAATCGGAATGCATTGAAGTGACTCCCATGTCCGGCGTTAGAGAGACAATTGTTTCTAATTCTTCAAACGCTGTTTTTCTCCAGAAACTTCCAGTAGCCCTCCAATTAGCTCCATTGTTTCCTGCAAATATACCCATTTTCCAACCGTGTTTACTGTAGTCTGGAAACCAATCTTCCGCGATGCTTTGCTTGTAGTACTTATCAAAATTATCGGCAAGCTTCTTACCGTACATCTTTTCATTCAGGTCTTTCATATCTGCATGATCGTAATCCCAAGTTGTAGCAGAAATTAATCTGAAGGCAGGTCCAACATCAGAAAACCCAAATTGATTCATGCCTCGAGCAACCGGTGCATTCGCAACTTGTAGTCCTCCGCCTTCCTTTCCTGTGCTTCCAGTTAAAGCCAGCATCAATAACATTGCTCGTTGCAATAAATCGCCATGCAGCCATTTGCATGCTGCGTATCCTGCATAAATCATAGCTGGTTGTGCGTCTGCAAAGATTCTGGCTGTGGTACGAATGACTTCAGGATTAACGCCGGTAATTTGTGAAGCTTTTTCTGGTGTATAGTTTTTACACTCTTCTTTTAACAGTTCAAAGACCGTGGTGACCTCTACCTCACCGTCAAGAGTATTTGCAATCCATCGTCCTTCGAGACTGGGCCGTATTTGCCCAAGATCCAAGGTACCGTATTTTCGACGGTCTCTGCCCAAGGGTTTATCTCCTCGACCAGTGCCAGGGGCTTGAACCATCTTATTCGTGGCTTCGTCCCACATATAATAGACATTGTCTGCTACTGCCAGTAACCCGTATAAAGACAAATCTTCTCGTCTCAGAAATTCTTTTGTATCTGTTCTCACCAATAAAGGTAAATCTGTTTGCTCTTTTATGTAATCTTGCTGATAAATTTTCTCTTTGAGAATGACCTCTACCATAGCCATAGCCAATGCTGAGTCTGTCCCCGGTTTAGGGTTTAACCACAGATTTGAGTGCATGGCAGTGGGCGTAAATTCAGGAGAGATAGAAATAACTTGTGTGCCGTTATACTTCGCTTCCCAAAAATAATGGGCATCAGGTATTCTGGTCACCGCAGGATTGCTCATCCATACCATCACACACTTTGATTTGTAGACAGAAGCAAATGTATCGCCCGTATAAACTTGACCAAGAGTCATATAGGACCCTGTTGGCAAATCCCCTACCCCTGAGAAAAACTCAGGAACGGTAACGCCGGTGATGTTACAGAATCGCAAATGACCCGCAAAAGATGCCATCTTCACTGACATTTGTGTCCCGCTGCCGTAAGAAATGCATTCAGGGTTATATTCGATGGCGTAATCCAAAAATTTATCCGCTATTTCCGTTGTGGCCTGCTCCCAACTAATTCGCTCCCATTTGCCCTCGCCTCGTTTACCCACTCTTTTCAACGGGTAAAGAACACGTTGCTTACCGTACATATATTTATGATGCCTCATGCCTTTCTGGCATCCTCTAGGCCCTGGATCTGGAGCATCGCCAATAACTTCATATTCTCCCTGTTGCTCTTCTCTCCATACCACACCGTTTTTAATAAAAACATTAAACGCGCAGGTACCTGAACAATTGGTTCCATGAGTACCTCTGACCACTCTATCCCAGGTCCATTTTCTGCGATACAGATCTTCAGTACCCCTGTAAGCATCGTTAGCGAGCGCTTTACTGGTGTTGGCATAGTTAAGAAGCAATCCCATTGAGGTTGAACCTTTTATGAATTTTCTTCTGTTTAATTTTAATGAAGTGCTCATTGCTCAAGAAATATTCTAACTTAAATCCAAATATTTATAATTCGTTTATGATTCTAATCTAAAATATCAAATCCATTAGCTAGGGTATTTACTGTGATCAAATATGTTATAAAAGAACTATGATTAGCTATGAAGAAGCCATACAGACTATCAAACGCAGAGTAAAACCTTTACCTAGGATTGAAAGGGCTATTCAGGATGGTTATGGCGTGCTTGCAGAAGATTTGATTGCTGAATCTGAAATTCCTGAGTTTGCAAATTCAGCAATGGATGGCTTTGCTATCAATACATCCGAAACACAAAAAGCCTCAAAGGCTAAACCTATAGAGCTAGAAATTATAGGAACCGTATTTGCCGGTCAATCTCCTCCTAAAACCCATTTACCCTTCAGTTCCTATGAAATTATGACTGGCGCGATTGTGCCGAACGGTTTTGATAGTGTGATTCCAGTTGAACGAGCACATACAACTGATCGTGACGGGAAAAGATACTTAATCATCGATATGGAAGTTTCCGAAAGCCGAAATATTAGGCAAGCGGGGGAAGACTTTAAAGCTGGAGATATTATTCTAGAAAAAGGCAGTTCCATAGAACCGCATACCATGATGTCTGTAATTGCTAACGGAATAAAATCGGTGAAAACATATACGGCACCTACAATCAGCATAGTAACCACGGGTAGTGAGCTAGACAATAAAGACGGTCCCAGCATAGCAAATACAAATGGGCCATATTTAGAAGCTTCCATTAGACGTTCTGGGGTTATCTGTAAAAAAAGCTTTCATGTCAGAGATGAAAAAAAAGAAATCACAGAACGACTGGGGCAATGCATCGATCTTGGCTCGGATATTATTATTACCACAGGAGGTGTTTCTGCAGGGCAAGCTGACTTCGTGCCTTCCGTGTTGATGGAAATGGGGGCAGAAATTCTCTTTCACAAGGTTTGGATCAGACCAGGCAAACCAATACTGATGGCGGTCTTCTCTAGCGGACAAATCGTCTTTGGTCTTCCCGGTAACCCTGTGTCTGTCGCTGTCGGCTTAAGATTCTTCGTTAATCAAGCCTTTAGAATTATGCAAGGCCAGGAAATTGAGCCAAGAATGAAAGCCATCAATAAAACGGAATATAAAAAATCGAAGAAATTCTGTTTCTTTGCTAAAGCACATACAGCCGTTAATCCTCAAGGCATTCTTGAAACTAATATTTTAAGTGGACAAGAATCTTTCAAGCTTAAACCCTTTAACCAAACCAATTCTTGGGCAATTGTCCCCGAGAATTTAGAGACACTTGAAAAAGATCAAGAAGTGGAAATAGTTCCTCTCAATCTGGGTGAGTCGATCAATTCTTGATTCTATTTTTTCAGGAATTAGGAAGTATTGACTCTTCAGATTTATTTCCAAATCTAATGGCTGTAAGGGTAACCACAAAAGTAAATATAGGCTCACCGGCATTGCTGAGAATGGGGCCGATTGATGTTGGTTGAGCAGCAAGAAACATAAGGAAACAGCCTACCGCAAGCCAAGGCCATTTATGTTTTATCCATATTGCTATTCCCGATGCCAGAAGTATCAATGTAAGCAGTATTGCCGCTGCTGGAGATACTCTTGTACCTATCCCCTCCAATTCAGGAGTACATGCCTGTCCGACTGGGACCTGAGTCACATATCGGAGAGTGTCACCGTAACAGGCGGGGTAAAAGTCTATAAAAAAAATGTGCCTAAAGTCTTCTATTATAAAAAACAAATTTGTTGGATGCAAATTAAAAACCACCCCCTCTAAAAATCACCCCAGCCACTATAAACAAAAGAGGCAACATCAGCCAATGTGCTGAGTAACGAATATAAGTGAGGCTTAAAAGAAGATTGCCTTCTCCCAGAAATTGGCCTATCGCAATTACAACAGAATCAAACCAGAGTAATGAAGTTGGGCAAAGTATTAAAAGCAGCATGTTATTAGGTTGTTTTAAGTGAGCTTTTACTGCGTAAACCAAGCATGCTGCGGCTAGAAATGCTATAAATAAATATCCAATAGTGATCATAAAAATTCTATCTTTAATTTATCTTCAGTTTATTGGATGATTGAATAAAATTAAAACCAATTTATGGAAAAAAGCTAAATTTTTATGTTCCCTGAATTCTTTGAACTTTATTTTTCAACGCATCAAGATCTCCTGTATTTTGTGACTTTAGTCTTAGATCTCGGCTTTACCGTGTTGATGTATCGATTCTTTGGAAGATATGGATTGTTGGCTTGTATTGTGTTGTCGATTCTGCTCGCCAATCTCCAAGGCCCCAAATTGACTGTGATCTTTGGAATGGAAACCAGCTTAGGTGTCATTTTTTATTCAAGTATTTTCTTCGCAACGGACCTGATGAGTGAAAAATTTGGAAAAAAAGCTGCAGATAATGCCGTGATGATGGGATTTAGTGTCAGTGCAATCATTTTGATTATGCTAAGCATCTCTCTTCTTTTTCAGCCCTCGACGCAAAACCAACAAACCTTTTCTACTGAAGTTCATGAGTCTTTTGTAAGAATTTTGGATTTCACCCCACGTTTTATTTTCGGTTCTCTTTTTGCTTATTTAATTAGCCAACGATTTGATGTGTGGTGTTTTCATAAAATTAAAACCTGGACCGACGGTAAACATCTATGGCTGAGAAATAATTTATCCACCATGGCTTCACAAACTGTGGACACGACACTCTATGCTTTAGTGGTCTGGTGGGGAGTGGTTGATCTCGAGCAAGCCATTAATTTAGGTCTCGCAAAAATGGTTTTCAAAATTGGTATAGCTGCATTTGATACCCCATTTATCTATTGGGCTCGCAGCTGGTCTAACGGCCACTCGGTAAAATAGATTAGTGGCAGGCTTTGCCGTATTTCTTAAGACGAAAATAGTTATAAGGCAACGGAGTAATAAAACCAGCCAGTAACATAATAGGAATGACCCACCAAGTTAACATTGCACCGCCGGTCAACAGCACATCGACAATATTCATTGCCGCCTCCATTGAAATCATGGACACCAGCGACATGCCAATCGCTGTTTGGAAGGCTTCCTTTAAATTCATTTGTCTCGATAGAATGAAGGTCTCCAGCATAATAGAAGTAATCAAACCGTTGATAATAGCCAGGATCATAATACTCATGACTGACCATTCCCAAGGATTCTGAGTGACTTGAAAGAAGTAGATTGTACCGAAATCACCGATTGAGCAACCTAAAAGACACCAGAGTGTATTTATCGAAGCTCTCTTCCATGTGTGCTTACACTTCCATGAAATAGATTCTTTTTTTATCGCTTCTGTTGTCATTGTTTTCGAGACTTGGTTTAATTTCACAACATATAATATCAATTGTGAAAATTAAATATATAAAATTCTTGCATAGGTGGCTGGGCTTATTTGCCTCTATCCAACTCCTCTTATGGACAGTGTCTGGGCTGTTCTTTACGATACCTGACATCACCGATGTTAGAGGGGAGCAATACCGAGTTTGGGACTCTTTGGATGATAATCAAACCCTGAATCCTGCAAATCTATTCGCTATTTCAACGCTTTTAGACAACCTGGATATAAATAATGGTCAAGAATACACAGTGCTTCTTAAGAGAAGAGCCAATCAATGGGTCTATCAGATTGAAAGATCGGGTCAAATAACAAATTATGATGCTCTTACAGGTGATGCGTTATCTTTCATTACCCCTCAAGAAGCGTCACTGATTGTGAGGAGAGACACCAGCCTTGAACCCATGAAAGTGGAGCTCATCAACAACCAAATCATTGGCTCAGAATACAGAGGCAGAAATTTGCCCCTCTACAGAGTTCTTGTTGAAAAACCTCAGAAAGGAGTGGTTTACGTTGATCCAAATACAGGCGATGTAGCAGCGATTAGAACCCGGCTATGGCGAGCTTGGGACTTTCTCTGGTCCTTGCATATTATGGATTATAGAGAACGTGATGATTTCTCCCATTGGCTCATAAGAATATTTGCATTTTTAGGGTTAATGACTATAGCTTCAGGGATGCTGCTTTGGTATTACACCAGTAGATTCAATCTTGAAAAACGTTGAGATTATTTAACGATTGGATTCTCGGGTGTACCAAGGAAACTTTGACATCTCTCGTTGGCCATCACTTCACAAGCTTCAGTATCCATATTAGAATCGCATCTTAGTTTTGCACGATCCACACAGGCATTATATTTTTCACTAAATTCACGATCGAAATCTTCAGGGCTCTTTCCCTCGCAACTTAGCAAGAGCAGCGCGATTAAAAATGTTTGAAAAAAATAAGCGTCCAATCTCATAACATCACCAAATCGGTTTTCTGCATTGTATTCCAGAATAGGCAAGATGAAAACTGCATCCTTAGATGCAATTAATAATCAGTTATCGGAATGGGAACTAGTTCCTGTCTTCTCTCGGCTTAGCTTGATTCACTCTAATAGCTCTTCCAGATTGTTCGGTTTCATTGAGCGCTTCAATGGCAGCCTCGGCAGCCGCATCATCTTCCATCTCTACAAAACCAAATCCTCTAGATCTACCAGAGTATTTATCAGTAATGATGTTAGCTGAAGTAACAGTGCCGTGTTCTGCAAACAAAGCTTCTAATTCATCTTCAGTCATCGACCAAGCTATATTACCAACGTAAATATTCAAAATAGAACTCCCAAATAGGATTAAAGCATGCATGGTAAACGGTTCTGAAAAAATTTGTAATCTTTTTTTTATTTTATGAAATTAAAGACGGCATTTGACCACTCATTTGGCTGCTCATCGACAATGTCATGCGTGCCATTTTGTAATTCAAAAAATTCGAAATCCGGTCGCAACTCCCTAGTTCTATGGGCTGCAAAGTAAATATCGTCTCCCGTGTTCGTTAAGATCATAGTGGGTTTTGTAATTTTCTTAATAACGTCTTCCAAGTCTTGCTCAAAAGCTGCTCGAAACCCAAAAATATCATTCGGTCCCGCACGAAGCATTTGCACAATGCCTCGCTGCATAGCATCTAAGTCGGTCCAGCCGGGTGTAAAACGCGTACGTTTGTTCCATAAATCCAATAGATGACTTCCGTCTTTTTTTGGAATTATGGGAGGGGCTTTTTGAATCATTTCGATCATTTCTCTTCTTTCCTCAACAGATAACAGTGGAGGCCCATTAAGAATAACTTTATCAACGAGATCGGAACGACTGACAGCGAGTTCTGCTACAATGCAGGCTCCCGTATGATGCCCCAGTAACGAGACATTTTCTAGATTGAGAAATTCGATGACATCCATGACACATTCTGCGTAATCTAGAATAGTGGGTTGCTGTTGTGGGCCATCTGATTGTCCGTACCCAGGAGTGTCAATGCCAATACATTGTATACCCAGAGCCGCCAGAATTGAGTATGCAGAGTTAAACATTTCCAAAGAACTCGGTGATTGGTGGCACAGTATCAGGGGTTTACCGCGTCCAAAAACTTGAAAATGCAACTGCCCAAAACGGCTGTCTACGTATGATTTTCTGACCGGATGCTGCATCTTAAAATTA
>LUMD01000717.1_pt1 | contig 16586 bp, 12 predicted proteins | sample 729651 | NCBI WGS metagenome assembly LUMD01 (sample SAMN03860272, study PRJNA289734) | marine metagenome | biome: seawater column; feature: ocean; material: water; isolation source: Red Sea water column Station 34 - depth 258m | place: Saudi Arabia: Red Sea | collected 2011-10-15 | depth 258 m | reverse complement strand
CAGTGCCGCTTCGCTCAATTGTAAATGGGATGACGGTGACGGCATTGAACGGGTTGGGGTAATTCTGATGGAGCTGAAACTGCGTCGGAATGAGCGTCTCACCGCGGACGGCGATACCGCTGTTGCTCTGGCCCGGCGTCCCCTTATCCCCAGCGCCGTACACCAGTGTGGAGACGGTCCAGTTCGTCCCTTCACTGTTGTCCAAGGAAGGGTCGACGAGGGCCATGGAGGCGCCGGTGGGATCGGGAAAGGCGGCGTCATATTCCACGCGGTCCACCTCCCCGCCGGTGGCGTCTAACAAAATGATTTCATCATCGGCGTTGGCGAGCTGGAAATCGCCGTAGGTGTAAACATAGTCTGGAGAGAGGCCGCCGTTGGACGTGCTGTCGCCATTGGAGGCAAAGACGACATATCCCCCGGCATCGATCATAAGGGCGCTGTCGCAGGTGATGGTCATCTCGTCAGAGCCGTTGTCCTTCACCGTCCATCCGCACAGGTCCACGGACGACTCCCCGCCGTTATGTAGCTCGAACCACTCGCCGCTGGCGTCGCTGACGGCTGACGGGTCCTTCATAATTTCGTTGATTACAATCGTATGTTCGCTCGGTTCGGCGCCGACGAACTCGATCTCCATGACCACCGGGAGATGGTCTGACGCATCGTGGAGGGCGTTGGCCACCTCCGCCGAAACGACACCGTTGGTACCGCTGTTGATGGCCTCGTTGCAGCACCGCGTCCCGTCGTTCCCGAAGGCGGTGTAAGAGCCTTCCACGTAGTTTACTGAAGTGCCGTTCAGCACCGCCTCAGAGGCGAGGATGAAATCGAACCGGTCATCCATGCCGCCGTAGGAGGCGCGGGTCGCCTGCGTATGAATGGCAGCGAAGGAAGAATTGTTGTGCCACGCGCCGATCTCATCGATGGGATCATAGAGGCGGCCGTCGTTGTCGTCCTGTGATTCCACCAGCCGCTGAAAGCCGGCTTCGTCGCCGTCGTACACATTGAAGTCGCCGAGGACGAGGAAGTGGCTGCCGGCGTCGAGATCGTTCAGGTACGCCCGCAGTTTGGACGCTTCGGACTGCCGGTCGGCGGCGTCGCTGTTGCTGTTGCCCGCCTTGAGATGAACGCCGTAGAGCCGTAGCTCCTGACCGGAAGCGAGATGCCGCACCACAAACTCCACCGCGTCCCGATGGCCCCAGCTTGAGGTGGTGTTGACCGCGCCGGTGGAGATCACTTCATATGCGCCGCTCTTGAAGTAGAGGGCAATGTCGTGATCGGTGTTGGACTGATCGGTGAAAGTGGCCCCTTCGTATTTCTCCTCATCGTAGTTGAGTACATCATCGAGAAAATGGGAGTAGCCCGTACTGTTCTCAACCTCCTGCACCAAGAGCAGATCGGGATCGGTCTCGGCTATCACCAGTCTAAAGTCATCCTCCCGGCCGTTATCGGCGGCGCTGGTTCCGCGGTAGTTCAACAGGTTGTAGGAGACCATGGTCTGGTTGTAGGGAACTTGGCCGGGAGCGACGCTCGGCACACTCGCCAAAAAGAGAAACAGAAACACTTTACACCGGAAGACCATATCACTGATACCGCGATAGAAATTACGCCAAAGAGAGAGAAGAGACGAAACGGATCGCTCCGGCTGAACAGCCATTCTGATCAGATGCCGGAGAAAAGGCTTGGCTCATGTTTCCCGCCAACGTAAAATTCACTTCAGGTGATCGAATGGGTGCAATGACGAAAACAATAGCCCAGTTTCGGCGAATATCCGCTCCCTCCCACCACTCAAAAACGTATCGGAGCAAACAAGTTCGCCCTCTCGTCTCCGCTCAGTTTCGCCATCAGGAGTTTGGGGTTGAAACAGAAATGAATGAAAACATTGTAGTCTACGGAATAGGCACGACAAGGACATTGCGAGTACACTGGGTGTTGAACGAGCTGTCCTTGCCGTATGATAGCGTGGACGTCCGTCCCCGCAGCGAATATGCGTTTAGCGACGAGTACAAGAAGATCAATCCGTCGAGCAAAGTCCCGGCGATCACTATCGATGACACTCCCCTTACCGAGAGCGCTGCTATCTGTCTCTATCTTGCAGACCGTTACGGTCTCGGCGGTTCCGCGGAAGAAGTGGACTCCATCAACAGGGCGGAGATCTATCAGTGGAGTCTGTTCGCAATGACCGAGCTTGATGCTCACACCCTCTACACACTGTTCAAGCACGGCGGCAGACTGGCGAAGATTTATGGGGAGTCAGAGGTGGCGGCCAACTGCGCACGAGAGGGTTTCGAGACCCAGATCGTTAAAGTGGAGAACGAACTGGAGGGAAGTAAGCAGTTCCTCGTTGACGACCGATTTTCTGTCGCCGATATACTGATGGGCACCTGTCTGCAGTTTGCGCTGAACCTTACACTGGCGACCCCAGTAGAGGTGCCGCCGAACTGCGTCCGTTACCTCGCCGATCTGAAAGCGCGGAAAGGGTTCAAGGAAGCGTACAGATTGAACTATTCCGAAACAGCCCCTTAGAGGCTATTCCCCAAATGGCCGAACCGGCAGCCCAAACGAAAGGTACGATCGTCGAGGACTCTCACAATGTGAGATCGCATCTCCGCCTCGGCAATGACGCTTACGACGAGGCGATACGGCGATTCATCCCCGGCTACGAGGAGATGCTGTCGGCGGTGGCGGAAGCGGTCGCATCGACTGAACCGGCGCTGGTGGTGGACCTCGGCGCCGGGACCGGCGCTCTCGCGGAAGCACTCCTCGAAACGTGCGACTGCGACGTCGAACTGATCGACATCGATCCTGAAATGATGGCGCAGGCGCGGGAGCGACTCTCACGCTTCGGTGAGCGGGCTCGATATTCACTCCGCTCCTATGACGAGCCGTTCGCCCCGTGCGACGCCTTCGCCGCGTCCCTCGCCCTACACCATATCCCGACCCTCAAGGCGAAGTCGCACCTGTTCAGAAGGATGTTCGATGCCCTCTCCCCCGGCGGTGTTTTTGTTAATGGCGATGTCAATATGCCGGAAGAGAAGCGTGAAGCCGACCGGCTCTATCGCTTCTGGGCGAACCATCTCGTGAAAAGCGGAATTGAGGGACAGAGAGCGTGGCAGTACTTTGAGGAGTGGTCCGATGAAGACAGTTATCTGCCTCTTGAGGACGAGCTGGGAGCGCTGGAAAAGTGGGGGTTTGATGCCGCGCACGTCTGGGAAAGGGGACCCGTTGGCGTAGTAGTGGCGCGGAGATGAGAATTGCAGACCCTTCCGGAAACACGCTGATCTTTCCGGAACCGAAGGGAAGCTGAAGCGCGGTCCCCAGCTCCGACCATTTTCTGACCGACCGAACCTCTGGCAGTGTTGTAAATTGAGTGTTGTTTATGACGTGGCGGTTAATCATTCTTTGCACCTTTCTGCCGATTATGGCGGCGGCGCAGCGGCACGCCATTTCCGGTCTCGTCACCGATCCTCAGGGCGAGGCAATCTCTGAGGTTCATGTTACGCTGACTCCCGGATTCTTCACCCTCTACACCGACAACAACGGCGCCTTCCGGTTCGAAGACCTTTCGCCGGGGAGTTACACTCTCACCTTACAGCACATCGGTTTCCTGCAATCGGTTCACGAAGTCACACTTTTGGAGGAGGACGTCGCCCTCCCCCCCGTGATTCTTGAGTATGACGTTCTCGATCTCGAAGATGTAGTGGTGACCGCCAGCCGTGCGGAGCGGGATGTAGTGGATGTCCCGGAGTCGGTGAGCCTCGTCTCTTCCCGGGAGATCAGGGAGCGCAACTCAAAGACATCGGCGGAAGCGCTTCGGGAAGAGCCGGGTGTCTTTGTTCAGAAAACTAATCACGGCGGAGGGTCCGCCATCATCCGCGGACTGAGCTCCAACCAGATCCTTCTGCTTGTGGACGGCATCCGGCTCAACAATTCCATCTACCGGCTGGGGAACCACCAGTACCTCACCACGGTGGATAATCAGATGATTGAGCGGATGGAGGTGGTTCGCGGACCCACGTCTGTCCTCTACGGCAGTGACGCCCTCGGCGGGACCATCAATCTGATCACACGTAAACCGCGGCGCAATGATGCAGAAAAAAGTGTCGATCTGAAATCGTTCCTTCGGTACGCAACGGCCGATCAGGAAAAGACGGTGAGAGGCGAAGCGACCGCCGGCAGCGACCGATTGGTCTTCAGCACCGCGTTTAGCTTGAAGCGATTCGGGGACCTCAGGCGGGGAAGGAATGGGGACGATCCGGAGATTTCAGGTAACGATCTGGTGCAGTCGCCTACCGGTTTTGACGGCTGGGATCTTGACGCCAAGCTGGTCGCCGATCTTGGCGCGGGGCAGCACGTTACGGTGGCGCATCAGTCCAGCAGCCAGACCAACGTCCCCCGTTACGACAAGTATCACTACAGTGGCTATCACCGATGGGTTTACCAGCCGCAGAAACGGGCTCTCAGCTATGCCGTTTATGAGAATACGGGGATGTCGAAGCTGTTCGACGTCCTGAGAGCCAACGTATCGCTCCACAGTCAGCAGGAAGGACGGGAGAGCCAGAAGGGAGGGTCGTCCTCCATTCAGAAGGAGCTGGACGATGTCTCGACGCAGGGGTTCGGTGTGAGCGGTGTGAAGGAACTTGGCCGCCATCGCCTGGTGACCGGCGGGGAGCTGTACCGGGACCGAGTCTCCAGCGATCGACTTTTTGTCGATCCACAGACAGATCAAGAAGATCACGACCTGCGCGGCCGATATCCCGACGGCGCTTCGTATGAGAGCGTCGGCCTCTACCTGCAGGACGAGATGAGAGTGACCGATCGGCTGCTGGTCAAATTAGGACTTCGGTACAGCAACTACTCAGCGGAGTTTGGCCTTCTTTCGGGCAATGTCGTTAGCCCGTTCAAACAGGTTTTCGAGGCGAGTACCGGTGCGGCCGGCGCCGTCTTCAAGCTGTCCCGGATTTCCTCTCTCAACCTCAATATCGCTCAGGCGTTCAGGGCGCCGAACCTGAGCGATATGGCGAAGCTGGGACAGTCCAAGGGAGACGTCTATGAAGTTCCCAACAGCGGCCTGAAGCCGGAGCGGCTGCTCAATACAGATTTGGGACTTAAAGTTTCTTCACCGAACCTCAGGCTAAGCGCAACACTGTACCGGGCCGACATTTCCGATATTCTCACCAGTGATGACGCCAGCTACGCCGGCGCCGACAGTGTTGTGATCGATGGGGAGGTATTCAAGGTGAAGACGAAGCGGAATCTCGGTGAGGCGGTGATCAGTGGAGCGGAATTCGCCTTCGACTATTCCCCGGTGAGCGCTCTCACTTTCCGAGCCAATCTCACTTCGACCACCGGCCAGAACACCACGCTGAATGAACCGGTGGGCGGTATCCCTCCCCTCTTTGGACTCGCGGGCATTCGGTGGAGCCGAAGGGGACTGTTCGTTGACGGTTTCGCCCGCTTCGCCTTACAACAGGAGAAGTTGTCTTCCGATGACCTCGATGATCCCCGGATTCCTGCGGGCGGTACTCCCGGATGGTTTACCGTCAACGTCCGCGGGGGAGTTACGCTCGGCCGGAACTTGATTCTGCAGTTATCTCTCGAAAACCTGCTCGACCGCAATTACCGCGAGCACGGTTCAGGCGTGAACGGCCCCGGGAGAAACTTTGTCATCTCTTTTCATCTGAGGAACTGAAAGTCGTGTCCCCGCCGAACAGAGCGGAGAATGAGTCAAAGTCCCTCCGTGATTCGCTGTACCGCACGGCCCACATACTGGCGCTCGTCACTATCGGATACAATCTCATCGAGGGCGTCGTATCGGTCATTCTCGGTCTTGCGGGAGAGACTCTCTCCCTTTTCGGCTTTGGCCTCGATTCGTTTGTGGAGGTGATCTCCGGTCTCGGCATACTTCACATGGTCCACAGGATACGGCACAATCTTGGTGAAGAGCGTGACCGCTTTGAACGGCGAGCCTTGCGGATAACTGGCGCCTCTTTCTTTCTGCTGACGGCCGGCCTCGCCTTCACTGCCGCAGCTGACCTCTGGCAGGGGCATGCACCGGAAACAACTTTCTGGGGGATTATCGTCGCGGTAATCTCAATCTTGACGATGCAGTTGCTGGTTCATCACAAGACGAAGATCGGCAGGGTCCTCGATTCAGATGCCCTCCTCGCCGATGCCAACTGCACCAAGGCGTGCCTTTACCTCTCGGTCGTGGTACTGATCACCAGTGCGGGGTACGAGATCACGGGCGTGGGCGGACTCGATTCGCTGGGAGCGCTCGGAATCGCTTTCTGGTCGTTCCGCGAGGGAAGAGAATCATTCGAAAAGGCGTCGTGACAGATGGCGGCTCCGTATTGGCCCGACATCAAATTTCCTCTCCAGAAAAATGATGGTTTACCATAACACATCGCCCTAAATTTGCCAGCTTTTCCGGCGGGTAAGACAGAGCGGAAACAGCAACAGATGTTTAAGAAAAAAACACCCAGACTGATCATTATCGGCGTAGTCCTGCTTTGGGGACTCTACGCACTCGTCCCCACTTTCAAGTTCAATTCCCTCTCAGCGAATGAGAAGGCGGCCATGACCGAAGCCGGTACATTGGAAGACCTCGAGAAGAAGAGCATTCGCCAGGGACTTGATCTACAGGGCGGTATGCACATCGTTCTGGAGGTCGATATCCCGACTCTCGTTGAGAACCTCGCTTCAAACCGGAATGACCGCTTCTACGCTGTCTTCGATAAGGTAAAGGCGGAGGATCAGCTGGCGACAGAAAACTTCATCGGCCGCTTTATGGCCGAGGCTCAGGCGCAGGAGCTGCGGCTCACAAGATATTTTATGGATTACGGGAGCGATCCGACGGCTATTCAAACCGCCCTTGAAGATGAGGCGACGGACGCCATCAACAGGGCGCTGGAAATCTTACAGAACAGGGTGGACGAATTCGGCGTCTCGGAGCCGACCATTCAGAAGCAGGGAAACAGGCGTGTCATCGTTGAACTTGCGGGAATTCAGGATCCCGACCGGGCAAGATCACTCCTGGAAAGTACCGCCCTGCTGGAGTTCGCCCTCCTGAAAGATGGAGCGGTGACGCAGAATCTCTTGACGCGAATGGACAGAGTTCTGAAAGGGAGTGAGGAAGATACTGTAGCCGAGGATACGTCCGAAGTTCTGGTGGACAAGGACCTTTTCGAGGAGCGGCCCTTTTCTTCGCTCCTTCGGCAGATCGGAAACGATCTCGGCGTCCCGGAGCAAAACCTGCGGGCAGTGAACAGAATTATTGAAATGGCGGAGATTCAGAGTCTCCTCGATGCCGGCGAGGGACGGTTTTCGCTCACCAAAGAGATTGAGAATTGGACCCTTCCAGAAGGGGGAGCCGAGGCGTTCTACCGGATGTACCACCTCGAGTCCGATGCAGGGCTCACCGGCGGCGTTATCGAAGAGGCACAGGCGACGCTCTACAACGGCCAGCCGATTGTCACCCTCAGCATGAACTCCGAGGGGGCTAAGACGTGGTCTCGCCTTACGGGCGCCAACGTGGGACGGCGCCTCGCCATTCTCCTTGACGGAAAAGTTCACATGGCACCGGTCATCCGTACAAAGATTAGTGACGGACAGACTCAGGTTGAAGGGTTCGCCAACATGAACGAGGCGAAAGATATCGCAATCGTTTTGAGAGCGGGCGCCCTGCCTGCTCCGGTGGATATCATTGAAGAGCGGACAGTCGGGCCATCGCTGGGACAGGATTCCATCGATCAGGGAACGAGATCCATCATTACAGGACTTCTGCTCGTCCTCACGTTTATGGCTTTCTACTACAAAGGCGCAGGCTTCATCGCATCGTTCGCCCTGATGTGGAATCTCATTCTCGTCCTCGCTGTACTCGCCGCGTTCAAGGCGGCTCTCACGCTTCCGGGCATCGCCGGACTGATCCTCACCGTCGGCATGGCGGTGGACGCCAACGTTATCATCTTCGAGCGAATCAGGGAAGAGTTGGGGAAAGGGAAAACACCCCGCTCCGCCATTGACAGCGGTTACTCCCGGGCCATCACCACCATCATCGACGCCAACGTTACGACCATTCTCGCCGCGCTCGTTCTGATGCAGTTCGGCACAGGACCGATTCGAGGATTCGCCGTTGTCCTCTTCTGGGGAATCCTCACCAGTATGTTTACAGCCATCTTCACCACTCGCACCATCTTCAATGTGATCACCTCAAAGCGCGAACTGAAAGCGCTGAGCATATGAGATTCATCAAGCAGACAAACATCGATTTCCTCAGTATGCGGAAGTTCGGCTTTATCATTTCCGGTTCGTTTATCCTTGCGGGACTCGTATCCCTCTTCCTTAACGGCGGCCCCGTTCTGAGTATAGACTTTACGGGAGGCACACTGGCCCAGGTTCGGTTTGAACAGCCGCCGGACATTGCCAAGGTGAGAAGCGCCCTGGAGACTCTCGATGTTGGAGTCGGTGAAGTGCAAACGTTCGGTTCCCCCGATGAGATTCTCATACGGCTTCAGGTGAGCCCCGGAGCCAGTGACATGGCGGTAGAACTCAAAAAGGCGCTTCAGGCACAGTTCCCGGATCAAAACCTCGACTTCCGGCGAATGGAAAATGTTGGCCCGAAAATCGGTTCTGAACTGAAAGGAAAAGCGCTCTTCGCCATCATCACGGCGATTATCGGAATCCTGATCTACATTTCGATTCGGTTCGAGTTCAGGTTTGCCATCGGCGCTATCGCCGCCCTCGTGCACGACGTGCTCATCACTCTTGGCATATTCTCGATTCTCAATTACGAGATTTCGCTCGCCATCATTGCTGCGTTTCTCACCATAGTCGGTTATTCCCTTAACGACACGATCGTTGTCTTTGACAGAGTTAGGGAGAACATGAAGCGGCTCAAGAACCTCGATCAGTTCTCCATCTTTAACAAGAGTATCAATGAATCGCTCTCGAGAACGATCATCACCTCGCTTACAACTTTCGCGGTCGTTTTTGTGCTGTACATCGCCGGCGGAGAGGTTATCCGCTATTTCTCTTTCGCCATGATTGTCGGCGTCCTCGTCGGCACGTACTCTTCCATTTACGTGGCGAGTCCTGTGGTGGTGCTGTGGCAGCAGCGTTCCGCCGCTTAGTTCCCTGCTGCCGGCTCTTTTCTTCCATACGATCTTTCCGGTCTGAATCATGACGCCGAGAGTTTTCGCCCTTTACGCGATCCTGAACATCGTCTGGGGTTCAACATGGCTGGCGCTGAAGATCAGTCTCGATTACATCCCGCCTATGTTCGGACTGGGCCTCAGATTCACCTTTTCTGCAATTATTCTGTGGCCCCTTCTTCTGAGGCGGAAACCAAAGATAAATCTGTCATCTACCGCACTGAAGGTCTACTTCAGCTTTTCTCTGCTCAGTTTTGTGGCTGCCTATTCCCTTACCTATTGGGGCGCTCAGTACATTTACTCAAGCCTTGCAGCTATCATCTGGGCGACGCTTCCCATCTTTGTTTCTGTTACCGCTCACTTCATGCTCCCATCTGAGCCGCTCACACTACGGAGGTTTGGAGGCGGACTGCTGGGGTTGGCTGGTGTATCGTGGCAATTCTGAGTGCGGTGATACTGGCGTCGGGGCCTAATGTCTATCTAAAGAAACATCATAGAGAAGTCGATCCTCTCCACGTCAACGTCATGGCCCAGTCCATCGCGGCAGTCGTGCTGATACCGTTGGCCTACATTCTGGAAGAACCGTCCGCCACAGTGTGGAACAGCACAAGCATAGCGGCACTTGCCTATCTCGCCGTATTCGGCACGGTGATTACGTGGACCATCTACTTCTGGCTCTACAATCATCTATCGGTGAACCAGATTTCAACACTCGGACTGTTACCGCCAGTCATCGCGGCGATCCTTGGTTGGGTCTTTCTCGGTGAGACTTACGGCGCCGAGCTGTTCGGCGGCGGGGCGCTGGTTCTGTTTGGCGTTTATCTTATCCACTCTCGACAACTGCCTGAGCGTGAGGGGATATAAGTAATCTGTCGGGCAAGTTTCCTTGACAACCTTCGGGCTAGGGTGTAGATTCGTCTAGATTCATGGCTCGGTACACTCTAACTGTAAACGGCAAGAAACAGAGCGTCAATGTTCCTGACGACATGCCGCTGTTATGGGTGCTCAGGGATGAGCTGGGCCTCACCGGCACCAAGTTCGGCTGCGGCCGCGGACTGTGCGGCTCCTGCACCATCCATCTTGACGGCGAGTCGACCCGGGCATGCATGACGCCCGTGGAATACGCCGACGGCTCGGAGATTACCACCATCGAAGGCCTCTCTCCCGATCTCTCCCACCCACTCCAGAAAGCGTGGCTTGCGGAAGAGGTCCCTCAGTGCGGCTACTGCCAGTCGGGGCAGATCATGACGGCGGCATCTTTGCTAGAACAGAATTCCAACCCGTCGGATGAAGATATTGACGTCGCTATGAAAATGAATCTCTGTCGCTGCGGCACTTACCAGCGGATTCGGAAAGCGATTCACAGGGCGGCGAAGGAAGTGTGATGGGTCAGTCTGCTGTCAGCCGCCGGGATTTTCTGAAAGTTTCCTCAACCGCCGGTGCGGGGTTGATGATTGGCGTTTTCCTGCCGGCAAAAGAAAGGCTCGTCGCTGCGGGGCTCGCCCCTGCTCAACCGTTCGAACCTAACGCTTTCCTCGCCATCAGTCCTGACAACGCTGTCACTATCACCGTGGCGAAATCCGAAATGGGCCAGCATGTCAGGACGTCCATCCCGATGATCGTGGCCGATGAACTTGGGGCTGACTGGTCGCAGATACAAGTCGCCCAGGCCGATGCCCATCCAGACAAGTACGGCAGTCAGGGAACGGGCGGAAGCGGATCCATTCGGCGCTCCTTTGAAATGCTCAGGAAAGCGGGCGCCGCCGCACGGGAAATGCTCCTTGAGGCCGGGGCGAGAGAGTGGGGCGTGAGCAAATCAGAATGCGCGGTCTCTAAAGGGACCGTGGTTCATCGCTCGAGCGGAAGGGAACTCACCTTCGGAGCATTGGCATCTAAGGCTGCTGCCCTACCGGTGCCCGATGATCCTCCTCTGAAGGATCCCAAAGATTTCAACTTGATTGGAAAATCGATGCCGGGGAAGGACACCCCCTCCCGCGTAAACGGTTCGGCCCAGTTCGGGATTGACATTCGTCTTCCTGACATGCTCCACGCCACAGTTGTCCGGTGCCCAACTTTTGGAGGAAAGGCAAAATCTTTCAACTCCAAGGCGGCGAAAGGTGTATCAGGCGTCACCGATATATTTGAGATAGAAGAGGGGGTTGCGGTCGTCGGGAAGAATACATGGGCGGTGATTCAAGGGCATCGTGCAGCAAACATTCAGTGGGATCACGGCGATTTCGCAAAGTGGGACAGCGACCGAATCAAATCGATGATGGAGAAGAAGGGCGGCGGCACGGCTGTGGTGGCCCGGGAAGAGGGCAACGTCGCTGAAGCGCATAAGAAGGCCGGATCAGTTTTCGAGGCACAGTACGAAGTACCGTTTACGCACCACGCAACCATGGAGCCGATGAACTGTGTCGCCCATGTGAGAAATGGAGAGTGCGAGATTTGGGTGCCGACTCAGGTTCCTCAACGTGTCCAGACGACGGCGGCGGAGCATCTCGGTATCCCCGTGGAGAAAGTGAGAGTGCACGTGACGCTCCTCGGTGGAGGTTTCGGGAGGCGGCTCTGGGCCGATTTTGTTACGGACGCGGTGGAGATTTCTCAAAAGACCGGCAAGCCGGTAAAGATGCTGTGGACTCGAGAAGAGGATATGGCCCACGATTTCTACCGGCCGACGAGCATCCATAAGCTTTCGGCGGCCATGACGAAAAAGAATCGACCGAGAAGCTGGTCCCACCGTGTCGTGGCCCCATCGATTTCAGGGCAGCTCCGGCCGGAACGGTTCTCGGGCGGACAGCTCGATAGGAGCGCCGTGAACGGAGCCAGCAATATCCCTTACGAGTTCCCGAGCATTCTTGTGGACTACGTCATGACGAACACCAAGGTCCCAGTCGGGTGGTGGCGGTCGGTGTACAATTCACAGAACGCCTTCGCCAACGAAGGATTCATTGATGAGCTGGCCCACATGGCCGGCATGAATCCTCTCAGGTTCCGGATGACGCTCCTTAGGAATTCACCTCGTCATCTCGGCGTTCTGCAGCTCGCCTTCGAAAAGTCAGGCTGGAATACAAAACTTGGTGAAGGGCGCGGACGAGGGTTCGCCATGCATGAGTCGTTCGGTTCCTGGGTTGCAAATGTGGCTGAGGTGACGGTAAAGAGCGACGGAACATTCACTGTGGACAGAATAGTGTCTGCCATCGATTGCGGTCTCGCCGTCCACCCCGACGGTATCAGAATGCAGATGGAGAGTTCCATCATCTACGGCCTCACCTCCACTCTGAAGGGTGAGATCACCATCAAGAGAGGCGCCGTGGAACAGTCCAATTTCCACGAATTTGAGCTGCTCCGGATTGACGAAACGCCGGAGATGGAGATCCATATTGTCGAAAGCGATGAGCCGCCCGGCGGCGCCGGCGAGCCGGGGCTCCCTCCAGTCGCCCCTGCAGTGGCCAACGCCATCTTCGATGCAACAGGCAAGCGCATCCGGAAGCTCCCCATACGGCCGGAAGACCTCCGGGCATGATCGCCTACGCCTCTCTCGACACCCCCATAGGAAGACTCCTCATCGCCAAGACGCCCCGGGGCGTCTGCAAGATCAGCCTACCGTCCGAAACAGACGGCGCATTTTTCCAGTGGATTGTTGATCACTTCCCCGAAGAAGAATTGATCGAAGACTCTAAAGACTTAAGCGATGAAATATTGCAGCTTCAGGAATACTTCGATGGCGACCGGAAGAGGTTCACATTTCCCGTCGATCTGAAGACATCGCAGTTTCGGGAAAAAGCGCTTGGGAAGGTGGCCCAGATCCCCTTTGGAAAGACCGCCTCATACAAAGAGATCGCTGAACGGATCAACAACGCCAGGGCGGTCCGGGCGGTGGGAAGCGCCAATGGAAGCAATCCCATTCCCATCGTCATACCGTGCCACCGCGTCATCGCCCATGACGGCACGCTCGGCGGCTTCGGCGGTGGACTTGCAATGAAAAAGTGGCTCCTAAAACATGAGGGGTACCCCCTCCCCCATTCCGATTGATCGATTCGGATCGACTGATTAACTTCACTGACCGATAATAGCGCACGCACTGAAACACCTCCGCGGAAAGATTGTGGCGGGACTTGTCACCGTCGCTCCTATCCTCGCCACCGTCTGGGTGGTGACCGTCCTCTTCAACTTTTTCGACGGTTTCGCGGCGCCCCTCATCGATCCCTTCCTCCCGTTCCACATTCCCGGACTGGGCGTTATCATTGGACTTCTGTTTATGTATCTCCTGGGAATTCTGGTGACCAACTTCCTCGGGCGAAAACTGGTTTCTATTGGAGAGGCTCTTCTCCGGCGAATCCCCCTCGCCAGTACCATTTACGGAACTGCGAAGCAGATTACTCAATCAGTGAGCGGCGCTTCGAGCAGGGCCTTTCAGAAAGCGGTGCTCATCAACTACCCCCGTGTCGGTATCTGGACCATCGCCTTCGTCACCGGCGAATCCAACGACGCCAGCGGGACAGCGTATTATCACCTGTTCGTTCCCACCACGCCAAATCCGACGTCGGGCGTGATGGTCTTGATTCCCCAAAGTGATGCAATCGATTCGAAACTCTCTGTTGAGGAAGGGTTGAAGATGATTATTTCAGGCGGAATGCTGGCGCCCAAAGAAAACGAAATTACCAACCTTCAAGAATAAGAATCGGCCCGAAAGAAACGTGGGGTTAAGGAGGGTGAGACAGATCTTCCGGGCCGATGTAGCAGTAATGTCTGACAGAAAGTATACAGCGTATGAGTACAAAGCAACATATTTTTCGAACTCTGTATGGACTTTTTTATCATTATAGTCATTAGCTATGTAGTTGGCTCGCTGCCGACTAGCATTATTGTAGCGAGAAAAGCCGCCGGAATAGACATCCGGGAACACGGCAGTGGGAACGCCGGGATGTCTAATGTGGTCCGTGTAGTTGGCTTGAAGTGGGGTGTGGTGGTCGGTGTGGTAGACATCATGAAAGGGTGGCTATCAACTTCGTGGATCCCGACTCTGATCTTGGGGAGCGGCCACGGCGTTGACCTCTCTCTTGTCAGGATTGCCGCTGGCGGCGCTGCCGTGCTTGGTCACACATACACCATCTTTGCCCGGTTTCGGGGCGGGAAAGGGATCGCAACCCTTGCCGGGATGATGACGGCACTCTATCCCACAGCGGTGCTGATCTGCCTCGTCACCTTCGGCGCGACTTTCATGATCTGGGGTTATGTCTCCGTCAGTTCAATGACGGCATCCGTGACGCTGCCTCTCTCTATCCTCACCTTGCCGTGGGCCGGACTTCCACCACCGCCGCAGCCGCTATTGATCTTCTCCCTAGCCGTGCCGCTCTTTGTCTTCTTCACACACCGCGACAATATCGGTCGGCTCCGTGACGGGACTGAAAAGAGATTTGATAGAGCGGCGCTGTTAGGCCGGAAAGGGGCTGGAGACGGGTGATCTCCTGAATCAGAAGGGAGCGCGCTAAAACTTCTGTCCCGAGCCGATATTCAATGAAGTGCCGTACGCCTTCCCGCCGTAGTAGGCCCAACCGTAGTCGATGCGAAGAACATTCCCCGGAACGGGGACGCGGATCCCGATACCCATCCCCATCACCGGTTTGTCCGCGAAAAGATCTGACAGCTCTACGGAAGTGACGCCCACATCGATGAATCCGACAGCCGTCAGGCCGTACTCAGCGTTGAATGCAAGAGCCGAAATGGACGAGGAAGGGATGATCGTCTTTCGCGCCTCCGCCGAGAATACCAGTTCCTGATTCCCAAAACGGAATGAATACTCCGGATCGAGATAATCCTCTCGAGATGGGACTGACCACCCTCTGATGCTGTAGCTTCCGCCGAAATAATTGATCCACACCTCATCAAGGGCGCCGAAAGTCGCGATGGACATCATCCCCAATCCCAGGGTCAGTTTCTTCTCGCCTTTCACGGGCGTCCAGTAAGTGCCGACGCTTTGAGTCCAGACCGTTCGGTTTCGGTTTGAATCCGATGGGTGGAACATGGTATAGAACTGCTGGTGGACAGTGATTCCCTTGGAAGGATCCCTGTAAATGTCTCGCGTATCGTAGGCGATAGAGCCCTGAGGCGCCACATAGCTGTAGCTAAGCGTATCGGTTTCGCCGACGAACTGTTTCCGCTCAAGTTCGAATCCGCCCCGCACTTTCCACTTGTAACCGAACCATCTCCCGAAGACCGCCTCGAATGAATCGGTAATCTGATCATAGGAGAGGAAAGGGTGGCGGAAAATGGCCCGCCCCATGTCGCCCGAAAATGATACGTGGTCGCCGGCGAACCACGGATCGGAGAACTGAAGGCCGAACATGTCCAGGGCCCCTACCGCCCCTCCGATGGAAAACGACTGATTTCGCCCCCGAAAGTTGAGCACATTCAGTCCCCCGAACAGGGACCACCCTTTGTCCTCCCAGTAGATGGGTGAAGCGCCGGGCCAGATGCGCCACGTTTCGACAACAGAGAAAACCAGTTGGGCAGAGCCGTCAGCCGACGTTTCAGCTCTCCACGTCACACTGCTGAAGATTGATAGATTGTCGAGCCTGTCCCGATCTTCCCGCACGAGTGCACTGTCCAGTTGGCTGCCGATGGGGTGCTGGATTTCCCTTCGGATAATGTACTCTTTCGTCACTCGATTCCCTTCGATGGCAATAGCACTCACCACCGGCTGAGCCCTGATCGAAAACATTGGCCAGAGTGCGATGCCGAGAAGAATGATTAAGGGAAAACTATGAACACTCCGGAAAATCTCCGGGCCTCCTTCAGATCAAACTCAGTTCCTGATACAGATGAATGGCGCTCTGGGTGCCGAGAGCATAGTTCTCAAGGTCGATCCATTCGTTCGGTGCGTGGGCATTTTCGCCGGGGAGGCCGAACCCCAGAAGGAGACACGGCAGATCCAGGGTCTCTGTCATGTTCCGCACAAACGGAATTGAGCCCCCCTCCCGAATGCAGACCGCCTTTGCCCCAAACCCTTTTTCAAGGGCTCTGCCCGCGGCCGCAAACGCGGGATGGGAAAGATCCCCCAGGAACGGACGACCGCCGTGCATTCTCTGAACGGTCACCTCTACTTCCGGCGGGGCGATCTCCTTCACATACGCTTCCAGCAGATCACCGATGACGTCCGGCTCCTGATTCGGGACGAGCCGGATACTCACCTTGGCGTGGGCCTCCGAAGGGATCACTGTCTTTGACCCCTCTCCCGAGAAACCTCCCCAAATTCCGTTCACATCCAACGCCGGGCGGCACCACAAACTCTCTAGCGGCGTGTAACCGCTCTCCCAGCTCAGTCGGGGAGCGCCCACCTCCTCGAGGAACAGCTCTTCCTCAAACGGGAGTTCGGCCATGTCGGCGCGCTCCTCAGACGTAACTTCCACCACATCGTCGTAGAGTCCGGGAATGGAA
>LUMD01000942.1_pt1 | contig 16619 bp, 22 predicted proteins | sample 729651 | NCBI WGS metagenome assembly LUMD01 (sample SAMN03860272, study PRJNA289734) | marine metagenome | biome: seawater column; feature: ocean; material: water; isolation source: Red Sea water column Station 34 - depth 258m | place: Saudi Arabia: Red Sea | collected 2011-10-15 | depth 258 m | reverse complement strand
TCCAACATAATCGATTGCTTCTTCCAACTTTGCGCGTTTATTCATCAATTCTTGTATGCCAAGCTGACTAGCAGACGATGAAGATTCTTCAGATGTCTGGGACTGCGACGTAGGCTCTTCGGCGGGCTCTGGTGAAGTTTCAGTGTTATCCTCGGTTGAGCGTTCAGGTTCGGGTTCAGGTTCTGCAAAACCAGAGCTTGTTTCCGTCTGGAATTCCTTTTCAATCTCGCCTCCAGAAGGTTCATCCTTATCCTTCAGCCATTCTCCAAAACCCATTGCTTCAACAAACGATCTTAATAAGATAAAAGTTATGGAAATTACCATATTTTGATGAAAAAGTCAGAAATACGAAGATTGGTCGCAGAATGGAGAGATCTCAAACGAAGATCAAGAAACCATGATCTTTCTGATAAGCTAAAGCAAATAGAGCACAAGTATTATCATGAAACTGGCAAAAAACTTGAAGAAGAATTTGATGGGAAAACACTACACGATCTTTATCGTCATACTACAAAATTGATAAAATAAGTGTGCAAAATTCTATAATTAGGGGCAAATAGATCCTATCTTATTGTATACCGGTCAGCAATGTGAGCAATGCAAGGGATGGCATGAAAACCTGGATTTTAAGGCGGAGAAATACGGTAAAAATTATCCCCTCACAAAGAATCCGTTTAAAAAATGGCACGTAAACTGTCGGTGTTCTTGCCACAAATCCTAGAATGGTTCTAGTAGCTAAAGAAAAAATATAGCTATGAAAATACAATTCAAATGATTGAAGGTTTTGCCACCTCAGAGGGCACTGAAAACTTTGCTAGAAATTCTTCAGCACACAAGGACAACTTTAGAAAAATCCACGATCTAACATTATCTAATGTAGGAATAGGGACTTACCTTGGCAATCCTGACGCTGATACTGATCTACAACAAAAGAATGCAATCAAAAAATCAGTTCTGTATGGTGTGAACGTAATTGACACTGCAATAAATTATCGTGCGCAAAAATCTGAAAGGACAGTTGGAAAGGCAATATCTGAGCTGGTAGATGAGGGAAAAATCAACCGAAATGAAATTTTCATCTCAACCAAGAATGGTTATGTCACAAATGATGGCGATGCGCCGGAGGACTTTATGCAGTATGTTATGAGAGAGTTTGGTGAAACTGGCATTGTAAAAGAGGGTGACATTTCGTCACAGTATAACTGCATTACAACTCCATTTCTCGAAGACCAGCTAGCCCGCAGCAAGAAAAATTTAGGGATGGAATGTATTGACCTAATGTATCTGCACAATTCAGTAGAGGGACAGCTGCAGATGCCACGTGACAAATTCATTACACAGCTAAAGAACGTGTTTGAATTTTTTGAAAAACACAGAAAGGAAGGAAACATCAGGTTTTATGGTCTAGCAACTTGGGAGTGCTTTAGAGTTCCCAAGGACAACCCAAATTTTCTGTCTCTCGCACAAGTCATGGATCTTGCAAGAGAGGCTGGTGGGGACACTCACGGATTTAGATTTGTTCAACTACCATACAACTTTAGTTTTGACCAAGCATTCATGCAAAAAAACCAGCCATTAGATTCTAACAATGTTACATTTTTGGAGGCAGCCATTCATCATGACATTGGAGTTTTTACAAGCGTACCGTTAATGCAAGGCAAACTGCTACAATGGATCAGCAGTAAACCGGAACTAACTAACCAAAGTCCATCTGTTAATGCACTACAATTCGTCAGATCAACTCCAGGTGTTCTTGCCCCACTGATTGGGCAGAAGTTGGACTCGCACGTTGAAGAAAACCTGGAGGCGCTAAAAATCCCACCTTATTCAGAACAAGAGTTTGCTACACTTTTCAAAAAACTCGTCAGTTAATTTTCATATACGAATTTTCTGGCAGCTTTAGACCTTTGAAAATTTCTGGATGAAATATGCTAGCCAGTATCTCAATTCCCGTTACAGTTCGGAGGCTAGGCTTGCTGAAATACGAGTTTGCATCTACTGCATAAACACTATTTTCCTTTACCGCTCTCAAATCATTCCACTCTTTATCTTCAGCTAGCGTTTTGCTGTATTCGTCTACTGTTCGCTTTACATCAAAGCCGCATGGCATTATTACAATAACGTCTGGGTTTGCATCTCTGATTTCTTCCAACTGCATCTTTCTTGAGGGCATTTTTTCCGAACTTATCAGATTTTTTCCGCCTGCAATTTCAATCATCTCTGGTACCCAATGCCCCGACGTAAAAAATGGGTCTATCCATTCTATTGCAGCTACACGTGGCATTTTTTCAAAAGCTTGGTCCCTGATAAACCCGATTCTTTTTCTTAGTGAATCAACCAGACCAATGCCTTCTTTTTCCCTGTCAATCTTCTTTGAAATTTCTTCAATGCTTTTCAAAATTTCATCGATGTCATGTGGGTTCATCGTGTAAACATCCGGCTTTTTTTCTAAGATACCTATAGCTCTCTGAACGTGGTCAGTATGTGCAGAACAAACCTCACAAATGTCCTGGGAAATTATCAGGTCTGGTTTTGCTTTAAGAAGGTTTTCTTCGTTTAGATTGTAAATCTTCTTACCCTCTGTCATTAACTGGCAAATTTTATCATCAATCTGTTTGCTTGACATTGAAACAGGATCAAAGCTTGACGTTATAATCCGCGGCTTGGTTTTTGCATCACTTGGATAATTGCATTCGTGAGTTACTCCAAAAAGCCTATCTTCTGCGCCAAGACTGTAAATTAACTCCGTCGCGCTTGGCAGAAAAGTGACAATCCGTTCTGGCGACATAACTCAATCACATCCTAACTAATTATTTTGTATTTTCAAGTTTCAGGTAGTACTGAAGAGTGATGTGAGATAATTTTCCACTCTGTATCATTTTTGCTATACGCAAATGAAAATCTTGCTTCAATTGTCTTGCCGCCTGTGATAAAGTTGTAGAGACCAGAATTTACAGCAGATGATTCAAAAACATGTGGGTGTTCTGACACAATTTCAACCTCAACAGGAGATTGGAGAAGGTTTTTAAAATATTCTAAGATTAACTCGTGCCCAACCCTTTCTTTAGGAGAAAACGTACCCAGTAAAATTCCATTTTGATGGTAAAGATTGGCAACTTGCTCCGGGTCTCCATTTTTTATTGTATTAACCCATTTTTGTAATAATTCAGAGGCAATCGAGTCTGGCATTTACTTTTCAAAGTTTTACGACTAATTATTTTTTTGGAATCTAAAAGGACAAAAACCTGGAATTAGTACTAGTAATTGATGCAAACTGATGATCTCTTCAAAAGCGGCATGACAAGCTGGAATTTGGGAAACCCAAAAGAGGCTGGCAAGATTTTTGATCAAGTGCTTGCCTTGGATCCAAACCATGAGGAGGCTCTTGTCAGGCAGGGAAATGTTTTGGGTAGAATTGGAAAGTATGCTGAGGCAATCACGTTCTATAACAGGGCGCTGAAGCTCGATCCAAAAAACACACTTGCACTTGTAAACAAGGGCCTTTCGCTTCACTATCTCTCGGAATATGATGCGGCAATAAGTTGTTATGATCAAGTGTTAACGGAAAAGCCAAAAAATACGACAGCGATTTACAATAAGGCGTCAAGCTTGGTAAAAAAATTTGATATTGACTTTCAGCACCTAAGGGGAAGCCCAAACTTTGAAAAAATTGTTGGCTAATGTAGATTTTCTTAGATTATATAGGACAATATTTTTAAAAAATTCATGGGATACGGTAATTCAGAGGGACACAATGATTCGCATGATGCTACACATGCCATGATTGACAAATTAGAGCATGAATTGCACAGCCTTGAATTTAACAAGCCGTATGATGTAGTTGAGATCCGAAAATTAAAAGCCCAACTTAATGAATTGAAAGTTAAACTGGCTGAATCAGAACTTGCATTTGGGCAACACTAAGTAAACTCTATTCTCTGACCATATTTTTCTAGCATGTTATCATAAATCTTCTTTCGCTGTTCCAGAAGGTTCTTTTTTTCGTCGTACATTTTTGTAAAAAAACATGCAAGAGTTCTTTCGTCATTATTGTCAAAAAATCTAACGCTAAAACTTGTTCTTTCCGGTTTTTCCTCCATTATGAATTCCGCTTTTTTTATCATGTGATGGTTAACGTGCATGTGACATGGACCATCATTATCTCCTATTGTTATCCACTGGTCTTTTTGTTTTATGCTTAGAGAATTACTTCTGATCTCGCTGGTTGCGCCGTTTGATTTTACTATCAGCAGAACGTTGTCAACCGCAATAATATCTGACAAAAGTTCTTTTAATTTTTGCTCAGTACTTCCACTCATCTGACAAACCATTCCATAGGGGCTTGAAAGGAGTAATGTCTTTTCCTATCTCCCCATCTATTCTGTTGGATATTGCAAAGAAGAAATTTTCTAACGCATCAACACCACCGTCATCAAAGAGTTCCTTTCCAACCTCTTTGATTCGTGCCTTTTTTGCTTCAACCTCCGCCGAGTCTGGATTTTGTAAACAGAAAGTATAGAGATCTATCAGTTCCTCTTCCAGCATAAAATCCATGCCTACGGTACTACAAGAGGCAATAAAAATGAAATCTCTAAATTGATCCTATAATTTCATTGGTTACATGACTGAAGTTGATAACGCTCTGCTTGAGCGCTTTGAACAAGAGGTGTGGAGCAAGGTTCCCCATCTGGAAGAGAAGGATGGCGAAACAAAGGTTGTCAACACAACACCGCTTGTTGATATCACTGAAGATTTTAAGGAATGTGCAAAAACCGTCTTCAAACTAAATCTTGACGATACAGACCTGAAAGTTTTCGGCAAGTTTGATTCTACGTTGCTAACGGGCTCGATTAAAGTCAGGCCTGCAGCCAACATAATCCACGATGCAATTGTTACAGGGAAGCTTAGAAGTGGACAGACAGTAATAGAAGCCACATCAGGCAACTTTGGCATAGCACTTGGACTGTTATCTAAACTTGAACTAAATGTAATTGCGCTAGTCTCAAGAAAGCTACAGGAGGGAGTGTTTGAGGAGTTGAGAAACGGGAATATACGCACGATGGATCTTGATATGGATATTTGTCCTGCTCCAGGAATGGAAGGCAAGCAAGATCTTTTAGTTGCAAAAGCAACCGCAGCTAACGTTCGTTCACAATTATCAAATTTTGGGTTTGACACTGACATTTTTGATAAAGAAAGCTCTGAGATAGAATCACTTTTAGCTAAACAAGACATCATAAACTTGGCAAAGTTTCTTGCCAAGAGCTATGGTTTCTTCTGTCCGGCACAGTACGACAATCAACTGAACATTGAGGCGCATAGAACTGTTACCGCAGCTGAGATTGACCAGCAACTGCATGAAAATGGAGACTCACTGGAAAACTTTAGCATCTTCTGTACGTTCGGTACTGGCGGTACATCTGGTGGGCTGAGCAAATATCTATCTGAAAAATATGGAAAAAAGTCAGTATATGTAATATTTCCACCTAGCAATCAGGATGTTGCAGGAATTAGAACAAAAGCCAACGCAGATGGCTTGACGCTATATGAACCTGAGATATATGCTGAACAACAAGAAATGGATTGGGAACAGGCAAAGCTTCTCCTAAAGTTTTTTGTAGAAAAGGGTCACGACATTGGCGAAAGCAGCGCACTTGAACTTTATGCAATCTTACGGAAAGCAAACTCTGAAGGCGGTGGAAAGTTTGTCGCAATGATTTGTGACGGAATTGAAAAGTACAAAAAGAACCTTGCAACGATTGGACAGGAGGGTCCTATGCAGGTCTCCCTAGAGGAAGCAAATGCAGGAGGCTATGACAAAATAATTTGGATTCATGCTCAGTATACTCCACAGGAACCTGGAATAGAGCTACCTGAAGGAAAAACTAAACAGCTTTCTGAATTAATCAGACAAGCTTAGATATTACAGTTTAGACAATAGTTTTCGAATCTCTTTCTTCTTCCTGAGTGCGGTTCCCAGCTTGCTAATGTCCTTTTCATCTATCATTAGCGGAGATCTGCTAAACCTTCCCTCATTATACGAGCAGAATCTTATCACCTTGTGACCATTGTCAAACTCTAGCAGCTGGACCGTGGGTTCGTGATATCTGGAAGATATTGATGCCTCTTCTATAACCATACCCTTGCCCCACGGCATCTTAAACGGTCTTGGAACCTTTCTCATTTTTTACTCCGGTGTTCTTCCTGCTCTTTTAGGATTTTTTGAAGCTCAATGAGTTCTTGATGGAGTTGGAACTTTGTATCTCGAATCTTTGCAGAGATCCAGTCAATTCTCTTCTGAATCTCCTTGTCTTTTTCCTCAAAATTCATTGTTTTCTTTAGAACTAGGATCGATATAATTTTGAATTTTTTTACATACAGATTACATACGTGTCAACTACTTCGCATAAATAGGGGTCATTAGCCAGTTTTTGCATGGGAAAACAATGCGTTGTTTGTGGCATTAGTTATTTTTTTTACACAAGGTTAGGGAGATAACCCAACTAATTTGATCAGCATATTATTTTTCAAAAATCACGAAAAAAATAATCATGTTTATTAGACCCGTTTAATGTGCGTCAAGGATGGAAGAACCATTTTCAATTTGCAATCACGGAATGCTTCACAGAAAGGTTGGACAAACCTATCAGTGTATTTCCTGTAAGGAGGAGTTTGAGGTGGACATTGAAATTCCTCCATTTAATCAAGAAGGCAATATTATAACGGAATAGCTTTTCACTTTTTACATACAAATTACATATAGCTCAACTAATCTGCATAAATAGGGGATATCAACAAATTTTTGCTTGGAAGCACATCTAAGCCAGCACAAACTTCATGATATTGTTAGCATGGGGTTGCGTGCAACCATTGGGGTAATTTTTATTGCCCATGGCTCTGGAAAGTTTGGTCCTGGTTTTGCTGGGTTTTTGACGGGACCTCTTGGACTTCCCGCAGAGATGCAGATTGCAATTGCTCTCGCTGAGCTTATTCCGGGAATCTTACTGTTGATAGGTATTCTTACAAGAATCTCAGCATCTTTACTTTCGATAGTCATGCTGGGCGCAATTTTCTACGTAAAACATGCAGGCAGCCTCACTGGCGACAGAGGCGTTGAGCTTGATCTGATACTACTTGCTGCATGCCTGGTTGTAATAGTTGCCGGACCGGGGAGAGTTTCAGCGTCACATGTGATAAAGAAAATCCCACGCTGGTTGCATTAAGACAGATATTTTAGCATTATGAACAAATCACAAGATCATTTTTTATACAGAACAAAAGTTGTTAAGCCATGAAACGATCAGCTAAAGTTACAATTGCAGCAGTTTTAGTAATCGGCATATTTTCAATATCAATTGCATCTGTTCCTGCATTTGCAGAATGGGACAAGTTCAATTATCCAGAAATTCAGGGGACAATTCCAATTTCACCTGGGGATGACTTTGGACAAAAAGATGTAATTGTACTGGCTGTTGCAATGGCAGTTGGTGAAAACTCTGTCTCAGATGGAAAGGCAGTTTATGGAAAACTTGCAAACGTCAACGGATTTCTAGTTTACAAGGTTATAGTAATAGCTGATAATCATGCATATCATAAGATCCTAGTTGATGCGGGAAATGGTGAGGCGCTCTATATCTCTGATGTGATAAAAAAACAAAAATCCAACCACAAAAAGTTTTCAGATAAAAAACACAACGAAAAAATGAAAAATTATTTCAAGGGAATGTCTGATGAGCAGATAGCAGAAAAGAAGCGCCAATTTAAGGAGATGGGTGACGCATACAAATCATTATCTCTACAGGACAGAGCCTCATTGGTTATTCACTTCATGCAGATGAAGTTGCAATGGGATTCAATGTCTGATGATGAAAAGGCGCAAAAGAGGACAGATATGAAACAAATGTTTCAAGATTATCTACCTTTGACACTTGAAGAAAAGAAACAAAAGCTTCAGGCATATATTCAGTCTCTAAATTAGTAATTTAACGGGCATAATTTTTGCACTAGTAGGATTTTGATCTACACTTAAATCCGCTGCACAAAGATTGACAATTCATGGAGCCGTTAAATCTGGCCGTAATTGTAAAATTAGAGCCAGATTTTTCTGAAGGAAATGTAAGCTACAAGCCCGATGGGACACTCAATAGAAACGAAACAAAAAACACACTAGGTCCTCACAGCGGAATAGCTGCTAAGGCTGCATTTTATGCCAAGGTCAAGTATGGCGCAAAGATTTCTGTTTGTTCAATGGGTCCACCTTTAGCGGAACTAGCTTTGCAACAAGCTCAACAAACTTGTGATGCAGATTCACTTCAGCTGTATAGTGATAGAATTTTCGCAGGGGCAGACACACTAGCAACTGCCGAGACTCTAAGAACAGGCATTGCTGACAAAATGAAAGGAAAGATGGACATTGTGTTTTCTGGACACAGAGCCTCTGATGGAGAGACGGGACAGACTGGCCCACAAACTGCATGGAAGCTAGGATTTACATTTCTTGGAAATGTGATTAGCTATAACGTAAATTTAGAAAAAAGAACTGTTGTAGCCAAGTGTTTGCTGACCCTAAACGGTGTACCAAACGTTATCGAAGAAATCGAAGCCCCTCTTCCAGTCTTTATCGCAATTGATCCTTCCTACAAATCAAGTTATACTACTGTTTCTCAGAGAATTGCTTTTGAAAAATATCAAAAAGAGGCTAACGAGAGAGCCAAAAACTACAAACAATTCCTCGAAGTTTTTGATATTGATCAGCTTGGTGTTGATAAAACAATAGTAGGACTTGCCGGCTCACCAACTATAGTATACCAAGTAGAGCGTATACCAAAAGGAAAGGCTACAAGGCAGGCCGAGGTTTTTGATGGTTCAAATCCAGAACACATACGCAAAGTTGTTGCTAAGATGAGAGAGGCGCTTTCTGCGATGGTGATTAAATGACTGAAGACTGGCGTTGCAGTGGATGTGACACGTGCAAAACGGAGTGTGAAGCATATCGCCATGTTTACGTTGTAATGGAACACATTGATGGAAAGATTCTTCCTGTAAGCCTTGAAATGCTTGGGGAAGCAAGAAGATTGTTTGATGATTATAACGCAAGATATTCATCAAATGAAAAAGTAGTTGCAGTAATCTTAGGAAGTAATGTTAAGGATTTTTCTAAAGAGTTGATCGAATATGGTGCAGACGTAGTAGTTTGTGCCGATCATCCAGAGCTAAAGGATATGAGAAACACAATTCACACCAAAGTAGTTAGCCAAATTGCTTTAGACAAAGAGATCATATCAAAGATTGACCCAGATTATGCCGAACAATTCAAAAAACCACGTTACATATTTTTTGCAGCAGACAGTATTGGGAGGCATTTATCGTCTACCGTACTAGTGGAGATAGAGTCAGGTCTTGCTTCAGATATTAACAAGCTCGTAATCAAAGACCTGACTGTAACACACCAAATTAAAACAGATGGTAAACCAACTGACTTCAAAAAAACTCTAGAAATGTACAGACCAGATTTTTCGGGATTTTTATGGACAACAATTCTTTGCCTTAATAATACAACCCCAGCAATAAAGCGCGAATACTATCCTCAAGGCTGTAGTATCATACCAGGTGTTTTTGAGCCCATCAAACCAGATCCAGAAAGGAGTGGGGAAACAATATTTTATGAACCAAAAATAGAAGAGAATGATCTAAAAGTAAAAGTTCTAAGTCATAAAATAATCAAAAGTGAGGTTGACTTTGAAATTCGCAAAGCCGTTGTAAGCTTTGGACGAGGAATCAAAGATGATCCAGATCAAAACATAAAGCTTGTAGTTGAACTTGCCAAGCAACTAGACGCAGAGGTAGGAATTTCGTTACCAATTTCAAAAAAGCTGCTGTCTGCAAGCCAAGCAATCAGTTCTACTTACATGATTCCAGCTAGAGTGATTGGAACAAGTGGAAGCAAAATAAGTCCGATGCTTTATGTTGCAGCTGGAATAAGTGGAGCGATGCAACATGTGGCAGGTATGCAAGATTCAGAGTTTGTTGTTGCAATAAATCCAGACGAGGATTCACCAATAAAGAATGAATGTGATGTTTTCATTAAAGGTAGAATGGAAGATGTTATACCTCTATTAGTTGAAGAGCTCAAAAAACAACAACAAGTAGTACAGGCTGGATGAGTTAATGGAAAAGTATGACGTAGCTATCATCGGTGGTGGGTCGGCCGGCTTGGCTGCACTAAAACAGCTATCAACTTTGGGCAAGCAGGCAGTCCTACTTGAAGCAGGCGAAAAGGTAGGTGTGAAAAATATTTCTGGCGGAATACTTTATTCAAAAAAACCAAACAAAGGAAGAGTCTACAATGTAGAAGATATTTACGGGCAAAGCTTTGTCAGTGAGGCACCACTACAGAGAAAAATTACAAAGTATCTTCTGCACGCAACTTCAAAAGACAAAGTTTTTTCTATGGATCTCACAGCGGCGCATGAATACCAATCAAATTTTGGTTATTCAGTTCTTATGAATGAGCTAAATGCTTGGTTTGCACAAAGCGCTGATGAAAGCGCGCAGAAATGTGGTGGTGGAATAGTTCCTGGTGTTCATGTAAATGACATTTCTTATGATAATGAAAAAGAAAGAACAACAATTCAGACTGACGAGCTAGATGAGTTTCAAGTAAAGGCAATAATAGCAGCTGATGGGGTAAATTCCGAAGTTGCACAGCTTACACGTGCAAGACCAAAATTTTCAGCGGCACAGTTGTATCAAGGTGTCAAAGCCATTGTGAAATTACCTGAAGATGTAATTAACGAGACATTTACAATCGGAGCGGATAGTGGGGCAGCTCATCTTTTTGCAGGTGACATCACACTGAACCATCTAGGAGGCGGATTCCTTTATACAAACAGAGACACATTATCAGTTGGTGCAGTATATCACTTTGATTCTCTTTTGGACAGTCCAACAGAGCCCAATACGCTGTTAGACGCTTTGTTAAAAAATCCGATGATTACTGAGTTAATCAAAGATGAGGTACCGGTAAAGGGAGAGATTGACAAGACCTTAGAGAAGGAAAAACAGATGCAGATCCGTTTTGCGGTAACAAAGCTGATAAAAACTTGGTATGAAATTCGTGATGTACATCTTTCTTCAAGCAGAATGAAAGAGATGATCAAGACTGGAAAATTTAACTCGGAAGATGAAATCAAATCTAAATTATCTGATCTTCGTGAAAAGATGTCGTCCGATTACGGAATCACGTTTAAAACAGATTATGTTGAGGACGAATACGGCGCAAAATTAATTCCTGACGGAAAACGCTGCAGAATGAAAAAACCCTACCAAAACAATGTCTTATTTGTAGGCGATGCGGCTGGTAGAGGAGTTTTTGTCGGTCCAAGAATTGAAGGTCTTAACGTAGGAATTGATGATGGGGTACGAGCTGCAAACGCAATTGCACGGGCATTAGAAAAGAACAATTTTTCACAAGATTATCTTGGTGAATATTACACAAAATCAATTGAAGAAAGCCCATACACAAGAGACATGAAAGAGATTGACAAAGAATATCTGAAAATCTTTATTGATGCAACAAAAGATGTGCCAAAAGATATTCTGAGTGCAAAGCACAGCATGGTCCTAAAACTTATGTCAAGTGGGGCAATTAGAAGTATGGCAGCAAAGTTTGTAAATGTTTTAGGTTATGACCGCCTGCTTCCGGTGATAGAATCACAAGAAAGCTATGTAAAAGTACCAACTGAGCTTGCAGAACTAAAGGGAAAGACTGTTTCTTCATCCTACACGCCTTCTATTCCATTACTTGCAGATCGTATTGCAAGGCTGAGTTATAATGATGATAAAGTTGCTCATATCAAAGTACTAAACCCCAATAATGATTTTATGAAAAAGTTAGTTACGTTGTGTCCAACCAAATGTTATAGTGAAGAAAAAGGTCAAGTTACGATACAGCATGAGGGGTGTATTGAATGTGGAACGTGTTCTGAGCAAACTGATTGGAAACATCCACGAGGGGAAAAGGGAATAAACTATAGATATGGATAATTCAGATATTGATTTTTCAGAACAGGAGAGGGAAAGCTTCTACAAGGCAATTTATTCCAGAAGGGACGTAAGATCCAATTTTACATCCGAGCAGATTGATGATCAGGTTTTAATGCGAATTCTCAAGGCTGGGCATCATGCCCCGTCAGTTGGCTTTTCTCAGCCATGGAATTTTATCCTGGTCAAAAACATTGAGACAAGGAAAAAAATCAAGGAATCGTTCGAAAATGAAAAAGCCAGAAGCTCAAAGCTGATTGAAGATCCAAGGCGGTCAAAATATCTGTATTACAAGCTTGAGGGGATTTTAGAGTCGTCAATCAATGTTTGTGTGACATATGACCCGACAAAATCTGGTCCTTTTGTAATTGGGCGTACCAGCATACCTGAAACTGGAACTTTCAGTGTTTGCTGTGCCGTACAAAACATGTGGCTTGCGGCAAGGGCAGAGGGAATTGGAGTGGGCTGGGTTAGTATTCTTTCCAACAAAACCTTGAGAGATGTGTTAAACATTCCAGACCATGTCGTACCGGTTGCGTATCTTTGTATGGGTCATGTAAGCAAATTTGAACCAAGACCAGATCTTGAAACAAATGGTTGGCTTCCGCGGTTAAAGCTGGATTTGTATTCGTTAATCATCTCTTCTAGCCTTCCTACATGTTTTAACGGATCATCTATGTACACATCAAGCTCGCCCGTCTCTGTAGTGGTAAGAATTACTATCTGTTCTATCTTCTCGCCGGTCCGCTCCTCCCAAGCAATGGAATAAAAGGTAGCTTGGACAGGATAATTCTCGTTTATTTCATCTCTTTTCCGTGTCGCTGTCTTAAAGTCGATGGTGGATAGCTTACCGTCAAATTCCGCTATACAATCCACCCTCCCGGCTATACCAAGTCGTGTGCTATACAATCCCTGTTCTAGTGCTCTAATTCTGTCAATCTTGTCTAGTGCTGGTACCATCTGACTAAACATCCTGGCTGGAAGCTCACCGTAATGGCCAATGAGATCGTTTTCTGACTTGTTTGAAAGGCATGACTCTACTATTTGATGCACCTTAGAACCCCTCTCGGTAGCAGCCCTCATCACTTCATTTGCTTTTTCAGCACCAACGGCTTTCCTCCAATCTAGAATACCTTGTGGTGTAAAATTCTTCAAAAGTGAGGTGATTGAGATAAGTGTCCCATCTGGGGTATCGTAATGCCTAACACCATTGATATTGACCTCCTTAATTTTTGGAATTTCAGGATGGAGCAGGTGTATGAATGTCATATCTCTAACGCCTGTTTCAGCACTTTAAGAATCTCATCTTTGTGCATTTCAATCACGCCCCTAATATCAAACATGTCAACATATCCACCAGCTGAGGCTCGAGTTGCTTTCAGCAAATAACGAAGTGCACCTTCCTCAATCTTCCCTACATAGTATCCATACAAAAAGTCCAGCTTGTTTTCACACTTCCATACCTTATGAACATCAGGAAATGTCTGGCTTACCTCCATTGGAATCTCCCGCAACCTGCTCTTGATATAATCGTCTAATGACTTTCGTATCGTAGAATCCTGAAGCATGACTTTACAACATTCTGCCAGATAAAGACTATTTTATATCTTGAGCGAATTTTTTTTGATGGCAAATCAAGTTATCATAAACGTAAAGACATCAAATGGAAACTGGGAAACTACGTTTCAGAAATCAACCCGCGTAAAGGATGTGATATTGGGCTCTAGGATGCATTTTCGATTGCCAAAAGAAGCCAATCTTGTTTTATGCAAACAAGAATTACCTCATGCAGATTTTGACCCAGACCGGGCGCTGGTCAACTATAATGTAATAGATGGAGACGTCTTGATCTTAAAGGAAATATTATGAGTGAGCAAAACAAGTTCAGTTACATATTTCAGTTGCACCGTTTAGATTAGAATATGAGGTTTTTCAAAAAATTTCAATGTGACAAATGCGATGAAAAATTTTCCCGCCAGGAGGAGTTGATGCATCATGAACTGCTTAAGCATTGCGAAGATCCGCGATATGATTGTAGGGTATGTAACGAATTCTTTGACAGCATGGAATCTATGCGTGACCATTTGAAGAAAAAACATTCATACAAAAACTAGTTACAAATCAGGTTTTTACTATAGGGATTTGAATTTCTTTATTGCCTTTTTAGCCAAATCTTCCATATCTTCCTTGGGAAATTCAGTTGGGTCATCATTTACAAAATGTTCGTGGTCTTTTTTTGCTTTCATTTTTTTATCCGAACCCATGCTAAATTCTAAACCTGTCCATGTTAAAAAAACTAGCTGACTTTTTTACTTCCGGTTCTACTATTTTTTATGAACTCAGTATGTCCTAAATGTAAAAAGGATCTAAGATTACACACGAGAAAAGAACTGGTAAAATGTTCCCTGAAATATTGGGTATCAGATTGGAAAAAAGAAGATTGAGAAACTAGTCTTCAGCGTCTACTTTTTTAATAAATAAACGCCAAAAATAATCATCACTATTCCTACAAATACCCAAACTATGTCAACCTCAATGCCGCTTATTCCGTATATGTAATTAAACGGCAACGTAACAAGCATACCAATAATTATCATACAGACGGCGCCGATTTTTTTACCGTTTATCAATTTTAGAGAGTGCCATGTGTACCATCACATTTTCCTGTTGCGTCAGCACTTCGCTTACATCCACAAAATGCAATAAACCCATCTTCAGTTGCTGTAAATATTCTAGGACCCAGTCCGCTTCCTGTGTGGCTTCCGTCACACATTGGCTGGTTTTGGGATCTACCGCACATGCATACATGATACTCTTTGCCAGATTCAACCTGTATAGGATATGGTCTCTTCTGTGGGCATTCTGGTTCTGTCATAATTTTTTGTCGATTCAGCCGCTTAGTAAGTTTACCGATTACGATTTTGGCTGTTTCCTAGAGCATTCGATACAAAACTCCCCAACTTCGAAAACGTAAAGTAGTTTTTTACAATTCCTGCATCTTCTTTCTGACCTTGTTTTATCGTAACCGTATGGCATAATCAAAAACCAATATCTATATCAAATCCGCCATCGCCAAAGTCACCATCTCCTGCATTGCCAACATCTCCATCATTTGCATATTCCATACCTTGAGGGTCACTGGCAAAAAAATCTGACATTCCAATTCCCATCATACTGAACATCATACTGAACATCATCATATCGATTATTCCAAAATACATCATTGTTGGAAAGAACGAACGCCTTTCATCCATGTATTCCTTAAGCTTTTTCTTGTCTCCAGTTTTGTATAATGTAACCATTTGACTCCATTCCTCTTGTAATTCGTGAATTCTTTCATCTATTTCTCTAGAACCTTTTTCTGTTGTATTTAGTTCAACTTTAGATCCAAAAAACCCTTTTTTTTCCTTCACTTCAATCAGCCCTCGTCCCTCTAGCTTTTCTAAAATTTTGTTCAGCTCATCAGGTTTGATCTTTGTAACCCTTACAATTTTGTCAAATTTTTTGGCACCGCTTCTAATTGCACCTAATACAATGACATCTTTTGGTTCCTCTTCCATGATTTTTTTCATTATATTAGGAATTTATTTTATTTCATCAGCCAGCTCCAGTATCGCCGCATAAATGAATAATTATCATAAAACCTAATTCTGGCCTTAGATTTCCTTTTCTTCAACTGCTCTTCAATATACTTGAGGATTCTGTCACGTCCCTTTTTTTTGTTGATCAGATCACTTTCAATTATTTTTCTTGCAAATTCCTGTTCCAAGTAAATCTCGAAAAACCACCAACCGGCAGCCATCTTGGCATCAGGACTGAACTTGTAACCATCCTTTGTATGTGTTCTGAGCTCTAGCTCGTTTAGTATTTCCTTGAAATTTTTGATATCTGCATCAAAGTCTGTGGTCATGGCAGAAAACAGGGGTTGTTTGGTCATTTCTCATCTGTATGATAATTTAGTCAAAAATTAGGCAGTGTTCACAATCGCATGTTGCCTGTTTTTTTGTTTTTGCCAGACAATTTCTGTGCTGACCAGCCTGGCACTGAACGCAGATTTTTTCCAAATTGTCAACTGACGTATATTTTTTAGATTGGTCAAATCCAAATCCGCCGTCCTGTGGTCCTACCATAATATTATCATCACTTAGTTTTAGTTAAGATTTTTTTCGCCAAATTACTATCAAAATACCAGTAATTATTGCTGCAATTATAACGTATAATAAGTAATCATTAGATGTTGTAGACCGTTCGTTTACTTCAACAGATAGGGGAATTGTTTCTAGGGTTGAAATCTGTAAAATTTTATCATTGTCATTATTGCTAGTAAGCATGAAAACATCTCCGTCAGGACTTTGCACAAGATTCCTAATTCTTCCATAATCACCCTGAAAAATTTTTTCAGCCGAATTTACCACTCCATTTTCCAAATCAAGATCCAACACCATGACATGTTCACCTCGCAGTGTTGCAACTAGAAACTTACCTTTCCACTCTGGAATCCTGTCTGAATAATAATACAGAAGCCCACTTGGAGCCCAGGTAATATCACCACTATGTAGAATTGGGTTCGTGTAAAC
>LUMD01000462.1_pt1 | contig 16627 bp, 13 predicted proteins | sample 729651 | NCBI WGS metagenome assembly LUMD01 (sample SAMN03860272, study PRJNA289734) | marine metagenome | biome: seawater column; feature: ocean; material: water; isolation source: Red Sea water column Station 34 - depth 258m | place: Saudi Arabia: Red Sea | collected 2011-10-15 | depth 258 m | reverse complement strand
AGGGATTACGTTTCGCTATTCGGGAAGGTGGTCGTACTGTGGGTGCTGGTGTCGTCACCAAGATCCTCGGATAGCTAACAGCTTTTACTAACACAGGAATAGGGGTTACTCGCCAAGCTGGACACGAACTTTTTAGGCCAGTAGCTCAATTGGCAGAGCAGCGGTCTCCAAAACCGCAGGTTGGGGGTTCGATTCCCTCCTGGCCTGCCAGATTCTGAGGCAGATAAGGATTGGTCGATAACCTAAAGCTGATCGCGGCCGTAGTCGTCATCATCGCCGGCATCGCGGTGTTTTATGCGTTTGGCGATATGTCTGCGCTCTTGCGTGCGTTGATTGTTGTCGTGAGTGTGGTTGTTGCGGCTGGGGTTGCTTTGACGTCGATGCCGGGCAAGAACGCCTGGCAGTTTGCGATTGGAACGCGTGCCGAAATACGTAAGGTGATCTGGCCGAGTCGTCGGGAGACGATGCAGTCGACGTTGGTGGTTATATTGATGGTACTGGTGGTCGGTATCTATTTGTGGCTGCTGGATGCACTGTCTTTTTGGGCGATCTATGAACTGGTTTTGGGGTTGGGCAGTTAAATGACAGTCGAAATTAATGAAGATATGCGGTGGTACGTGATTCAGGCTTTTTCCGGGTTTGAAAAGCACGTACAGAAATCGTTGAAGGAACATATTGCTCGGGCTGGTATGGAGGCACATTTTGGTGAGGTAGAAGTACCCACCGAACAGGTTGTTGAGTTGCGAAATGGCCAGAAAAGAACCAGCGAGCGAAAGTTCTTCCCTGGCTATGTCCTGGTTCATATGAATATGAATGATGAAACCTGGCACCTGGTGAAATCGGTGCCCCGGGTATCAGGGTTCATTGGCGGCAGTGGCTCAAAGCCCGTGCCCATATCTGATCGTGAAGCTGAGACGATCCTGCAACAGGTTCAGGAGGGGGCAGAACACCCGCGGCCTAAATATACCTTTGCACCAGGCGAGGTGGTTCGAGTGATTGATGGACCATTTAAGGAATTTAGCGGAACTGTAGAAGACGTAAATTTCGAAAAGAGCAAACTCAAGGTTTCCGTATCAATTTTTGGTCGGTCAACGCCGGTCGAGTTGAACTTCAGCCAGGTCGAAAAAGGCTGAAACTGCCAGTGCCTGGAAAGCACTGGCCAATATTAAAGGGGAGCCGAAAGGCGTCAGGACCCGAGGGAGTAACGCGATGGCAAAGAAGGTACATACGTATATAAAGCTGCATGTCCCGGCCGCTGGTGCTAAACCAAGTCCACCTGTTGGGCCTGCGTTGGGTCAGCACGGCCTGAACATCATGGAATTCTGTAAGGCATTTAACGCCGATACTCAGGATGTTGAGCCAGGACTGCCGATCCCAGTCCTGATTACGGTATACAGCGATAAAAGTTTTTCATACATCAAGAAAACACCGCCTGCATCGGTGCTTTTAAAGCGCGCAGCTGGTGTTGAGAAGGGTAGCGGTGAACCCCATCGGGAAAAGGTTGGCAAGGTCGGACGCACTCAGCTCGAGGAAATAGCAAAAGCGAAGATGCCCGATCTCAGTGCCTACGATATTGATCAGGCTGTTCGCATCATTGCCGGCAGTGCCCGAAGCATGGGTATCGAAACCGAGGGGGTTTGATATGTCAAAAAGGGGCAAGCGTTATCAGAAAGCGACAGAATCGCTGGAACCACAGACATTCTACAGCCTGGATGATGCGTTGTTGAAGATCAAAGAGACCGCATCGGCAAAGTTCGACGAAACAGTAGATGTTGCTATTAATTTGGGTATAAACGCCAAACAATCCGATCAGAATGTTCGCGGTGCGACAGTATTACCACGCGGCACTGGAAAAACGGTAACGGTTGCGGTTTTTGCCGAGGGGTCTGATGCCGAGGCGGCTCAGGCAGCAGGCGCGGATATCGTCGGCCTGGATGACCTGGCTGAAACAATTCAGGGTGGTGAGATCAAATTCGATGTCTGTATCGCGACGCCTGCCACCATGCGTGTGGTCGGAAAATTAGGTCAGGTATTGGGACCACGAGGCCTGATGCCCAATCCTAAAGTGGGTACGGTGACCCAGGATGTTGCGAAAGCCGTCGAAAATGCGAAGGCGGGTCAGGTCCAATTTCGAATAGATAAGGCGGGCGTTGTGCACTGCCCAATAGGCAAAGCGTCCTTTCAACAGGACGATCTTAAGGAAAACCTTATGGCATTGGTGGGCGCGCTGAACAAATCAAAGCCCTCTGGCGCCAAGGGCCAGTATTTGAAACGTGTCACTCTGTCGACCACGATGGGTCCGGGTGTAAAAGTCGACCGAACTGCTTTTGTTGGGTGAGGTCGTGTGGTTTGAGGGGCTTGGCCTGGGCAGTATGCCGGGCGAAGTTCGTCGAAGACCGTAGGCGCTGTGACTGGCTTTCGCCGGATAAGCTTAATTGGCTACGTGCCAGCCTACGCAGGCGGTGCCCCGGTATCGGTTAAGGACCGATCAGGACACCATATGTTAAACGAGTAACTGGGGAGTAAATGCTTCATGAGTCTCAGTATTGATCAGAAAAAGGCCGTTGTTAGCGAGACTGTGCAGATTTTTTCTGCAGCCCAAGCTGCTGTACTGGCTGAGTATCGAGGACTCAGTGTCGCGCAGATTACCGAACTACGTAGTGAAGCCAGAAACAATGGCGTTGACATCCGGGTGGTTAAAAACACCTTGGCAAGACGCAGTGTTTCTGGAACACCATTTGAGTGTTTGACTGATCACTTCGTGGGTCCGGTTCTCATCTCATCCGCAGGCGACCCAATAGCAGTGGCAAAAGTGGTAAGCAAATTTGCCAAGGATCACGAAGCGCTCAAGATAATGGTCGGTGTCATGAATGGTGACCTGATCGACAACAGCACGATCCAGATGTTGGCGAAACTGCCTAGTCGAGATGAACTGCTGGCTACCCTGATGGCGACAATGAATGCGCCACTGGAAAAATTTGTTCGTACACTGAATGAAGTGCCCGGAAAGCTAGTTCGAACCATGGCTGCCTACAGAGATAGCAGACAGGCCGAGCTCGCTTAATGGGAGCTGGATACTCTAGCAAGAGCAATCCCTAATATCAGGAGAAACTGTGATGTCCCGTGAAGAAATTTTGAGTGCAATTTCTGAAATGTCGGTGCTCGAGCTGTCTGAGCTCATCAGTGACATGGAAGAAAAATTCGGTGTTTCAGCAGCGGCTGCCGTTGCTGTTGCGGCACCTGCAGCTGCTGCGGCAGATGGAGGCGGCTCGGAGGAACAAACCGAATTCGATGTCGTCTTGTCCTCATTTGGTGATAAGAAGGTTGGCGTGATTAAGGCAGTCCGGGCGATTACCAGTCTGGGTTTGAAGGAAGCTAAAGATCTTGTTGAGTCTGCGCCTGCACCTATCAAGGAAGGTGTGCCCAAAGACGAAGCCGAGGAGTTGAAAAAACAGCTAGAGGATGCTGGCGGAACCGTTGAAGTCAAGTAATCCCGGTTTCCTGGTACTTCCCTTGCAAAGTCGGGTTTCAAAGACTGGGTTGGCTGCTAGCGTCGCCTATCAGCCAACTTGGCCTTTTTATTGTGAAAAGCGACCCGCCGTCGGAACTGCCGTATTTCACTCAAGTCCCATCATACGATAGAGAGCAATAAATGACCTATTCCTTTACTGAAAAGAAACGGATCCGTAAAAGCTTCAGCAAACGCCAAGGCAGTTCGACTGTCCCGAACTTGCTGGAGATCCAGAAGTCATCCTACCGCAAGCTCCTACAAGAAGGTGTTACGCCGATGCAGAGGATTGATGAAGGTCTTCAGGCAGCCTTCAAATCAGTATTTCCGATCGAGAGTTACAGTGGTACGGCTTCGCTGGACTTTGTTGGGTACCGTTTGGGCCAGCCCACATTTGATGTGCGGGAATGTCAACAACGCGGTTTGATTTATTCTGCGCCGCTATACGCAACGTTGCGCCTCATTGTATTTGAAAAGAGCGAGTCAGGTGGTGCAAAGACACTCCACGACATGAAAGAGCAAGAAGTCTACATGGGTGAGATGCCTTTGATGACAGAACATGGGACTTTTGTGATTAACGGGACCGAGCGAGTAATCGTCTCTCAGCTCCATCGCTCTCCGGGTGTGTTTTTTGATCATGATAAGGGAAAGACTCATTCGTCAGGCAAGCTTCTTTTCAACGCGCGGGTCATCCCGTATCGCGGATCATGGCTGGATTTTGAATATGATCAGAAAGACCTGCTGTTCGTACGTATTGATCGCAGGCGGAAGCTTCCCGCTACGATCGTTTTGCGGGCCTTAGATTACTCGACCGAGGAAATTCTGGCCCTGTTTTTTGAAACAGACCGTATCCAGCTTCAACCCGAGGGGGCCACAATTTCGCTTGTCGCAGATCGCCTGCGAGGTCAGGAATTGGAATTTGATATTGTCAATTCTCGGGGCACGGTGATTGTAGAAGCAGAAAAGCGCTTAACAGCACGGCACATCCGGGATCTTGAAAAAGCAGGACTAGAAGAAATAAAAGTGCCGGATTCATTTCTGCTCGGACGGTCACTGTCGCGGGATCAGGTAGACACTTCGACAGGTGAATTGCTGGCCAGTGCAAACGATCAAATTACCAGTGAACTTCTGGAAAGTCTCAGGGCAGCGGGATTGGTCGAAATTGAGACGATCTACACCAACGATCTAGACCATGGCCCGTATATTTCAGAAACCCTGCGGGTCGACCCTAGCCACAATGCGCTTGAAGCACAGGTCGAAATTTACCGAATGATGCGTCCCGGGGAGCCACCTACCAAAGACTCAGCTGAGCAACTGTTCCGCAACTTGTTTTTCAATATTGATCGTTATGATCTTTCTGCTGTTGGGCGGATGAAGATGAATCGGCGTTTAGACAGGACCAGTGATGAAGGCCCCGGAACGCTCAGCCAGCAGGACATCGTCGATGTGATCAAAGTTTTGGTGTCACTGAAAAATGGTCAAGGTGAAACCGATGACATTGATAATTTGGGGAATAGGAGAGTTCGTTCGGTTGGTGAACTGGTAGAAAATCAGTTCCGCATTGGGTTGGTGCGAGTAGAACGAGCAGTACGTGAGCGTTTATCGATGGCGGAATCTGAAAATCTCACTCCACAAGACCTGATTAACGCGAAACCTGTATCAGCGGTGATCAAGGAGTTTTTTGGATCGAGCCAGCTGTCTCAATTTATGGATCAGACCAACCCTCTTTCAGAAGTGACCCATAAGCGACGCGTTTCTGCTCTGGGCCCAGGCGGATTGACGCGTGAAAGAGCAGGATTTGAGGTTCGTGATGTACACCCGACTCATTACGGTCGGGTCTGTCCAATCGAAACGCCTGAGGGCCCGAATATCGGTTTGATTAATTCTCTGGCGGTCTATGCCCGTACCAATGAGTATGGTTTCCTGGAAACACCTTACCGCAAGATAGCGGAACAGACCGTGACCGACGAGATCACGTACCTATCGGCGATAGAAGAAGGCGGTTATGTCATCGCCCAGGCCAATGCGCGAGTCGACGACAAAGGCCGGTTGATCGACGACCTAGTTTCCTGTCGTTATCAGAATGAATTTACGTTGTCGACACCGGATAAGATCGACTATATCGACATTGCGCCATCGCAGATCGTGTCGGTTGCAGCCTCGCTGATCCCATTTCTTGAGCACGATGACGCTAACCGGGCTTTGATGGGTTCTAATATGCAGCGTCAGGCGGTGCCGACTCTGCAGACGGAAACGCCATTAGTGGGTACTGGTATGGAGCGAATAGTAGCTACCGATTCAGGGGTCGTGGTGATCGCTCAAAGGTCGGGCGTAGTCAACGCAGTGGATTCCTCAAGAATCGTTGTCAAAGTTGCCGACAAAGAAGTGGGTGCGAGCGATTCGGGTGTCGATATATACAATCTCATTAAGTACACACGTTCGAATCAGAACACGACAATCAATCAGCGACCACTAGTCAGGGTTGGTGACCGTATCGCCAGGAATGACGTGCTCGCAGACGGACCGTCTACAGATTTGGGCGAACTGGCATTAGGAAGGAATGTGCTGATTGCGTTTATGCCCTGGCATGGCTACAACTTTGAAGATTCCATACTGATTTCAGAGCGCTTGGTGAAGGACGATGTATATACCTCAATCCATATTGAGGAGCTCAGTTGTTACGCTCGGGATACGAAATTGGGTTCTGAGGATGTGACCCGTGATATACCCAATGTCGGTGAGTCCGCTTTATCTCGACTCGATGAGTCCGGGATCGTTTATATCGGTGCTGAAGTAGAGTCAGGCGACATCCTGGTCGGGAAGGTCACGCCAAAGGGTGAGACTCAGCTCACACCAGAAGAGAAGCTTTTACGCGCAATTTTCGGCGAGAAGGCATCCGACGTTAAGGATACGTCGCTGAAGATGCCCTCAGGCATGTCCGGTACAGTCATCGATGTCCAGGTGTTCACGCGAGATGGTGTCGACAAGGATGCTCGCGCACTGGCTAATGAGGCTGACGAACTTGCGGGAATCAAGAAGGATCTCCACGATCAGCAAAAAATTGTCGAGGACGATACTTACGACCGCATTGCCCGACTGCTCAGCGGTAAGGTCGCTGAAGGCGGACCAGGTGACCTGAAGGCTGGAGATAAGGTAAGCAGACTCTATCTCCAGGAACTGCCACGCGACAAGTGGTTTGAGATCCGGTTACGTGATGAGGCGGCGAATACAGTATTGGAAGGAATTCGTGACCAACTCACAGAACAGGCGCGGCACTTCGATCAATTTTTTGAAGAGAAGCGAAGAAAGCTTGAAGCTGGCGATGACCTTTCACCGGGTGTGTTGAAGCTGGTTAAGGTGTTTGTCGCGGTCAAACGTCGAATGCAACCCGGAGACAAGATCGCTGGTCGGCACGGCAATAAAGGTGTGATCTCAAAGATCGTTCCAGTCGAAGATATGCCATATCTTGAAGATGGAACTACGGTGGATATTGTACTTAACCCACTGGGAGTGCCATCACGGATGAATGTGGGCCAAGTGTTGGAGACCCACTTGGGCTGGGCATCAAACCATTTGGGTCGCCAGATCGGGAATATGATTGATAGCCAGGCGGCGCCCTCTGATGTCCGTAAAAAGCTGGTGGATATCTATGAGCACGCCGGAGGGGCCGAAGAACTTGATGCACTTTCAGATGATGAAGTTGTCGAGCTGGCGGATAATTTACGCGGTGGCGTGCCTATCGCGACGCCGGTATTCGATGGGGCGTCGGAAGCTGAAATCAAGCAGATGCTCAAATTGGCAGGGTTACCAGAAAATGGACAGGCGTTGTTGATTGACGGTAGAACGGGTGAAAAATTCGATCGTCCAGTGACTGTAGGCTACATGTACATGCTTAAGCTTAATCATCTTGTCGATGACAAGATGCATGCCCGTTCAACTGGTCCCTATAGTCTTATCACGCAGCAACCCTTGGGTGGTAAGGCGCAGTTTGGTGGTCAGAGATTTGGCGAAATGGAGGTATGGGCACTAGAAGCTTATGGGGCTTCTTATACCCTGCAGGAAATGTTGACGGTCAAATCCGACGATGTGGTCGGTCGAACGGCGATGTATGAAAACATTGTCAGGGGTGACCATCGCATGGAAGCTGCTGTACCCGAATCATTCAATGTATTGGAAAAAGAGATCAGGGCGCTAGGCCTGAACATCGAACGGCGGCAGGGACGGTAAGTCAGTGCGGGATCACTTGCCATCTATGCCCACCACAGATTTAAAGCTCGGGGAATTTTTATGAATGACTTGTCACGTATGTTCAGCCAGTTCGGAAAGCACAATGTCGTAGAAGAAGACTTTGATTCGATTAGGATCGGACTTGCATCACCAGACAAGATACGCTCCTGGTCTTGGGGTGAAGTTAAGAAACCCGAGACCATAAATTACCGGACTTTCAAGCCAGAACGCGATGGACTTTTTTGTGCAAAGTTGTTCGGACCGATCAGTGACTACGAGTGCTTATGCGGTAAATACAAACGCTTGAAGCACCGAGGCGTTATTTGTGAGAAATGCGGTGTTGAGGTCACATTGTCCAAAGTCCGGCGAGAACGCATGGGCCACATCGAATTGTCTAGCCCGGTAGCTCATATCTGGTTTTTGAAGTCATTGCCATCCCGTTTGGGTGTGTTACTCGATATGACCGTGCGCGAGATCGAGCGTGTTCTGTACTTCGAGGCTTATGTGGTTACTGACCCTGGGATGACTGAACTCGAAACCAGCACGTTGCTGACCGAGGATGCCTACTATGAGGCCGTCGAAGAATACGGTGCAGACTTCGACGCAGGAATGGGTGCCGAGGCAATCAAGGAATTATTGAAAGCATTGGATCCTAAAATGGAGTCTGCGCTACTGCGCGAGCAACTTGCTGAGTCGACATCCGAGACAAAGACCAAAAAACTGATTAAACGGCTTAAAGTTGTTGAGGCGTTTATCCATTCCGGGAATAAGCCGGAATGGATGATCATGGAGGTTCTGCCGGTTCTGCCCCCCGACCTGCGGCCTTTGGTGCCTCTTGAAGGGGGTCGATTTGCGACCTCAGACCTCAATGATCTGTATCGACGTGTAATCAACCGTAACAATCGCTTGCGCCGACTGCTCGATCTGAATGCGCCGGATATCATCGTCCGCAATGAGAAACGCATGTTGCAGGAGTCGGTCGATGCATTGCTTGATAACGGTCGCCGAGGAAAGGCTGTTACTGGTCCCAATAAACGGCAGTTGAAGTCCCTGGCAGACATGATCAAGGGCAAAGGCCGACACTCAAACTGCATCAGTGCGGTTTGCCCAAGAAGATGGCACTGGAACTTTTTAAGCCCTTCATCTTTCATAAATTGGAGATGCGAGCGCTGGCTTCAACGATTAAGCAAGCCAAGAAAATGGTCGAGATGGAAGAGCCTGAGGTGTGGGATATTCTCGATGAAGTTATTCGTGAACACCCCGTACTTTTGAATCGTGCACCAACGCTGCATCGACTGGGGATCCAGGCGTTCGAACCCATACTGATTGAAGGAAAAGCAATCCAACTGCACCCACTGGTGTGTACGCCCTATAACGCGGACTTTGATGGGGATCAGATGGCGGTGCATGTTCCATTATCAGTTGAGGCCCAGCTGGAAGCGCGTTCACTGATGATGTCTTCAAACAATATCCTGTCACCGGCCAACGGTGACCCAATTATTGTTCCGTCGCAGGACATCGTGCTGGGTCTTTATTACATGACCCGTGAAAAAGTGAATGAACCGGGCGAGGGCATGGTCTTTTCCGATGTGCTCGAGGTTCGACGAGGACTTGACGCCGGCGTGCTGACGTTACATGCGCGCATCAAAGCTCGCATTACACAGTCACGAGTCACAGCAGATGGAGATCTTGAAAGCTTTACAACACTTTTCGAGACTACGGCGGGTCGTGCATTGCTGTCAGAAATTCTGCCGCAAGGACTCCCTTTTGAACTGGTCAACCAGGTGATGAAGAAGCGGGCAATATCAAGTCTGATTGACGAGTGCTATCGGAAAGTTGGTTTAAAAGACACAGTTATTTTTTGTGACCAGTTGATGTATGCCGGGTTTTCGATGGCAGCTAAGGCAGGTGTTTCTATTGGCGTAGATGACATGATGGTCCCGGCTAACAAGGCCGATGTTCTGGTCAAGGCGGAAAGCGAAGTAAAGTCAATTCAGGAGCAGTATGGCTCCGGATTGCTGACTGATGGAGAGCGCTACAACAAAGTCGTTGATATCTGGACCCACGCCAGTGATGAAGATCAACTCAAAGTCGAAAAGGTTGTCGATGCACAAAAGCAAGAAGTTGATCAGGAATCGTTTAACTCAATCTACATGATGGCCGATTCCGGAGCCAGGGGCAGTCATGCGCAGATACGACAACTTGCCGGGATGCGTGGCCTGATGGCGAAACCGGACGGTTCAATAATCGAGACACCGATTACAGCCAACTTCAGAGAAGGTCTCAATGTTCTGCAGTACTTTATTTCAACACACGGCGCCCGTAAGGGCCTGGCGGACACGGCACTGAAGACAGCGAACTCCGGTTACCTGACACGTCGCCTGGTTGATGTCTGCCAGGACCTCGTAATTACCGAAGATGACTGTGGAACGACCAATGGTCTGCAACGCGAAGCAATTGTTCAGGGTGGTGAGGTGGTGATACCCCTGGCCGATCGAATTCTAGGCCGGTCCGTTGCCCAAGCAGTAGTCAGCCCACGAGATGATGGCCAAGAGCTGTTGGCTGCAAACGGGATAGTTGATGAAGAAACTGTCTTACTGTTTGAAGAACACAACGTCAATCAGGTTATGGTGCGCTCACCCGTGACTTGTGAGACCCGTTATGGTGTGTGCTCCACCTGTTATGGTAGGGATTTAGCACGCGGGCATGTGGTTAACAGGGGCGAAGCGGTGGGCGTGATGGCGGCGCAGAGTATCGGTGAGCCCGGTACTCAGTTGACCATGCGTACGTTTCATATCGGTGGTGCTGCGTCTAGAACGGCAGCGTCGAGTCATGTTGAAGTTAAGAACGATGGTAACGTGTCGTTCAGCAGGATCCGTTCAGTTCGAAAGAAGAACGGCCACAATGTAGTCGTCTCCCGATCGGGCGAGCTTATTATTCATGATATTCATGGTGTTGACCGTGAGCGTTATAAAGTTCCGTACGGTGCGGCGGTGAGAGTCAATGATGGTGACGAAGTGACCAGCGGTCAGGTCATTGCTGCCTGGGAACCGCACACGCATCCCATCATTACTGAAGTTGCTGGAAAAGTCCGGTTCGACAATATAGTCGAGGGTATCTCTGTCAGTCAGCAGACAGACGAATTGACAGGGACAACGACCTATCTGGTGCTTGATAGCAAGCAGCGCCGAGGTACCGCGCAGGACATCAAGCCGACGATCGAGTTGATAGACAGTCGGGGAAAACCAAAGATCATACCCGGTTCGGAAAAAGAGGCTAGCTACCAGATCCTACCAGGCGCATCAATAACCATTGAGAATGGTGACAAGGTCGAGGCGGGGGACGTTCTTGCTCGAATACCGCAAGAGGGATCCAAGACCCGGGACATCACAGGTGGTCTACCCCGGGTGGCTGAACTGTTTGAAGCGCGTAAGCCCAAAGAGCCAGCGATACTTGCAACTCATAGTGGTGTTGTGTCCTTCGGTAAAGAGGTGAAAACCAAGATAAGGCTGGTGATCACGACCGAGGACAACGAAGAGCACGAGATGCAGATACCAAAGGGTCGCCCTATCACTGTATTTGATGGTGAGCACGTCGAAAGAGGTGACGAAGTGGTGGAGGGTCCTCCAATCGCGTCAGATATATTGGCATTGCTTGGCGTGAAGGAAGTGACTGCTTACATAGTCAACGAGGTGCAGGATGTTTACCGCTTACAGGGCGTGAAGATCAACGACAAACACATCGAAGTGATCATTCGGCAGATGTTGCGGAAAGTCCGGATCACTGAAAGTGGTGATACCGGGTATCTGCTGAACGATCAGGTCGAACGGGCAACGCTTCTTGGTGAGAATGAGCAATTGGTCGCGGATGGGAAAGAACCGGCGGTTTTTGAGCCGGTGCTTCTGGGTATCACCAAAGCTTCTTTGAGTACGGAGTCGTTTATCTCAGCAGCATCGTTCCAGGAGACCACACGCGTTCTAACCGAGGCGTCCATGCAGGGTAAGGTAGATCATCTCCGAGGTCTTAAAGAGAATGTCATCGTGGGTCGATTGATACCTGCAGGGACCGGGCTTGCATATCATGAGGAGCGCCAGCGTAAACGTGAGGAGAAAGACACTGAGAAGCCAGAACTTGTTGAACTGAGTTTCAGCACAGATTTTACCGGTGATCAGGAAGAGCAGGCATCTGAGGTTGCCGAAGCATGATACAAGGACTGGGCGTTGAGGACGGTGATTTCTTGACAAGAATCGTTTATCTGCCTAGAATCGCGCCCCTTTCCCGGCTCCATTGAGCTGGTGGATCGGTCGAACAGGAACGGGTCTTAAACAGTGCCAACAATAAATCAACTCGTCAGAAAATCGCGGTCACGGCAGGTCAAGAAAAGTAACGTGCCGGCTCTGGCTTCATGCCCGCAGAAAAGGGGGGTCTGTACCCGTGTTTACACGACTACGCCGAAGAAACCCAATTCGGCACTGCGTAAAGTTGCACGTGTTCGATTAACGAATGGCTACGAGGTGACAAGCTATATTGGGGGAGAAGGGCACAATCTCCAGGAACACTCAGTGGTTCTGATCCGGGGTGGGAGAGTCAAAGATTTACCAGGCGTTCGCTACCATACTGTTCGAGGGACACTTGATACCTCGGGAGTTGGAGAGCGCCGGCAGGGTCGGTCAAAGTATGGAGCAAAAAAACCGAAGTCGTAGTGATTAGGCTCCGGCCAGCTATTGAGACCGGAATACATTAACCGAAAATTGACCAACTTGGCTAACTGGTCACGGTGAAAAAAAGCGATCTTGCCTGATAAAAGATCGCTGCAGAAGTCGCGAAGGTGGCTTATCGGCTGCTAGCGACAAAAGGCTGTCTCACCGGACTGTGCGCAATGGCGGTGTTCACTGCTATTGGGTATGCCTTGTTGGTTGCTGTCACGTCGTACATGTGTGGCGGGTAGCACACATGTTGCAGCCGTTTAGCGGGATGTCAGGACAGCAAACAGGTGTCGGGTCCGGTTCAGCGAACCGGGTCGACTGAAACATAATGGAACCGAAGCTAGATGCCTAGAAGAAGAGAAGTACCAAAACGGACTATTCTGCCGGATCCCAAATTTGGGGATCAGACAGTCGCCAAGTTCATAAATGTAATGATGCTCGACGGCAAGAAATCGATCGCCGAGCGAATCATCTATGGTGCGCTGGATATTATTGGTGAGCGCGGGGCAGAAAAGCCACTTGATGTGTTTTACGAAGCATTAGATAACATTCGACCAGTGGTAGAAGTTAAAAGTCGTCGGGTAGGTGGTGCAACTTATCAGGTCCCTGTAGAAGTACGACCCAGTCGCCGTAATGCGCTGGCTATGCGTTGGTTGGTGGACTCTGCAAGAAATCGCAGTGAAAAGTCCATGACACAAAGGTTGGCCGGGGAGTTGATGGATGCAGCTGAAAAACGGGGTGGGGCAGCTCGTAAGAAAGATGAAGTTCATCGTATGGCAGAAGCAAATAAGGCATTTTCCCATTTCCGTTTCTAAATAAATCAACTGACGACTGGATATCACAACGTGGCACGGACTACTCCCCTTAATCGTTACCGGAATGTCGGTATCATGGCTCACATAGACGCCGGTAAAACCACCACGACCGAGCGGATCCTTTTCTATACTGGGATATCCCATAAACTAGGTGAGGTTCACGACGGTAATGCTGTCATGGACTGGATGGAACAGGAACAGGAACGTGGGATCACAATTACTTCAGCTGCAACAACCTGTTTCTGGAGTGGTATGCGGCAGGACTACGAAGAGCACCGCGTCAATATCATAGACACCCCCGGACACGTTGATTTTACTATCGAAGTGGAGCGGTCTCTGCGGGTTCTCGATGGTGCAGTAGCTGTTTTCTGTGGGGTAGGTGGTGTAGAGCCGCAATCAGAAACAGTTTGGCGCCAGGCTGACACCTATCATGTTCCGCGGCTTGCTTTCATCAACAAGATGGACCGTACTGGCGCCGATTTTTTTCGTGTAGTGAAACAGATATCCGATCGTCTCGGATCCAATGCGCTGCCACTGCAGGTGCCAGTTGGTTCGGAAGATTCCTTTTCTGGAATAGTTGACCTTATACGTATGAAGGCAATTCATTGGGATATGTCGACAATGGGAACCCAGTTTGAAGAACATGAAGTTCCCGTTGAACTGGTCGCCCAATGCGCAGGGTATCGTGAAAAACTGGTTGAAGCAGCTGCGGAGTCCTCGGAACAATTGATGGACAAGTACCTGGAAGCGGGTGTCCTGTCAGATGAAGAAATCAAAGCGGGACTGCGTGCGAGAACGATTGCCAACGAACTTGTTTTGGTGACATGCGGTTCTGCATTTAAGAATAAAGGAGTCCAGACCCTGCTGGATGCTGTGATTGACTACATGCCGAACCCGACAGAGGTGCCTGCTATTTGTGGTCTGCTGGAGGACGGTGAAACAGAGACCACACGCCAATCAAATGATGATGAACCCTTTTCAGCATTGGGCTTCAAGATCATGACCGATACATATGTTGGCCAACTGGTTTTTTTCAGAGTGTATTCAGGCATCCTCAAAACGGGAGACACTGTCTACAACCCAGTCAAGGACAAAAAGGAACGCATCGGCCGTATTCTTCAGATGCATGCAAACTCAAGGGATGAAATTAATGAGGTACGAGCGGGCGATATTGCAGCAGCAGTCGGACTTAAGAACATTACGACTGGAGATACACTTTGTGATCCTGCCAATGTAATCACTCTGGAGCGGATGGAATTTCCACAACCTGTAATCTCACAAGCAGTTGAACCAAAAACCAAGAATGATCAGGAAAAACTTGGCGTTGCTCTTGGCAAGTTATCGCAAGAAGACCCGTCCTTTAGAGTTTTTACTGACGATGAATCAGGTCAGACAATCATCTCTGGTATGGGAGAACTCCACCTAGAGATCATCATCGACCGGTTACGCCGTGAATTCAGCGTTGATGCCAATATTGGTAAGCCACAAGTGGCTTACCGTGAGACATTGAATCGTGCGGTTGAGCAGGAGCATAAGCATGCTAAACAGACTGGTGGGCGTGGTCAGTATGGCCATGTCTGTCTTCGGATCGAGCCGCAGAAGAAAGGTGATGGATTCGAGTTTGTGGATGCGATAAAAGGCGGCGTTGTGCCTCGAGAATATATCCCAGCCGTTGAAAAAGGTGTCATCGAAGCAATGGGTTCAGGTGTGATTGCGGGTTACCCAGTAATCGATGTAAAGGTTACGCTATACGATGGGTCCTACCATGATGTCGATTCCTCAGAACACGCGTTTAAAGCAGCGGCCATGCAGGGGTTCAGAGGGGGTTGCCTAAAAGCAGACCCTACGCTGCTTGAGCCCATCATGCGTGTCGAGGTGGTTACACCTGAAGAATATATGGGGAGCGTAACGGGAGACCTGAATTCACGGCGGGGCATGATTTCAGAGATGGATGAAATCCCAAGTGGGAAAGTTGTAAGAGCAGAAGTACCTTTGTCTGAAATGTTTGGTTATGCAACCTCCCTGCGTTCAGTGACGCAGGGTAGAGCGACATATTCCATGGAATTTAGTCAGTATCTTCCGGCGCCTGCCAGTGTAACGGAAGTTATGATGAGAAAAGCAAGTTAACCACTGAATCACGAGAGGGAAGAGTAAAGTGGCGAAAGTTAAATTTGAGCGAAGCAAGCCGCATGTAAATGTTGGGACTATTGGTCATGTAGACCATGGCAAGACGACGTTGACGGCGGCGATGACGCGGGTATTGAGTGCCAAGTATGGTGGTGAGATAAAGGCATTTGATGATATAGACAATGCACCTGAGGAGCGTGAGCGTGGTATTACGATAGCGACTGCGCACGTGGAGTATGAGACGGAGGCGCGTCATTATGCGCATGTGGACTGTCCGGGTCATGCGGACTATGTAAAGAACATGATTACGGGTGCGGCGCAGATGGATGGTGCGATTTTGGTGGTATCGGCGGCAGATGGTCCGATGCCTCAGACTCGGGAGCACATATTGCTGGCACGGCAGGTGGGTGTGCCGTATATGGTGGTGTATTTGAACAAGGCGGATATGGTGGATGATGCGGAGCTTTTAGAGTTGGTTGAGATGGAGGTTCGCGAGTTGCTGGACAAGTATGAGTTTCCTGGTGATGACACACCGATTGTGACGGGTAGTGCGTTGAAGGCGCTGGAGGGAGAGGCGTCGGAGATGGGAGAGGAGTCTATTGTGCGTTTAGCAGAGGCGCTGGACGCTTATATACCTGAGCCTGAGCGTGCGGTTGATGGTACGTTTTTGATGCCGATTGAGGATGTATTTTCGATATCGGGTCGTGGCACAGTGGTGACTGGTCGTATTGAGCGTGGTTTAGTGAAGGTTGGAGATAATGTAGAGATTGTAGGTATTAACGACACTGAGAAGACGGTATGTACGGGTGTTGAGATGTTTCGCAAGCTGCTTGATGAAGGTCAGGCAGGTGACAATGTAGGGGTATTGTTGCGCGGTACTAAGCGGGAAGAGGTTGAACGAGGTCAGGTTTTATCGGAACCTGGTTCGATTGATCCGCACACGAATTTTGAAGCTGAGGTTTATATTTTGTCGAAGGAGGAAGGTGGTCGTCACACGCCGTTTTTTCAGGGATATCGGCCTCAGTTCTATTTTCGCACGACGGACGTGACGGGGCAGTGTGAGTTGCCCGCTGACGTAGAGATGGTGATGCCTGGTGACAATGTGAATTTGAAGGCGCAGTTAATTGTGCCTATAGCGATGGAAGAGGGATTACGTTTCGCTATTCGGGAAGGTGGTCGTACTGTGGGTGCTGGTGTCGTCACCAAGATCCTCGGATAGCTAACAGCTTTTACTAACACAGGAA
>LUMD01000464.1_pt1 | contig 16689 bp, 20 predicted proteins | sample 729651 | NCBI WGS metagenome assembly LUMD01 (sample SAMN03860272, study PRJNA289734) | marine metagenome | biome: seawater column; feature: ocean; material: water; isolation source: Red Sea water column Station 34 - depth 258m | place: Saudi Arabia: Red Sea | collected 2011-10-15 | depth 258 m | reverse complement strand
CGCTCAAGGCCAGCATCAGAACAAGGATACGCAGAGCATTGCTGAGGATCACGAACAGTAGACCCCGTTATTTAGCCAGCAGGCTTTTATTTTTGTCTCAAAGTTCAGCTTATCAATCTTTCTGCGCCAGAAAAGCCGCCAACCGATATTTAATGTAGCGAAATGTCTCATATTTCGAGTTTTCCAGCGTTTCCTGCGCGCGCCCTGGGCTCCCGGTGACCAGGCTTGCCTGTCTGGATGGCGGCGCATCTGCTACGTTTAAGGGGTAAAACCTATCCCGAGGAGGCCTCCATGTTTGTCGCTGAAAAAGCAACCGGGCACCTGATTGAAGTACTGGATACCCAGGCACTGTTTGATCCCCATGTCCAACAGGTTCGCGGCAGCCTCCATTACGGGGAAGAGGCGCAGGACCCGGAATCCTTTGCAAAATCGGACCTGGCCTTTCCCTCCGGTGAAGCGCTTCCTGTGTGCTGGACCAATCCCGACTACCGCCGCCACAGCTGACACTTGCTTACCCCTCCTGTAGCCACCACAGGGTCGCGCTAGCGTCGCCCTGAGAGTGGCTATTTTTCACACAGGTTTGAATTTCACATCCTGCTTCTGTAAGCTTTTTGTTAATTGAACGTTCAATTAATAAAAAGCAGGGCCAAGTCGCGCTGCTTTTCAACACCGGAATCAAGACGAGAAACCGAAGCCGCCATGCCAAAAGTTGGGGTTAAAGACACACGCAAGCAGCAGCTGATTGAAGCCACCATGGATTCGATTGCTGAGCTGGGTATGCAGAACACCACCATTGTCAGCATCAGCAAGCGGGCGGGTATGTCCTCAGGGATTATCAGCCACTACTTCGGTGGCAAGCAGGGTCTAATTGAGGCGGCTCTGCGTTATCTGCTGGATCAATTGGGCAAGGAACTGCGGGAGCGCATGGCCAGGACCGACCGCTCCCCCGAGCAGCGGCTGAACTGCATCATCGAGTCGAACTTTTCTGAGTTCCAGCGCTCGGCGTTGGCCGCCAAGACCTGGCTGAGCTTCTGGGCCCGGTCGATGCATGAGCCTGGCCTGAAGCGGCTGCAGCAGATCAACAATGCCCGGCTGTACAGCAACCTGCGGTACTCGTTTGCGCAGGTGCTCGAACCGGCTGCGGCGACAGAGGCGGCCCGGCAAACCGCAGCAATGATTGACGGTTTCTGGCTGCGCAGTGCCCTGAGCCTGGACCCGGCAGAAAGCTTTGAAGCCGGCGAGCGGCTCTGCAAGAAATTTGTCCACGAGACACTGGCCCAGGCCACCGCCTGAGCCGCGATAGATTCAAATGGCCCACAAGGCCTGAAGACACCGAACCGAGGTATCTGATTACTATGTCTGCATCTCTTCCTGTTGTTCAGAATTTCGTCCATGGCCGTTTCCTGGCCAACAGCACCGGCGAAACCTTCCCCGTGGTAAACCCGGCCACAGGCCAGGTTATCTACGAAGTGGAAGTGGCGGATGAATCCGTTCAGCAGGCTGCCATTGAAAGTGCCCGCGCCGGTTTTGCCGAGTGGTCTGCCATGACTGCCATTGAGCGCAGCCGGATTTTGCTTCGGGCGGTTGCGCTTCTGAGAGAGCGTAATGACGAATTGGCTGCCGCAGAGGTGCGCGATACCGGGAAGCCCTGGCAGGAAGCAGAAGCCGTGGATGTGGTCACCGGTGCCGATGCGGTTGAGTTCTTTGCCGGCCTGGCACCCTCCATCGAAGGTAACCAACAGGACCTGGGCGGTGATTTTTACTACACCCGCCGGGAGCCTCTGGGCATCTGCGCCGGCATTGGGGCCTGGAACTACCCGATCCAGATTGCCTGCTGGAAATCCGCGCCGGCCCTGGCCTGCGGTAATGCCATGATCTTCAAGCCATCCGAGGAAACCCCCATGGGTGCGGTGAAGCTGGCGGAGATCTTTACCGAAGCCGGTGTACCGGCTGGCGTGTTCAACGTGGTGCAGGGCGCCGCCGAAGTCGGTCAGTGGCTGACCCATCATCCGGAGATTGCCAAGGTCTCCTTCACCGGCGAAGTGGCTACCGGCAAGAAGGTGATGGCAGCGGCATCTTCCACCCTGAAAGACGTCACCATGGAACTCGGCGGAAAATCCCCGCTGATCATCTTTGACGATGCCGACCTGGAAAACGCCATCTCTGCCGCCATGGTGGGCAACTTCTACACCCAGGGCGAGATCTGCACCAACGGTACCCGGGTGTTTGTCCATGAAGATCTGTACCCGCGTTTCATGGAACGCCTGCTGGAGCGCACCCGCAAGAACATCAAGCCGGGTGATCCGATGAATCCGGATACCAACTTTGGCGCCCTCATCTCGGCAAAACACCGGGATCTGGTGCTCGATTACATCGCCAAAGGCCTCTCTGAAGGGGCCACCCTGAGCCACGGCGGTCGGGCCTTTGAGCCGGAGGATTCCAAAGGCGGCTATTTCGTGGAGCCCACCATCTTCACCGACTGCACCGATGACATGACCATCGTGAAGGAAGAGATCTTCGGGCCGGTGATGTCGGTGCTCACCTTCCGCGACGAGGATGAGGTGATTGCCCGGGCCAACAACACCGACACCGGTCTGGCCGCGGGCGTGTTCACCAACGACATCCGCCGGGCCCACCGGGTGATTCACCAGATCCAGGCCGGTATCTGCTGGATCAACAGCTACGGTGCCTCCCCGGCGGAAATGCCGGTGGGCGGCTACAAACTCTCCGGCATCGGCCGGGAAAACGGGCGCGAGACCATAGCGCATTACACCCAGATCAAGTCCGTCTACATCGGCATGCAGGATCTGGATGCCCCGTTTTAAGCCCGCAAGCCACAGAGGAGAACGCGTATGACAGAAAACCGATACGACTACATCATCGTGGGTGCGGGTTCCGCCGGTTGCGTGCTGGCCAACCGCCTGACCGAGGACGCGCGCCACCGGGTGCTGCTGCTGGAAACCGGCGGCAGCGACAAGAGCATCTTCATCCAGATGCCCACCGCCCTGTCCATTCCCATGAACACCAAGAAATACGCCTGGCAGTTCGAGACCGAGCCGGAGCCGTTCCTGGATAACCGCCGCATGCATTGCCCCCGGGGCAAGGTTCTGGGGGGCTCTTCCTCCATCAACGGCATGGTGTATGTCCGTGGCCACGCCCGGGATTTTGACGAATGGGATTCCGAAGGCGCCACCGGCTGGCATTACCGGAATGTCCTGCCGTATTTCAAAAAAGCCGAAACCTGGGCGTTTGGCGGCGATGATTACCGGGGTGATAAAGGCCCGCTCGGTGTGAACAACGGCAACAACATGCAGAACCCGCTCTACAAGGCCTTTATCCAGGCGGGCTCCGATGCTGGATATTTCGAAACCGGCGATTACAACGGAACCCAGCAGGAAGGCTTCGGCGCCATGCACATGACCGTGAAGAACGGTCGTCGCTGGTCCACCGCCAACGCCTATCTTCGCCCGGCCATGGAGCGCCCGAACCTGACGGTGGTCACCCATGCCCTGGTGCACAAGGTGTTGCTGGATGGCAAAACCGCCACCGGTGTCCGTTACGAGCAGGGCGGCAAGGTGCACGAGGCAAAAGCCGCCGAGGAAGTCATCCTGTCGGCCGGTTCCATTGGCTCACCCCACCTGCTTCAGCTGTCCGGAATTGGCAATCGTGAGGTACTGGAAAAGGCTGGTATCGAGGTAAAGCACGAGCTACCCGGCGTTGGTGAGAACCTGCAGGACCACCTGGAGTTTTACTTTCAGTACCGCTGCAAGCAGCCGGTGTCGCTCAACGGCAAGCTGGACTGGTGGAACAAGCTGAAGATCGGTGTTCGCTGGATTCTCCGTAAGGACGGTTTGGGCGCCACCAATCACTTCGAGTCCTGTGGCTTTATCCGTTCCAAGGCCGGCGTCGAGTGGCCCGACCTGCAATATCACTTTTTGCCGGCAGCCATGCGCTACGACGGTAAAGAAGCCTTCAACGGAGACGGATTCCAGCTGCACATTGGTCACAACAAGCCGAAGAGCCGCGGTTTTGTGCATGTGCAATCGGCTGATCCGAAACAGGCACCGACCATCCGCTTCAACTATCTGGAGCACGAGGCAGATCGGGAAGGCTTCCGGGATTGTGTGCGCCTGACCCGGGAAATCATCAATCAGCCGGCCATGGACGAGTACCGGGGCGCGGAAATCCAGCCCGGTGCCGAGGTCCAGACCGACGAGGAAATCGATGCGTTTGTCCGCCAGGCGGTGGAAAGCGCCTACCACCCGTCATGCTCCTGCAAGATGGGCACCGACGAGCTGGCGGTGGTGGACCCGGAGACGCGGGTACACGGCATCCGGAATCTCAGGGTGGTGGATTCGTCCATCTTCCCGACCATACCGAATGGCAACCTGAATTCGCCCACCATCATGGTGGCCGAGCGGGCAGCCGACCTGATTCGGGGCAGGGAGCCCCTGCAACCTTCTGATGCCCCTGTGGTTATGGACGACCAGTGGCAGGTGCGTCAGCGCCCGGGACAGGCAAAGCGCGCGCTCGCATAGCGCGTCGTCATCCCGCCCGGGCGTGCAACGCGCCCGGGGTTTTGCAAGCCCTCAGGATTTCCCTATCAGCGCGACGGTGTTCTGCCGTTTTCGGGCGCCGGATAGGCAAGTCCTGGGTTTGTGTCCGATTCGAACCAAGTAGAGGAGGAACACCCATGCTGTTTATCAAAAAGAAAGAAAGTAACCGGAGGACGTTATGACACTCTGGTTATCCGCAGGTCTGATATTTACCTTCGCCGCCATTGCCCTGATTCTGTACAAATGGTGGGACATCCAGTGCATTGGCGTCACGCCGGTTCGCACCTTCACCTTTATCGCCATACTGTTCACGTCCGGTCTTGATGTGGGCCTGATCATGTTCCCGCTCACCGAGTTTGGTGGTTATGGCGATCTGTCTGCCAGCCCGGAGTATGGTTTTGCCAACCCGCTGGCCATTGAGTTCGGGTTCTGGGCATTTCTGATCTGGGGATTCTATTTCCTGACCTGTTTTTACTTCGCGATCATCGAGCCGCGGGTGAAGTTCTTTGAAATTCCGCTGGTGAAGATCGTTAACAACGTTGTGATCATCGGTACCTGCGCTTTCACCGCCTATCTGTTGCTGGTGAACCTGCCCTGGTATCTGCCCATGCTGGGTGACGGCGAGTCCGTGGTACCGGCGTTCTACTTTATCGTGTTTGCTGCGATTGGGCTGGCGGTCTACTCCAGCTCCAAGATCAAGTATGTGCGTATCCTGAGTCTGGGCTCGAGCCTGCTGTTCATTGCTCTGATTGCGGGCATGTGGTTCCGGGCGTTTGTCATGGGGGCCGGCTCGCCGGCAGATTTCCTCGGCACCGCCGGATTGATCGGTGAATACTTTGCCAACATTCATCAGTTTGTCCTGCCCATCAATGACTACCACGAGTTCTACCTGTTCTGGTGGTTTGCCTGGAGCATCATGATCGGTCAGTTTACGGCCCGCTTCGTTAGCGGTATTCGTACTTGGCAGTTGCTGATTGCCATGCTGGTGGTGCCGTCTATCGCCATTGGTGTGTGGTTTACCGTGCTTTACCACTATCATGCGGAAGGCTTGCAGATTGCGGCGTTTACCAACCTTGCCATGATCTCGGTGGGCGTGTTGATGGTGGTGAACTCACTGGATTCGCTGATCCGTCTGTACACAGACAACCTGAATCTCACCGCCCAGCGCCTGGGGCGGGCGAATTACGTGGTGTTCAATTTCCTCGCGATGGTGGGTCTGACCATGCTGTTCCAGCTGGATTTTCTCCGGATTCAGTGGGTAGGCGCCTTGGTGATCGCACTGTATTTCGGCTGTTTCGTCTACATCCTGGCGAAGAAGCGGGCCGAAGTGGCTGCCATTAAAGCGTCACCGAAAGAGAATATTCTGGACTTTGGCAAGATTGAACTTGCCGGTTAAGACCCCATAAATAGGCAGAGCCTATCCTTGGCTTGGAAATTATCAATTTTATCGCGGCGCTGCATGTTAGTACCGTTAGCGCCGTAAATTCATCCACTTATTGAATCCATCAACAAGGAGTTATCTTTAATGGGCATCATTAACAGCGAGATTAAGCCGTTCAACGCTACCGCCTTCAAAAACGGCGAGTTCGTTGAAATCAGCGAAGCCGATGTGAAAGGCAAGTGGGCGGTATTTTTCTTCTACCCGGCCGACTTCACTTTCGTTTGCCCGACTGAGCTGGGCGACGTTGCAGACAAGTACGAAGAGCTGCAGAAGCTGGGCGTTGAAGTGTTCTCTGTGTCCACCGACACCCACTTCACCCACAAGGCGTGGCACGATGCTTCCGAGACCATCGGCAAGATCCAGTACTACATGGTAGGCGACCAGACCGGCACCATCACCAACAACTTCGGTGTAATGCGTGAAGGCCAGGGCCTGGCAGACCGTGCCACCTTCCTGATCGATCCGGATGGCGTTATCCAGGCTATGGAAATCACTGCTGAAGGTATCGGCCGTGATGCAGACGACCTGATGCGCAAGGTCAAAGCGGCACAGTACGTTCGCAAGCATCCTGGCGAAGTATGCCCGGCCAAGTGGAAAGAAGGCGAGGAAACACTGGCTCCGTCTCTGGACCTGGTTGGCAAGATCTAAGCTCTCCTTCCGGAAAGCTTATGAACGAAAAACCCCGGATTTTCCGGGGTTTTTTGTGTCTGGATGTAAGGTATCGCTCAGAGCGACTCGAGCATGGTCTCGGCGCTGGTGAGGTCCAGCCCCTGCGGGTCTACGTGCAGCAGCTCCACCTTGCCGTCGTCGACGATCATGGCATAACGCTGGCTGCGAATGCCCATGCCGTTGGCGGTGCGGTCCTGGGTCAGGTCCAGAGCCTTGGCGAATTCTGCCAGGCCATCGGCCAGCATGACGATCTCGTCGGCATTGTGGGCCTTGCCCCAGGCGTCCATCACGAAGGCGTCGTTGACCGAGGTGCACACGATGGTATCCACGCCCTTCGCGCGCAGCTTGTCGGCGTTCACCACAAAGCCGGGCAAATGAGCGGCTGAACAGGTCGGTGTGAACGCACCCGGTACGGCGAACAGGACGGCTTTCTTACCGGCAAAGAGCTCGCTGGTACGGATTCTCTCCGGACCCTTTTCGCCCATTACCTGAAGTTCGATATCTGGCAGGGTATCACCCGGCTGAATTGGCATTGCTCTGGTCTCCACGGTTGTTCTTGTTGAAGTAGTCGGCGCCGCGGGCCTTGAGGCGATAGAACTCTTCAATCACGCCGGCCATCGCCTCTTCGGAATACGGTCGCAGACCACTTAATACGAGCCGTTTGGTCACTTCGCCCACCGGTTTGCCGTTAGCGGTAAGGCGGTATTCCAGGAAGACATTGCCGCGCTTGCCGGCCTCTTCCAGTGTCGCATTGTGCAATTCGAGCTCACGGGACGGAAGATCGAGGTTGTCCAGAGCCAGGCTCATGCTCTCGTACATCACCATGGGGCGATCGGGATTGAACATCACCCCGTTCGACTCCATCAATGGTTTCAGGGTGTGGGGGAAATTCTTCCCCGAGGCCGCCACATAGGCGCGGGTAATGGCCTCGATCAGCTGTTGGTCGTTGGTTGTGGCGCCACTGCGGTCCACTTCGATATAGACCTTGCCGGCATCGTCGCAGACCTCAATCGTATCCTCGGTTTCGACGAATTTGAGAGGTACATTCTCTCCGAGCAGGCTGCGGAACCGGAAGGTCATGTTTTCCGACAGCCCGAAACGCGCCAGCACGATGGCAAAGAGCAGGTCGCCTGGAACACAGAAACGGCGGGCATCCGGATCATGGATGGGATTGAAATCCCCGGCGATTTCCTTGGCGAACTGGCTGGCTTGCAGAGCGGAAATTACGACGTGTCCGTCCTGGACGGAGTGGAAACGGTCTAGAAACATGCGTTGCCTATTCTGGGTACCGGAGAATGATGTTGCGACATTATGACAACATCATACTGCGGCAGGCTTTCGGAGGATATGCGCTATTGGTCAAGTCCCTGACAGAGGCAAGTCTCAAGGTATAGCAAAGTTCTATCAAACAGTTTGGGTCAATTAATTTGAGCATCGGGTAGCCGGGCCTTATCTTTGCAACAACTTCAATTGACCACCGTATTTTTCAAATACTTAGTTTCGAAATCTAAAGGAGAAGTCGGAATATGTTGGATGCCAATATCAAGGAACAGCTCAAGGCCTACATGGACAAGCTGCAGCAGCCGATCGAGCTGGTTGCTGCCTATGACGATAGCAAGAAGTCCCAGGAACTCCGGGAACTGCTGGAAGAACTGGAACCGATGTCTTCCAAGATCAGCCTGCGCACCGAGGAATCCAATGATGTGCGTCGTCCTTCCTTCGCCATCAACCGTGTAGGCACCGATATTGGCGTTCGCTTTGCCGGCATTCCCATGGGCCACGAATTTACCTCGCTGGTACTGGCCCTGTTACAGGTGGGCGGCCACCCCTCCAAAGCTTCCCAGGATGTAATTGAGCAGATTCAGTCGCTGGAAGGTCGGTTCGAGTTCGAGACCTACTTCTCCCTGTCCTGCCAGAACTGCCCGGATGTGGTTCAGGCCCTGAACCTGATGAGCGTTTTGAACCCGAACATCAAAAACACCTCTATCGATGGGGCCCTGTTCCAGGATGAAGTGGAGCAGCGCGAAGTCATGGCGGTGCCCAGCGTTTACATGAACGGTGAGCCCTGGGGCCAGGGCCGTATGACCCTGGAAGAGATCGTCGCCAAACTGGACACCAGCTCCAGCGAAAAAGACGCCGAGAAGATCAACCAGAAGGACACCTTCGAGGTTCTGGTGATTGGTGGCGGGCCGGCGGGCGCCTCTGCGGCCATTTACGCNCATTTACGCAGCCCGTAAGGGTATTTCCACCGGCATCGCAGCCGAGCGTTTCGGTGGCCAGGTGGCTGACACCATGGGCATCGAGAACCTGATCTCCGTACCTTATACCGAAGGCCCGAAACTGGTCTCGGCCATGGAGCAGCACGTCAAAGAGTACGACGTCGATATCATGAACATGCAGCGCGCCGAGAAGCTGATTCCAGCCTCGCGCCCGGGCATGCCCCACGAAGTGCGTCTGGAAAACGGTGCCACCCTCAAGGCACGCAGTCTGGTTCTGTCCACCGGTGCTCGCTGGCGCCAGATGGGCGTACCGGGAGAGGAAGAGTACCGCAACAAGGGCGTGGCCTACTGCCCGCACTGTGACGGTCCCCTGTTCAAGGGCAAGCGTGTTGCCGTAATCGGCGGTGGTAACTCCGGTGTGGAAGCCGCCATCGACCTGGCCGGCATCGTGGGCCACGTGACCCTGATCGAGTTCGGTGCCGAAATGCGCGCTGATGATGTCCTGCAGAAGAAACTGCGCAGCCTGAAGAACGTGGAAATCATCACCTCCGGACAGACCACGGAGATCACCGGTGAAAACGGCAAGGTAAATGGCCTGAACTATACCGACCGTAAGTCCGGTGAGCAGCACCACATCTCCCTGGAAGGTGTGTTCGTGCAGATTGGCCTGGTGCCCAACACCGAATGGCTCAAGGGTGACATCGAACTGAGCCAGCACGGTGAGATCATCGTCAACGATCGCAATGAAACCTCCATACCGGGTGTCTTTGCGGCGGGCGACGCGACCACTGTGCCCTACAAGCAGATCGTGATCTCCATGGGTGAGGGTTCGAAGGCCGCCTTGAGCGCCTTTGACTTCCTGATCCGCAACTCCGTGGATGAAAGCGAAGGCGAAGCGGCGTAAACCATAAAACAGCCGCCTGATGAGAGAGAAGCACCGGAGCGATCCGGTGCTTTTTTTATGGCTAAACCCACAGTTTTAACAAGGTTTTTCTGGCACAAGTGAAACGTCGTTGTCATACTTCCAGTCCTGTATGAAAAATAGTCACTTTTACCGTCATGGACCGATGCGCGTGGTATGAAACGCTTCCTCCTGTCTATCCTTGCGTTACTGTTTGGCGCAAGCCTCCTGAGCGCCCCTGCAGTGGCCGATCCGGCCGTTCGGATTGCGGTTCCGGACATCACCAGTCTGCTGACCGAAAACGGCGACGGTGTTTACCAGAAAATCCTCTATCGGGCCCTGGATGGTCTGGACGTCACAGTGAGTGAAGAGTTCTATCCCTACAAACGGGCGATGCTGGTGTTCGAGCAGCGGGGCGCCGACTGCATCTATTCTTTTACCGAAGTTCTCAAGCGGCGGCTGGGGGAAGACGCCGTTGTCGCGAGTTTTCCCCTCGGCAAGTTCACTTACTATCTGTTTACCCCGCCGGGTGACGAGCCCGTCAGTGCTTTGTCCAAACTGGAGGGCAAAACCGTAGGGGCGGTCATTGGCCATGAGACCTATCTGGATGGGGTTTTGGAGGCTCACAATGTCGATGTGGTCTGGTCCAAGAGTGATGCCCAGAATCTGGCCATGCTTGAGCATCAGCGATTTGGCGCTATGATCGCTGCCGTTCCCGATGTGCGTCCGTTCCTGGACAAGCTCAGCTACGATCCTGCAAGTCCGCTGCTTGAAAGTTATGACCGGCTAACCTGTCACAACACACAAGCCAACCGGCAATTCCTCAGAAGCCTGTCGGCCGAGATGAAGCGCCTGAAAAACGCCGGCGTCTATGAACAACTGGCCGGAAAGCTCTATGTCGAATTTGAAGAGCCGGCCGCCGCGGCTGAACCTTCTTCCCTGAACTGAGACTTCGGTTACGCATCTCCGCTTGTCTGTTACACGGCAGGTCGGTAGCTTAGGCTCCACGAAAGCCAACCCAGGCAGATCCTCCAGAGGGTGATTTGTTTCATGAGGTCTTATCCAGCCCGCTTGTTGATCAGTTTCCTGCTCCTGCTTGCAGCTCCTCTTGCAAACGCCAGTCTCAGACCCAGTGTTGTTTTTCTGTCTCCGGACGACTCCCGTTTCTGGCAACTGGTGGCCGGTTTCATGGAGGCGGTGGCGGAGGATCTCGAGGTAGATCTGGAGGTTCAGTACGACCGGGAGAGTCATCGATTCAGCTATCTTCGCATGGCGAAGGACGTGTTGGGCCGTGACGAAAAGCCGGACTACCTGCTGTTCATGTGCAAGGAGAATGTCACCGAACCCATGCTCAGGCTCGCGGATGGGGCGGGGGTAAAGGCGTTCACTTTCAATACCGATGTGCCTGACGCTGCCCGAGCCAGCATCGGTATGCCGCGAACCGTCTTGCCAGGCTGGCTGGGCCATCTCTCTCCGGACAATATTGCTGCCGGCCGCACACTGGTAACGCTGTTGGGTAAACAGGCCGAACAACTGGCGCTCGCCCCCCGAACCAGCATCCCCATGGTGGCCCTCTCGGGAACGCTGGATTCCTCTGCTGCCAAGGATAGGGATCGGGGGTTACTGGCGGCTGCCGTCCAGCAGCGCAGTGAGCTCCTGCAGCTGGTATACGCCAACTGGAGTCGTGAGCTGGCCAGGGAAAAAACAGAAGTCCTGCTGGAGCGCTATCCGAACACTGCCGCTGTCTGGAGCGCGAGCGATGGCATGGCACTGGGGGCCATTGAAGCTGCCCGGAATGCCGGCCGGGTCCCGGGGCAGGATCTGCTGGTGGGCAGTGTCGACTGGCAACCCGAAGCCCTGGATAAAATCCGGTCCGGGGAGTTACTGGTCAGCCTGGGGCGGCATTTCATGGGTGGTGGGCTTGCCTTGCTCCTCCTGCATGACTACCACAATGGCCGGGACTTCGATGATATGTCACCGGCCTATTTGTTCCGCTACAAGCTGGAACCGGCAACCCGTGACAATATTGATCTGGTGCAGCGCATCGCGGATCCGGAGAATTGGAGCACCGTGGATTTCCGACAGTTCAGCCGTGTTGGCGAGACTGAGACTGCGAAGGCCGTGCCTGATCCTGATGCCGTGCTGGATGCGATCACTGGAGCGCTGGCAAGGCAGGAAGCGGGCTCGGTAGCGAGCAGAGAGTAAGGCCTTCGCAGATTCGAGCAGACTTTAGGGCCTCGATATATCCTGCTCGAGGCTCCCCTTGGGCATATCAGGTTCTTCCTCGTCCTCAAAGAGATGGCCGTAGGCCGCCCGCACACCCGAGACGATGAAATCGTGGGGCACGTCGTCGAACAGGCCGTGGTCGTTCACATACTCCATGTGCGCATGACCGTCCTCGGTATACTCCTGAAACATGGAATCGTGCACCCCGTCGAATTCCAGCGGTTCCACCTTCATCAGCTCGCACAGTTGCCGGTTGAACGCAGGGGTCGCCTTGACCCATTGCCCGTTCAGGAAAAGCTCAATGTAACCGTGCATCCGGAAAATGTCCGACTGCAGCCACTCGATCAGTTTCGGGCTTGAGAGATGATTGCGCACATCGGCCAGCCCAAGCCGGCTGGGAATGCCAATCGAGCGAGCTGCTGCGCCCAGAAGAACGGCCTTGGGGATGCAGTAGGTTTCGCCGGTTTCCAGGGCATAACTGGCGCTGAACGTGTTGGCATCAGTCCGGAACACGTAGGGGTTATAGTTAATACTGTCGCGAACAGCGAGATAAAGCGTCTTGATCTGCTCCACCGGCTCATCAGGAACACCCTCCAGCTGTGACTCAATCCAGGCGGCCAGCCGGGGGTGGTCATAGTCGAAAAAGGCGGTGGGCTGGAGATAGCGTTCCATAGTCATCGGTCCGGTTTCAGGATCAACCTCTGATCGTGCTCAATTGGCAATCGTCAGGCAATGGCGGTATCCGCCAGAACCATTGCCGAAAATGCTCACAGAATTCGGTTTGCAGCCTAAAGCTCTCGCATTAATTCGTAGGTGCACATATTGACCGCCGATGCCAGGTTCAGGGATTCGATTTGGCCCTGGCCTTGAATGCTGTAGGGCGCCGCCTTCAGATGGTCGAGAGCTTCGCGCGGCACACCCCGGGCTTCGTTACCAAACAGATAACAGTCGTGCTGGCGGAAAGCCTGCGATGTCATCGAACTGCCTTTGAGGTCCAGGCAGGCAAGGCTCTGGTAGCGGTCGGCAAGGCTGGCCAGATTAACGTCGGTCTCAAGAGGCACGTGAAAGATCGCGCCCATGCTGGCACGCACCACCTTCGGGTTGAAGGGGTCGACACTGCCAGGGCTTAGCAGGCACCGGAAACCGCCGAACCAGGCCAGAGTGCGCAGTATGGTACCCAGGTTGCCGGGGTCCTGAACCTCGTGCAGATAAATCGCTTTTTCCCCGGGTACCGGTTCCGCTGGGCACTCCGGGATGGGCACAACCGCCAGAATCCCCTGCGGTGTTCGGGTGTCGGCAAGTTGGGCCATCTGGCGATCGCTAATGACATGGGTTCGGAATGGGCTCTGCCAGTGCTCATAGGATCCGCTGACGTACAGTTCCGAAGCCTTCAGAGCAGGTTGGCTGGCAACAGCTTTCTGCAGCTCAAGAATCAGGTGTTCACCCTCAACGAGGTAGTGGCCAAACGACTGCCGGTATTTTTTCTGGTGCAGCTTTTTGATGTCGGCCAGATTCACGAGGGGAGTCTCCGGTGAGGTGGGCTTGGTCGGTTCTGAAAAATCACAGAATGCTGGCCGGATTGTACGTGTGGCCAGCCCGGTTGTCAGGGTTTTGCCGCGGCCCGGCGCGGCACGTACAATAAGCGCTTGGCTTTCCCGTTCTGAAGAGACCCCATGGCCCGATCCAAAAGCAGTAACCGCTGGCTCGAAGAGCACGTCAACGACCCCTTCGTGAAGCAGGCGCAGGTGGATGGCTACCGCTCGCGTGCCAGTTACAAGCTACTTGAGATCAACAAGAAGGATCGGCTGATCCACCCCAACATGGTGGTTGTGGATCTGGGGTCCGCCCCCGGTGGCTGGTCCCAGGTGGCGGCCAAACTGGTGGGCCACAAGGGCCGTGTCATCGCGAGAACGACGTGTTCGAATCGATCATGGCCACCCTGGGCGATGACCCGGTCGACGTGGTGATTTCCGACATGGCGCCGAACATCAGCGGCGTGACCGTTGCCGACCAGGCCTCGTCCATGTACCTGGTGGAACTGGCGCTGGACATGGCAAGTCAGGTGCTCAAGCCGAAGGGCAGTTTCCTGGCCAAGGTGTTTCAGGGCGAGGGGTACGACGAGTACCTGAAATCCGTACGCGCCGTCTTCGACAAGGTGGTGGTGCGAAAGCCGGATTCCTCCCGCTCCCGCTCCCGGGAAGTCTACGTCCTCGGCAAGGGCTTCAAGGGCTGATTCAGCCTGCAGCCCGGTCGAATCCCTGCATCACGTTCACCGCATTGACGCCGATGGCGTCGACGTCGTAACCGCCTTCCATGGTAAATACCGTTGGTAGTCCAAGCTGTGCGAGGCGCTGGCCCAGGGTCAGATAATCGCCGGAGGTCAGTTTGAAGAAAGAGATCGGGTCTTCCTCGAAAGTGTCGACACCCAGCGCGACCACAACGGCATCGGGCTGGAATGCCTGGATGCGCTCACAGGCTTTCTCCAGCCCCTGACTCCAGACACGGTATGGCGTGTTGGGCGGATAGACAATGTTCAGGTTGTAGCCTTCGCCTGAGCCCTCGCCAATCTCGTCTTCGAAGCCCAGAAAATGGGGAAACACCAGGTCTGGATCGCCATGCAGGCTGATGGTCAGCACGTCGTTGCGATCATAGAAAATCGCCTGGGTGCCGTTACCCCGCCAAAAAGGTCGGCGTGGGCGTGGTGGCCGGGCGGGCGGCACAGGGCAAAGGCGGCGCGTTCGCCTTCGGCCACCAGTTTCTGGGCGGTCAAGGCCACGTTGGCGGAGGCCCGGGCCGCTTCCCAGGTGCCGTCCGAAATCGAGGTCTCCGCCGCAAAGCTGTAGTAGCCCAGCCGGCCGTCGATGTCTCTCGGTAGCCGGTGGCGCATGCCGCGCCCGGCCCAGACCGCCGGAATCGCCTCGCCCGGTTTGCCGGCCGCCAGCCAGTCCTGCCAGCAGGTTTCCAGGAAGGCCACATAATCGGCCGTGTGCACCCGTTTCACGGGCTCCAGGCCAAATTCCTCCGGTTCCAGAATCTCCCCCAGCGCCTGATCCTTCACCCTTGCCAGGATGGTTTCGGCACGGGAAGGCTTCTCGTGGGGTTCGATCAGCAGCCCACCGTCCAGTTCGGTTTTGACGTGTCGGCGGCTGTGCAGTGGAGAGAATACGGTTTTCATGGTCCTGGGTGGGTCCTTGCTGAATGACGTGTGCACTTTGGCACAGGGAGCTTGATGGCTCAAAGGCACTGATTGTGGCAGGCTGAAACTTTTTGCAGACAGAGGGGATTACCGATATGGCGACGAGCGACAGGCCGGTAAAGGATGATTGATCTGATCGCGGACATGACCCTCGCCGAGGTGCTGGGCCAGGTGTGCGGTCTGGTAGCCTTGGGTTTCTGCATAGCCGGTTTCGCCAACAAGAACGACGACCGGCTGATGGTGCTGCTGATTTCCGCCAATGTGGCCTTTGCCCTGATGTTCGCGTTTTTCCAGAGCTGGACAGCGTCGGCACTGACGGTTCTGGTGATTTTAAGGATCGCCCTGGCCCGCAGGTACCAGGGCAACTGGGCCATTATGCTGGGCATGTTGGCGGTGAACCTGCTTGTCGCCTGGGCGACCTGGAAATCGATCACCGACGTTTTCCCCCTCGCCGCCGCGGTATTCGGCACTGTGGGCATGTTCATGCTCCGGGGTATTCCCTTGCGTATCGTCCTCGGGCTGGCTGCCCTGGCGTGGATGCTCAACAACATCGTGATCGGCTCGGTGGGTGGCACACTGGCCGAGGGCATGGTGTTGGTGACCAATGTCATCACCATTATCCGGCTGTACCGGCTTAAGAAGAAATACCCCGATTTCACCCCAGGCAGCTGATCCCGGGTGTCAGACCAGCCGGTCCGGGCTCAGCTCGGGTGATGCAAGCTCACGGCTGGTCACACAGAGCGCTCCGCAGATTGCGCCGGCCCTCAGGCAGTCTGCCAGTTCGGCGCCTTGCAGGTAACGGTGCAGAAAACCGCTGAAAAACGCGTCGCCGGCGCCGTTGGTATCGACCACCCCGGAGACTGGCATCACGGGTTGCTCCAGCCACCGTCCTTCCTTGTTCAGTAGCGTTCCCCCCTCCGAGCCGTGGGTGCACACCACGAACTCCTTACCCCGAGCTATCAACCCTTCCATGGTGGTGCGGTAGTCCGGAAGATTGTCGCTGGACAGGAAGATGGCCCGCGCGGCGTCGATAAAGGGTTCGTGGTAGGAATTGTGGCCGTCGTAATCGTGTAGATCGGTCCAGATGGGCGTGCCTGCGGCCTTCAGCCACGGCAGTGCAGACCGGGTGTAACCGAGGATGTTTACCACCGCCAAGGCGCACTCTGCCAAAGCCTGTTGCGCCTGGTTCCAGTCCACCTGTTCCGGCTCCGGGGGCGGCTGGATGAAGAGGGAAATGCGTTTGCCGTCCGCGGACATCAGGTTCACATGCTGTTCGGTCGGGGCGTCGGTCTGTTCCGTCAGAAGACAGATCCCGGGGTGGCCGAGTGCGGCCTGAATCTGCTGGCCTTCCGGATCCCCGCCCAGCACTGTGTGAAAGACCACGGTTTGCCCAAGAGCAGCCAGGTTCAGGCTTTTGCCAGCACCGGTGCTGCCCAGGGCACGGTAGCTTTCCCTGGGCCAGATGGTCTGTGGCTCCGGCG
>LUMD01000944.1_pt1 | contig 16832 bp, 17 predicted proteins | sample 729651 | NCBI WGS metagenome assembly LUMD01 (sample SAMN03860272, study PRJNA289734) | marine metagenome | biome: seawater column; feature: ocean; material: water; isolation source: Red Sea water column Station 34 - depth 258m | place: Saudi Arabia: Red Sea | collected 2011-10-15 | depth 258 m | reverse complement strand
ACTCCATGCCCAAGCAATGCTTGTCAAAAAAATGGACAAACCTCTCGAGACTATCGAAAAACTTAAGGAAAAAGGACTTCCATTAGCTTACGTTGGTGATGTTGTAGGCACTGGATCTTCACGTAAATCTGCCATTAACTCTATTTTATGGCACATGGGCGAGTCTATTGATTACATCCCCAATAAAAATACTGGTGGAATTGTTCTTGGAGGAAAAATTGCGCCCATATTCTTTAATACAGCAGAAGACTCAGGCACTTTGCCGATAGAATGTGATGTCTCAAAACTAAAAATGGGTGATGAAATAATGATTTACCCATATAAGGGCATTATCACTAATTCATCTGGAGAAACCATCTCATCTTTTGAGTTAACACCAAGCACAGTGCCTGACGAGGTTCGTGCTGGCGGAAGAATTCCTCTTATTATTGGCAGAGGCTTGACAGATAAAATCAGAACTGAGCTTGGTTTAGAGGTAAGTGATGAGTGATGTTTTTCTTCGTCCAGTGGATCCAAAAAATAGCTCGGCAGGATTTAGTCTTGCTCAAAAAATAGTTGGTAAAGCCTGTGGTGTTTCAGGTGTTCGTCCAGGAACTTATTGTGAGCCTAGGATGAGCTCTGTAGGTTCCCAGGATACAACGGGCGCGATGACACGCGATGAACTCAAGGAGTTGGCTTGTTTAGGTTTTTCTGCCGATCTTGTCATGCAAAGTTTTTGTCATACGGCTGCCTATCCAAAGCCGATTGACCTTGAATTACAACATACACTACCAGACTTTATGCAATCACGCGGTGGCGTCTCACTGAAACCAGGAGACGGCATTATTCATTCCTGGTTGAATCGGATGCTGTTACCAGATTCTGTTGGAACTGGTGGTGATTCTCATACTCGTTTTCCAATTGGAATTAGTTTTCCGGCAGGTTCAGGTTTGGTTGCTTTTGGTGCTTCTATAGGTGTCCTGCCATTAGATATGCCTGAATCAGTTTTAGTTCGGTTTACTGGCAAAATGCAACCGGGTATAACCCTGAGGGATTTAGTCAACGCTATTCCCTATATGGCAATCCAAAAAGGGCTTCTCACTGTCGAGAAATCGAACAAGAAAAACATCTTCTCAGGAAGGGTCTTAGAAATTGTAGGTCTGGGAGACCTCAAAGTTGAACAAGCTTTTGAACTTGCAGACGCCTCAGCAGAAAGATCTGCTAATGGCTGCACTGTGCAACTCAATAAAGAGCCTATCGAAGAGTATTTACAATCAAATATTACCTTGCTTTCCTCCATGATTGATTCTGGTTATGAAGATAAAAAAACCATTGCCAAGCGCATCATGGATATGCAGAAATGGCTTGATCAACCTAATTTATTGAAAGCTGATAAAGACTGTGAATATGCTGAAATTATTGAAATCAATTTAGATGAAATCAAAGAGCCAATTCTTGCCTGTCCAAATGATCCGGATGACGTTAAATTACTCTCTGATGTAGCAAAAACAAAAATCGATGAGGTCTTTATCGGTTCATGTATGACAAATATTGGTCACTTTAGAGCTGCCGCACAATTGCTTAAAGATAAGACTGAACTCAATACTGTTTTGTGGGTAGTTCCACCAACCCGTATGGATGAAAAACAGTTACGTGCAGAAGGTATTTATAAAACCTTCGAGAAGTTGACAGAACATACAGAAGTGCCGGGTTGTTCTCTGTGTATGGGTAATCAAAAAAGAGTGAAAGAAGGTGCGTCTGTGGTTTCAACGTCAACAAGAAATTTTCCCAACCGACTTGGAGACAACGCCGATGTCTTTTTAGCTTCTGCTGAGGTTGCCGCAATTTCCGCAAAACTAGGATACATTCCTAGCATTGAAGAATATTTATCTTTAATGAGAGATATTGAACCAATGTCGGGTGAAATATATCAATATCTTAACTTTGATCAGATTGCAGATTACCAAGAAGCGGCAGCTAACGTGCCTCTTGAAACGATTCTCCAAAACTAATTGAATTGGACGTAAAAAAAGCCGCTCTAAGCGGCTTTTTAATGAAAGTTTAAAGAGCTTACTTAATCTTAGCTTCCTTATACATCACATGCTTTCTAACTACCGGGTCAAATTTCTTTACCTCAATTTTCTCGGGATGAAGGCGCTTGTTTTTAGTAGTTGTGTAGTAGTGTCCTGTTTCAGCTGAAGATACTAGTTTGATTTTCTCTCTCATAACTTACTCCTTATACCTTTTCACCACGCTTACGGATCTCAGACAAGACAGCATCAATGCCTTTTTTATCAATTACACGCAAACCTTTCGCAGAAAGTTTTAATTTCACGAAACGATTCTCACTTTCTACCCAAAAACGATGAGTATGTAGATTCGGGTAAAAACGACGACGCGTTTTATTGTGTGCATGCGAGACATTATTACCACTCAAAGGTCGCTTACCAGTAACTTGACATACTTTCGCCATAACGACTACCAACAAATTTCTAAAAAAGGGAAATTATACGCAAAATTGAGTAGTTTTTTTGTATATATTTATTTACTTTATTTATAAAAACTGTATCATACCAATCTTCCGGAGGGATGGCAGAGCGGCTGAATGCACTGGTCTTGAAAACCAGCAAGGGCTAACACCCTTCCAGGGTTCAAATCCCTGTCCCTCCACCACACAACTCTGAGTTTAACCATTCCTATAAGTATAACTGTAACCATTAAGAGCTGGCGCTCCACCAAGATGGGCATAAAGAATATTTGAACCTTCTGGGAAGAAACCTTTTTTAACTAAATCAATCATTCCTTGCATGGATTTGCCCTCATAAACAGGATCAGTAATCATTGCTTCCGTGCGGGCTGCTATACGAATAGCTTCATTGGTTTCATGGCTTGGTATGCCATATGCGGGATAGGAATAATCTGGATTAATGACAATTTCATCATCACGCACTTCACGACCAAGATCTACAAGCTTAGCGGTTTGATCAACAATGCCTCGAACTTGAATGCGTAACTGGTCTACAGTTCCAGATCCGTCAATACCTATTACATGGTCAGCGCGATTATCAGCTGCAAACCCAACAATCATTCCACCCTGGGTAGAGCCTGTAACAACACACACAATAATATAATCAAATTTGATGCCCATCTCTTGCTCTTGTGCTCTTACTTCTTCAGCAAAACCAACATATCCAAGGCCACCATATTTATGAACAGATGCTCCCGCAGGAATAGCATAAGGAGTTCCACCTGAGTCACGAACTGACTGCATTGCATCTTCCCAACTCTTGCGAATTCCAATATCAAAACCCTCATCAACTAGACGAGAGTCTGCCCCCATTAATCTTGTCATCATTATATTGCCAACCCTATCATAGACAGCATCATCATGTGGTACCCAGCTTTCCTGAATAACAACACATTTCATACCAATTTTAGCTGCAGTAGCTGCAACCATACGCGTATGATTTGATTGAACGCCACCTATAGAAACCAGTGTATCAGCTCCTGATGCAATAGCATCTGGAACAATATATTCGAGCTTGCGTAACTTATTACCACCCATAGCTAAACCTGAATTACAATCATCTCGCTTAGCGAATATTTCCACCTTGCCGCCGATTGCTTTTGTCAGTCTTGGGAGATGCTCGATTGGAGTTGGACCAAAAGTCAAAGGGTAGCGTTCAAATTTATCTAAATTTATCATAGAGAATCCTTTTATAGTGCATATCATATTAATAAATAATTTATCACATAGATTAGCATAAATCCCTCACACATCAAACGAATTTGGACTTTGGTTTAAATAGACTTATAATTCTAGTATGAAGAAACAACTCCTATTCTTATTACTATTTCTTGGCTTTATAGGATCGGCTAGTGCTTTAGATAATCATTCAAAAAAAGAATTGCCTCCTTGTGAAGGAGATTATTGGACTCACTGTTTTGGGGAATACATGGTGCTTTTCATGGATTTGGAACTTATGATTGGGGGGATGGAGATAAATATGTCGGTGAATGGCTCGAGGGAAAATTCCAAGGTCTAGGGCAATACATGTGGGCGGACGGAACCATGGAGATGGGAATTTTTTACAATGATGAACTGGTTAAGAAATTAACAGCTGAATCATTCGCAAAGGAGGCAATAAGACTTGAAATACCCATGGATTTCTTTAATGACAGCGACAATACTGAAAAAAAGGAAGCAGAAGCCATAACAGAACTACCTCCTTGTGAAGGAGATCACTGGACAAATTGTTATGGAATTTACACCAGCGAATGGACAGAAGGCCATAGGTTTGAAGGTGAATTTCTTGACGGTTCATTTTTTTATGGAATCTACACCTGGCCAGATGGGAGAACATATGAAGGTCAATGGCACGATCAACACAGATACGGTTTGGGAATTGCTAGACATCCAGGCGGATCTATTGAAAAAATGGGATTCTGGGAAAAAGGAAATCTGGTATCCAGAATACCTGAATGGCGTGATTTATTTGAAGGCAAACCGCCTAAAATTGCTCGGGAGCTTATATGCCAGTCAGACAATCGAGAAAACTGCTACGGCACCCTTTTGGAAAGAGATCAATACATATACCAAGGCAAGTTTGTTAATAACAAAAAGCATGATATAGGCAATATAGTCTATGCAGATAGGTCGAAATACTCGGGTGAATGGAGTGAAGATAAATTCCATGGACAAGGCACTTATAAATGGGGGGATGGAGAAAAATATGTCGGTGGATGGCTCGAGGGCAAATTCCATGGACAAGGAACCCTCACCACTGCCGAAGGTGACGAATTTACGGGCGACTGGGTTGAAGACAAAAAACAAGGACAGGGAACCTATAAGTGGGCAAACGGAGAAACATACATAGGCGAGTGGCTTGAAAACGAAAAACACGGTTTGGGAATTATGTATTATGCCGATGGATCGGTTTATAGAGGAGAGTGGGAGTATGGTAAATTGACTGAAGAATTAACCCCTTCATCATTCGAAAACAGAAAAAAACTTCTTGATAGAGGTATTGAAATACCAGGAACGGATTTTATCACCTATCTAGAACCATGCCTAGATGAGGAAATTTTTGATGATTATTTCAATGCTTACGTGATACCTGAAGCAATTTTAAAGAATGTTGTCGAGAAAGGAGGACGGGTTAGAGTCAGTAAGGAAAATGACTGGCGTATTGATAAAGAAGTTTATGTATTGTACGGAGATCTTCATACAATTTGGGACAACTGTTATGGTGAATTTAATTTTGGATATCGGGATTATGACGGTGAATGGCAAGCTGGCCGATTTAATGGCAAAGGCGTTTTAAAGTACGACTCTGGTGAAATATACACCGGTGAGTTCAAAAATGACCAGATACATGGACAAGGCACATTTGTTCAAACGATACAACACTACGATAATGAAAATGAAAGGGCTTACAAGAAGTCGTTTGAGGGTGAATATCTTAACGGCAAAGAACATAAAGGAACTATGATTTATACGGATGGCAGTAAATATGAAGGGGAATGGGAAAATGGCAAATTTCATGGCCAAGGCAAGCACACCCTAAATGACGGTGAATATTACGAAGGGGGATGGGATAAGGGAAGGAAGCATGGCTGGGGGAAAATCGTTCATAGCGGTGATGGCGGCATAACTGAGGGCGAATTTGTCTATGGAGAACCACCTGGATGTAATCCCTATAGAGAAGCTATAAAGATTTATGGTTCGTTTGGTCAAGGAATAAATCCGGAATATTTTATCGACGAGATTCTTGCTGAAGCCTGGGCTAAATGTTTAGATGAATGGGAAGATGAAGACCCTAATCCGCCACCTAAACTAGATGATCCGAGTGTTCTCCAACCAGTTGACCCTGGTTAGGTGTATATAAATAAGGCTGAATATGAAATCGAGAGCTAGAGTTGTTGTCATTGGTGGCGGTATTGCAGGATGCTCCACCTTATACCACCTCACTCAGGAAGGCTGGTCAGACGTTGTATTAATCGAGCGCAACGAACTCACTAGTGGCACCACATGGCATTCAGCCGCTCAGGTGACAAATTTCGGTTTGAATCAGACAATGGTTGGACTGAAAACGCATTCCATAAAACTATACAAAGAGTTGTCCGACGATCCAGATTATCCGATCAACTATCACCATGGGGATGGTGGAATTCGTTTGGCAAATACTGAAGAGCAGATGCAGGGTTATCGTCATTTTGCCTCTATGGCGCGAGGCATGGATGTCCACTTTGAGATAATCGACGCTGAAGAATGTCTACGCCGTCACCCTTTGATATCAACGGACAATCTACTCGGAGGTCTTTGGGATCCGCTCGACGGCGATATTGACCCTTACCAGTTGTGCCAATCTTTGATTAGGCTGGCACGTAAAGCTGGCGCAGAAGTCTATACTGAAACGCCCGTAATTGCTCTGAAACAGTATGAAAATGGAGATTGGAATGTGCATACTGAAAAAGGTGATATTGACTGCGATATCGTCGTTAATGCCTGTGGTTATCGTGTCAATGAAGTCGGTCAGATGATGGGTGTCCATCATCCAGTCGCCTCCATGGAACATCAATATTTCCTGACCGAAGATATTTTTGCCATTAAACAAGCAAGTCAGCGGATGCCTCTACTGCGTTGTCCGATTTCTGACTATTACTGCCGCCAGGAAAAGAATGGTCTTTTGATCGGTTTCTATGAACAGAACTGTAAAACCTGGGGAATGGATGGAATCGATCCAAGCTTTGTTAATGCGTTATGTCCAGACGATATAGACCGGGTGACAGATGTTCTGGAAGGAGCCTTTGCTCGGATGCCTGTTCTTAGAAAAACAGGCATCCGAAGTATTGTTAATGGACCAATTACCTACACAATCGATGGCGCTCCATTGGTGGGACCTATTCCCGGTAAACGCAATGCTTATTGTATTATCGGTCTTCGTGCAGGTTTGGGTGAAGGTGGTGGACATGGCTGGCTGCTGGCCCAGCAAATTGTCCATGGTGAGGCTTGTTATGATACTTGGTGCATCGATCCACGCAGATTCACGGCACATGCCAATACCGAATTGACCTCATTGAAAGCCATAGAAGATTATCAGAATGAATTTCGTTTCCATTTTCCACATGAACATCGACCTGCAGGCCGCCCAGCTAAAACTACTTCTTTAACAGCAGTTTTAGCTGCTGAAAACGCTGAGTTTGCTGTCGTAAATGGATGGGAGAGGGTTGAATATATTAAACCTTCTGCTGAATTTCATCCTTCACTGTCATTTCATTTCGATGAGACATTTGACATAGTTGCAGACGAGGTCAAAAACGTTCGAGATAATGTCGGGCTTTGTGAAGTGAATGGATTCAACCGCTTCGAGATCACCGGCCCAGACGCTTATGATTTCCTGGATCGAATGTTTTGTAAACCTGTAAATCGCAAGCCTGGTCGAGTTGGATTGGGATATCTTCTCAATGATTCTGGAATGGTGAAAAGTGAAGCAACTATCGCCAATATCCCTGCTTTAGATCGAGGTGAAAGTCGGATTTGGTATGGTTCGGCTGCAGCATCAGAATTTCATGACATGGATTGGTTAACTCAACATATTAATTACAACGAGAAAGTACAGATTAAAAGTCTAACCAATGATCAAACAATCTTGCTGCTAGCCGGACCAAAATCTCGTGATGTCCTCTCAGCTTGCAGCAGGGAGGACTGGAGCAAAGAGTCCTTCCCGTGGCTTAGTGTCAGAGAATGCTTTATTGGTTTCTCAGCCGCTACCGTCATGTCGGTCAGCTTTTCTGGAGAACTGGCATATGAAATCCATGTACCAAATGAATCGCTCTATGCGGCTTATCTTTCGCTTAGAAAAGCGGGTGAAGCTCATGGAATGAAGCTCTTTGGTTTGCGTGCAGTGGAGTCGATGCGAATGGAAAAAGGATTTCTTTCCTGGAAGGCTGATTTACTCACCGAGTTTGACCCTTTTGAAACCGGACTCGATCGTTTCGTAACCTTGGATAAAGATAATTTTATCGGTAAGTCGGCCCTTGAAAAGCGCCTCAAGAAAGGACCTAGGCAGAAACTTGTTACTCTCAGTATTGATTGTTCTTATGCACCCGCCCATAGAGGAGCCTCGCTGATGGTCGGTAATAAAGTTGTTGGCACAATAACCTCAGGTGAATGGGGACACCGATTAAACATAAACTTAGCATACGCCTTTGTCGATTCAGAAAAAGCTGAAGTCGGAGACAAAATGATGTTGAACTTACTGGGAGAGATGATTCCAGTCAAAGTTATTGACTCAGGTCCTTACGATAGTAGTTATAGTAGAATACTAGCATGATAAGATTAACAAAAACTAGAAGAAGGTTTGTAGGTGGCTAGACGAGCTTCTGCACGTTCTGCCAAACACGCACAAAGAGCAAAAACGCCTGAAATAAATCCGTGCCCTCCGGGACAGATTGGCGGTCAATATAAGCCACTATCAGATTCTCAAGTCAAGCAAATTTATAATGAAGCTCTGCGTATATTAGAACAGATTGGAATGACTGATGTTCCGAAAGTTCTTGAAAAGCAAGCCTTGGCTCATGGAGCAAAAATAAATAATCAAGGGAGGCTTTGTTATCCTGCTTCTATGGTTGAAGGAGTAATCTCTGCAGCTTGTAAACAGTTTACATTTTATGGCCGCGACCCTAAGCATGATATTGTAGTTGGCGGTGATAAGGTTTACTTTGGAACAGGTGGTGCAGCAGTTCAAACTCTAGATATAGATACTGGAGAGTATCGACCTTCAACCTTGTCTGATTTATATGACTTCACTCGCCTTATTGATCAACTATCTAATGTCAGTTGGTTTACTCGATGCTGTATTGCGACTGATGTTGAAGATAATTTTGAACTGGATGTCAATACTGCATACGCACTATTAAAGGGAACTACAAAGCCAGTAGGTATGAGCTTTCATATTGCTGAGCATGTAGATCCAATTATCGATATGTTTGATATTGCGTTAGGCGGAAAAGGAAAATTTTCAGAAAAACCATTTTGTAAAGCTCATATTAGCCCTGTGATCTCGCCCCTTAAATATGGTGAAGATGGGGTTATGGTAGCAATGGCCTGTATTAAACGCGGAATGCCAATTAACAACATTATTGCAGCCATGCCTGGAGCGACGGCGCCTGGACCAATAGCAGGATCTCTCTCACTTACACTAGCTGAGACACTTTCTAGTCTTGTTATGACAAATATTTTTGAGTCAGGCTATCCGATGATTTTTGGTAACTGGCCACTTGCTATCGATTTGCGTACTGGTGCATTTAGAGGAGGTAGTGGTGAAATGGCATTACTTAATGCGGCTTCTGCTCAACTTTCAAATTCCCTTGGTCTTCCATCGGGTTGCGCTTCTAGTATGAGTGATGCTAAATCTCCAGATGCTCAAATGGGTATGGAAAAGGCACTCACTGCATTAGCTTGTGGGCTAGCGGGAGGAAATATGATCTATGAGTCTTCAGGCATGATGGCGAGCTTGCTAGGTGCTTCATTTGAAGCCTTCGTGATGGATGATGAAATGCTCTCACTTGTTTATCGAATGATCAGAGGCATAGAAGTAAATGAACAAAGTTTAGAGTTTGAATCAATTCAATCTGTCGTCTCAGATACGGGGCATTTTTTAGGACAACCCGAAACAATGTTATCGATGGAGAGAGACTATTTTTATCCAAAGTTAGCTGATCGTGAAGAGCCAACTGTGTGGCAAGAAAAAGGTTCACTCGATCATTTAAGTAGGGCAAAAAGCAGAGCCAAGGAGCTACTTAAACATCATCCAAATTATTTAACTAGTGAGATCGACAATTCAATTCGGCAAGCTTACCCTATTCTGCTTTGATTCAATTACATAAAGGAGCAATTTATGAACAGATACAGTAGTTTAATGAAAAGAGTCAGCGATGGAGAATGCATTTTAATAGATGGTGCTACCGGCACGGAAGTTGAACGTAGAGGAGTGCCTCAACACAAAAACGCTTGGAACGGTGCAGCTGCCCTAAGTCACACTTGAATAAAGGGAATGTTTTGGTTGCTGGAGGTATTTCCTATTGGACCTGGACTGAGAACAAACCTTCTTTGGATGAACTTAATGCTTCGATTACCCAACAAGCCAAAATTATGGCAGACGCCGGGGCTGATTTAATAATGCTTGAAATGATGGTTGACATTGAACAGATGTTGACAACACTGAAAGCCGCTGAAAGTTCTGGACTACCCATTTGGGTAGGACTTAGTTGTGAGCCTGACCAATCCCAAAAAATGTGTTTGCTAGATGGAGATAGCCTAGAAGACACCGTGCATGAGCTGAAATCATACAACCCAGATGTCATAAATATAATGCATACTGAGGTTGAATATGTTGATCAATGCTTGGATATCCTTCAGAATGAGTGGAATGGTCATATCGGCGTCTATGCACATTCTGGAACATCGATAGACGGCGATTGGACATTCGATAACGTAATTTCAGCAAAGGAATATTGCGCATATTCTTCAAAGTGGAAAAAGCGTGGTATAAATTTTATCGGTGGTTGCTGTGGCGTGCATACAGACCACATCCACATGATGCGTAGAGATTTATTTGCAAATACGAGATAATTTCTCTGAACATATTGAGGGGTTATTTTTTTTGCATATAGTGCTTTTGTAGATCCGTCAATAATCCGATAACGTGACCATAACCATCTGCACCAAGACCAGCAACCACTGCATCTGCCGCAGGCGCCACAAAGGTCTCATGCCTAAAAGACTCCCTTATGTGAGGGTTTGAAATATGAAGTTCAATTTTGAACCCAGAGTAGCTCTTTAAGGCATCATGTATTGCAATTGATGTATGTGTATATGCAGCAGCATTGATGATAATAACATCAATTGCATTTTTAATGGCGTCTTGAATATATTCAACTAACTTACCTTCATAATTGGATTGCATAAATTGAACAACATGCCCAGCTTTGGAGGCTTGCTTCTGGCAATTCTCAGCAATAGTTTCTAAGGTTTCATTACCATAAATTTCTGGCTCACGAGTGCCCAAGAGATTTATGTTAGGACCATTAATTACGTAAATATTCATCTATTTATTGCGTAGTTTTTTATCGATTGACTGAATAGCCAGTACATAACTATACATGCCAAATCCACCGACAAAGCCGAGCCTACCTTCTGGGCCATGCAAAGGCTTATTATTGCCTTCCTTAAAAATATTTTCTATACGAACTTCGACAACTGGCTTGTCTTGTGAGCCAATTTCATTAATTACTGAGCTGTAGATCTCAAGATCCACAGACGATGTTTGTGAACGTCCAGCAGGGTTAATGATGAAAGCATCAAAATTATTAATATCTTCGATCAAACCACTCAATAACTCAGCTTTATCATCATTTTGGCGAAAATCCATTTCAAGGCCATAACTCTCGCAAGCTTGTGCACATTTTTTTTGGACAGCAGCTAATGTTAGACCATCATGAGCTGTCTCATTGTAATTACTTAAATCTGACAGCCCAGGGCCGTTAATTATTAATAACCTATTGTTACTCATTGATTGACTGAGTTCCTTATTGTATAAAATTACCTAATATTTTTTGCTGCATTCACTAAATAACACTCTGGCATATTATATATACCTCAAGGTTTGTTGTATATGGAGACTTGATCTTATAGTTTAAGTGAACCCTGGCTCAGCACAGTATTAACAATGATCTCAATTATTTCCATGCTACTATTAGCACTAACATCCTCGAAGTAAATTGTTCCCGGCCAAGGCGGTTTACGTAACTTGTAGCCATTTTTTTTAATCGTTTGGGCAACTGTTTTTATGGATTCTACGTACTCCGATGAAAGCAGTTTTATTTCTTCTTTGGCGGCACTTATATCTGTGATGGAATTGCGATCAATTTGGGACGCTCCGATGCCTATAAATATTGGAAGATTGCGCTTAATAGCTTGTTCTTGATATAGCTTAAGTGGCATTCTGTCGTCATGAAGACGCATAACGTAATCAGTGCCTTGATGAACGGCTTGTTTTCTTTGCTTGGGTAACGTAGTCACCCCTATAGTTGGCGTCATAAACCCGAGAGCCCCAAGAATTTTCATTCTTTAATCTAAGGATTGAGCGGATCGCTGTATTTCTACAATTTTCCGGACCGATAAAGAAAGGTGAGCCTGAAGCATCTGACAATTCCAGCCAACCATTTGGAAATTTCGCAAAAAAATGGTCTGCCCAAGGCTTTAATACATTGTCAACCAAATGGTCAAGCAGTTCATTGACATGGTTAAGGTCGAAATTTAGGGCTGTCGCCAATTCTGACTGCCCATAAATATCGGCCGCCAAACTATAGGGCGCCGTTAGGTGTAAAACAGGTTCAAGTCCAGTTAAATCCTGATAAAACTCTAACATCTCATCGAAAAGTCTAGGAATTTCGCTGTCCATTTCGGGCGCTTTTAAGTCTTGCCAATTGTCTATATTAATTAATGGCAAGCCGGGATCAGTTCCAGGAGGGGCTCCGACAGGATACATCATGACGGCCCCAAGTGCTTCAGCGGTAAAAGCATAAACCGGCCACTCGAGATATAGTTTTGGCAGACCGAGAAGCTTGCGAATCATAAGCGAAGCACGAACGTAACGTTTCCCATCTCCTTTGTAGGCTTCTTCAGAATTAAGACCGTAAAGCCTTGTCAAAACAGCCAATACAAATAAATTTATCGAAGCAGAAGCCTGAACTGAGCTTGGATTATGTTTAAACGCAAAGATCTCGTCATATTCTCCAGCAATGGTTCTATCAAATATTTCTTTTAATCGATCTGAGGCTCGCGGGTCGTCCTCCTGCCATCGTTGAAAAAGTCGACAACCTGAGGGGAATATTAATTCTTCAATCATAAAATGATTCAATCAATTGTAACAATCAGCATTTAACTAGAAGCTCAATCAATGGACGATAGTAGGAAAATGGCGGATGTTTTATTTCCGGATCTTTGCCATCTTCATCCCAATATCGCAATTGTATAGACTGCTCCAAGTAGTCGTTTTTTTCAAATTCCTTAACCTCTTCTATATTCATTGGCCCACCTTGCAGCTTAAGAGAGTGCACAGAGGCTGGTGAAAGCCGCTTAAAGTATCCTGGATTGACCGCACAGAGATATCGTTTTGCTGCAACGTGTTGACGAATAGGTTCTACGACAGATGTTGGAAAGAAATCCTCTAGAAAATTAGCTCCCGCCTCTTCATGAAAATTGTCAACACCCTTTGCTAAAGATGTTTCAGGGATTTCGTTTTTGTAATGGCCGATATCGTGCAGCAAGGCAGCTACAATTTGACTATTATCAGCTCCAGCTTGTTCCGCACATTGTGCGGTTTGAAGCATATGCTGGGCCATGGTGACCTGCTCGCCCAAGTATGATTCAGCACCACGACGCCTAAACACATCTTCGAGATGGTTGACAATACCGTCAATACCAATCCTATCCATTTTGTTGTCGATTCTCCAAAACATTGAGCAGACTGTAAAGACCGTCCAGGTCCGTATAGGCGCCCTGTAAATGGCGCTTGCCCTTTTTAGAGAAGGCTGTTCTTGCATGCATTATGCGTGTGTTGTCAAGCAGCATTAAATCCCCCTCTGAAAGCTTAAATGTAATTTTCAAATCGTCTCTTTCAATAATTTCACTCCAATGTCGATAGGCTTTGTAAAAATGCCGCATTTTGCTTGCAGGCAATTTTATTGTGTCGATTGAACGATTGTTGTATCTCACTTTGACAATTTCATTGTTGTCGTTTAGCTCTATCATTGGCACTCTAGAGCGTAGGTCGGTTGACACATCTGAAAAACGAAAATTTATCCACGTTCCGGTTAAGACATCAAAATCCGCTTTACTTTCTTGTCGTAGGATAGTGGCAGCTTTAAAGCCATCCACCAGTACCGAATCTCCACCCTCTGTGGAGCTTTCAAGGCAATGCAAGAGCTGCACTGTTGGAACCGGGTCTCTGTAAGGGTTGTCGGTATGAGATCCGAGCCCCATATTGGTATAGGCAAGGTTATTGGGATTGACTTCAGTCCTTACTTCAAAGATGGCGCCATAATTTGTCTCTCGAGTGTAGCCCAACTCGCTAATAACTTTTAAAACTTGGCCTTCAGTAGTTGGAACATCTTCAAGAACAAAAAAACCTACATCTCTGACCAAACGCAGTGCATCGAGCTTACTACTCTCGTTATTACACATGGACTCGTAATTAATAAACGGTAGACCAGCCTTGAAACTGTTCTTTTGCCATAAATTTTTTTGTTTTTCACTTCTGTCATCGAAGTGAAGATTAAGGTCGTAACAATTCTTTCTTAACCAGCTCTGCGAAAAAACAGACAAATGGTTCTCTGGCTGGAAACGCACAAGGATATTTCCTTCTTCATCCTTATAGGCTTTTTCGATGTAGTTCTCTTTAGGTATATCGACGACACTGAACAGGCGTTGTCCATTGTTGGCATCTATAGATGTTGGCATTTGGCAATGATCTCGCAACCAGTGGCCATATAGTCGACTCTCGTTGCCGTCATACCAATCAATGACTAGCTCATCATCAGCAATGGAGAGTTTTTTTATGAGCTCTTTTTTCTGTGGCATAACAATATCCTAAAAATTGCGAATGATAATCAAATATCTTTCATTTTGGATTGTTGGTCGAAGAACGATACCTCTTGGGGATACTCTGGCAATTCGACACTATAGCTGGTGGAACGAACGATGCCCGTTTTCTTGCCTCGAACAATCATGCCATCTAATTCACTTGGAAGCGGGTTTTCAGTGAGACTGACTGCGTCTTCCGCTGTATAAGAAACAATAAACAGAGAGCGCGCGGATTGAGTTTTATTTGACTTGGAGCCATGCATTAATTTGGAATGCATCAAACATGCTGAACCTGCCTTGCCTACACAGCTAATAGACTTTGTTCTGCATTCGGCTTCAACTTCTGCTGAAACGGCGCCAGTAAAAATTCCGTCATGCCATAGCGAATAAAGCGGACCGTTGTGTGAACCCGCAATAACCTCCAAGGGTCCGTTTTCAAGCGTGACGTCATCAAGGAAAAATAAAACTGTCATGATGTCTTCATTTGAATGAGGTTCATAGGGGAAATCCTGATGGAACTTCACCTCCGTGCCCGAACCCGGAAGCTTAAGGTTGATTTTGTTTGTCCAGTGCTTGATATTTGGACCAAAAATTTCACTAACAAGGTCCAAGGCTTGATTGTCCTTGACCACATCGAGACATGCCTGTGAAATTTCGGCAGGTGAGGTTATTCTTCTCAGTGCAGGCTTATCGAATGAATGGGTATCTAGTTGCAAATCAAAACGAGGCCTTCCATCCATGATTTTTCCGTAAGACTTTACATTTCCTCTGCTCTCTTCAATCCACATTGACAAGTCACTATTGAGTGCCGACAATTGAGAATCAGTTAACGCATTTTCAAGAACGAGAAAGCCGTCCTTTTGAAACTTTTCAACTAGTTTTGCATTTTTTGTAGGTTTTCCATTTTCCATAAAGACCCCAGCAGTAACTGCATTATGACCTAAATTGAAAAAAAAATAAATATTTTTTAGACGAACCGCAATGAAAATTTTATTGCTCTCCCATAAAGAATATAAAATCACCTTCATGGAAATGTTATTGGAAAACCTAAACTATTTGCATTGGCTTGTATTCGGGCTCGGGCTCGTCATCGTTGAACTTTTCTTGTGGTCAATGTTCCTGCTCTGGATTGGTGCCTCTGCTATCACCATCAGTATCGTGTTCTATTTGTACCCAGAAGTTTCCGCGGGATTACAGGTTCTCAGTTTTATATTTCTCTCAGCGGTATCCACATTCTTAGCGAAAAAATACTTTCCGGTTAAAACGGTTGACGATGAACTAAACCTTAACGCCAAGGACCACATTGGCAAGGAATGCACAGTCGTCTCAATTGAAAACGGCATTGTCAAAGTTAGGCTGGGTGAGTCTTTGTGGTTTGCGAAGGGTTGTGAAATGAGCGTTGGACAAAAAGTTCGAATCGTTGATACTGATTCGTCGACACTTATCGTCGAACCGTTTACATAAGCTGGCCTAAGGTATAAACTGCTAGTATCATTTATGAAAAAAATAAACCTAACTATTATTTGTCCTAGTCCAGACTGGATTCATTACCAATGTCTAAGGGAAGTTATAATCTATTTTGAGTTTTATTTAAGCAAAATGGGATTTGAAGTAACCATTTCAAAAAATAATTTCAATACTGATTCAATTAATATTGTTTTTCTTGCTTTTTATCTTCCATTTGATTTTGATATGCCAAAAAATACTATTATTTTCAATAGTGAGGATTTGAACAAGACTACAAGCTGGGTGTTTGAAGAAGGTCGAGGGAAATATTATTTCGATCTATTAGAAAAATTTCCTGTAATAGATTGGAGCTATCATAATTTAGACAAAATAAATAATCGAAATAAAATTTATTTACCACTTTTGTTTTGTGAAGCATTAAAAACAAATTTTTTAAGAACAAATAAACAATATTTTTTATTTGTTGGTGCTTTAACAGACTATAGAAATAATATACTTAGACAACTTTCTGAAAAAATTGATCTTAGAACTATTGATACAAAAACAGGTAGTGATTATAGTTTCTACAGAGATAAATTAATAATGGAGGCTTCTGCAATTATAAATTTACATAAAAATGAAGAAGTAGATTGTTTTGAAAGTGTCAGATGTTTTTATCCACTAATAAATCAAGTTCCAGTAATATCTGAAGAAGTAAATTTTCATAAAAAAGATAATTACTATCAAGATTCTATAT
>LUMD01000284.1_pt1 | contig 16898 bp, 19 predicted proteins | sample 729651 | NCBI WGS metagenome assembly LUMD01 (sample SAMN03860272, study PRJNA289734) | marine metagenome | biome: seawater column; feature: ocean; material: water; isolation source: Red Sea water column Station 34 - depth 258m | place: Saudi Arabia: Red Sea | collected 2011-10-15 | depth 258 m | reverse complement strand
TAATTTCTCTGCAATCTCAGCAGTGATTTGGTTTTCAAGTGCACCAGGAACCAAGATCTCACAATCAGTTGTGAGCAATTCCTCTGTAGAAATTTCTTTGCTACCTGGATAACCGACAACAGAACCTTCCTTCTGTTTGTAATCAATCAAATCTTGAACTTTGAATCCATCAGGAACTAGAATTGATCCCTTTGAATCACTTGCCGCAATACATTTTGCACCCATTTTTTCTAGATATTCACCAGAAAAAGTTGAAGCATTTCCAAATCCCTGTAATACTACTTTAGCACCTTTAAGATCAATATTCAAAATTTTTGCCGCTTCTCTAATACAATAAGCATTACCCAAACCTGTAGCAACATTACGTGCAAGAGAACCACCAACAGGAATTGGTTTTCCAGTTATAGTTCCTGGCGAATAATTATTTCCACTCATTTTGGTAAATGTATCCATAATCTGTGTCATCTCCCTTCCAGTTGTATAGACATCTGGAGCAGGAATATCTTTCTGTGGACCTATTACCTCGGCAATCTTAGATGCAAACTGTCTGGTTAATCTTTCCATCTCACCATCACTAAGTTTTTCTTTTTTAGGATTTACAAAAATTCCTCCCTTACCACCGCCTAATGGAATATCAACGACAGCACATTTCCATGTCATCCAAGAAGAAAGAGCCATTACTTCTCGTTCCATATATTTAACGCCGCCTTCCGGATCAAAGTATCTTATACCGCCCTTGTATGGACCTCTATCGTTGTTATGCTGACATCTAAATCCTGTAAAGACTCTAATCTTACCATCATCCATTTTTACTGGAACTTTGACTCGAAGAAACCTATTTGGCATAATCAAATAATTTCTTATACCCTCATCGTTTATTCCCAAAACATCACATGCATCATTAACCTGTTTTGATGCATTATCAAATGGATCATGTTGAGTCAAGACGGATCAGATTTAATTGTAAATTATATTTAAATGTCTCTGGGAAAATCAAATTTTTTGAGATGATTATTGTTTGTAAAAAATTTAATCGTTAAATTCTATAGAATACACTATAGGATCACCCTTTTGTGATGTAAACAAACCAGCTATTCTTGCAGAGAATCCATATTTTTTCTTGCGAAGTTTAATTGCATTTTCTGCCCCCTTACCTGTAACTTTTTGTGCTGTACCATTTATCCATTCACTTTTAGGCTCACCCGTATACGAACAAGGAACAATTCTTATGTTTTGGTTATTTTTAAGTCTCTTAACTTTACCAGTTTTTTCTCTAGTCATAACATAGATAATGCCATTATCAATCATAAACCAAACAGGAGTTCTAACTGAAGTTCCATCTTTCTTGTATGTTTCAAGATTGACATATTTTTGATCTAAGAACAATGATAATTTGTCTTCCATACTTGAGGAAGATTGGTTATAATATTTAATTTATTTAATATTGGATCAACAAGAATATGGTTTTAAAAATAACTAACCCTTAAATTAACTAGTAATCAAATCGTGATATTATGATGGCATCACGTGGTTATGATATGACGCCCACAATGTATTCTCCTGATGGTAGGATTTATCAGGTTGAATATGCCATAGAGACGGTAAAAAGGGGTACGCTTGCAATTGGAATACAAGCAAAGGATGGCGTTGTAATAGCTGTTGAAGAAAAATCACGGGATCTTCAGGTTGCAGAATTAACACAAAAAATTTTTCAAGTGGATGATCATATTGGAGTTGCTGCTGCAGGTTATATTCCAGATGCTCGTGTTCAAGTAGATAGTGCAAGATTTTTTGCGCAAAGTAACAAATTAACTTATGACGAACCTGTTGAAGTAGAAACAGTTGCGAAACATTTAGCAGATCAATCTCATCAATTTACACAATATTCTGGTGTGCGTCCATTTGGTGTTGCTCTGATTATTGGAGGTGTAGACAAAAACGGCAATAGAGTTTTTGTAACTGATCCAAGTGGTACATTTGTTCTATATTCTGCAGTTGCGATAGGTGGTAATTCGGAGGAGGTTTCGGATTATTTGGAAAAGAATTACAAAAAAGACATGCAAATTGAAGATGCCATATCATTGGCAATTGCTGCAATAAATCTCAAAAGTGATGAAAAGGATGTTAAACATATCAAAATGTCGACGATTAGATCAAATACAAAACTCTTAGAACGAGTGCCTAATGCTGAACTTGAAAAATATGCGCATACTAAAGAAGACAAAAGCGTAAAAAAAGAATAGGGTACAGATTATAATATCAAAAGGCGTAGCTTTGCTATGGGTTTAGGTAGTCATTGGGGTGAAGTACTTGATGTGCTACAGGAAATTATACCTGTTTATGATAAGGTCAATTCATATATTTCACTTGGTAAGGATTCTGAACATAGAACTAAGGCAATTAAGTATGAAGTAAAAAAAGGTGACAGAATACTTGATGCCGGTTCAGGATTTGGTAACATGTCAAAGACTGCATTAGATCTTGTCGATGGTGATGCTCACGTTGTACTCTATGATCCTCTTTTGCCTATGATAAAAAACACTGATAGGCTTTTTGAAGAAAAACCAGAGGCAGCCTGTGGAGTGTTTGAACATGTACCGTTTAGTGATGAACAATTTGATGCTGTCCTTTCTGGATATTCATTACGCGATGCGATAAGTCTGAAAATAGCTATTTCAGAGATACATAGGGTATTAAAAAAAGATGGTAAATGGATTATTGTTGATTTAGGAAAACCCGATGAACCAATTGCAAGATTTGGTGTTTCATTTTATCTCAAAATAATTTTACCAATTGTAGCATATTTAGCTGCTGGAAGACTAGGGTTAAAATTTGCCGCACTATATGAAACATACAAACTTTGGCCACAAAACAAAAAACTTGAATCTATGCTACTTGAGAAATTTTCTAGTATTAAGTTTGAGAAGGAGTTGATGGGTGGTGCAATTATGGTTACCGCATACAAATAAACAAAACACAAAATGAATACAAATATTTAATTTTGTAAGAGATATGTCAAATTTATGTTACAGCATTCGTTGAATATCATAGGAAGTGAATGGATAATAATTATTTTTATTGCCCTAATACTGCTTTTGGGTACAAACCGTTTTCCTGAGATAGCAAAAAAAATAGGAAAAGTAGTGGGAGAATATAACAATGCAAAAAACCAAATTCAAAATGAAATGAAAGATGTTACAAAGGAAAATTTTGAAATTTCGGGTCCTGTAAAAGATGAAAGAAAAAAACTTGAGATAATGGCTAGTCATTTCGGAGTCAATTGTGAAAGCAAAACCGATGATGAACTAAAGAAAATAATAAACAGTAAGATCGGGCAACCACAAAAAGAAACACAGACTAAAAAATAATCAACTTTCTATTTCTTTTTTCAATCGGTAAACATTTTTTTGGAGACGCTTATTTGCAAAATCATAATATTGCTTTACTATTTCAAATCCCAAATACTGTCTTCCTAACATCTTAGATATCACCGCAACTTGGCCAGAGCCAAGGAAAGGATCTAATACCAAATTCGTTTTTTCGCTGGAATATTTGAGAATTTTTTTAATTATTTCAGCAGGGAGTTTTGTAGGTGTTTTATCATCACCAGTCCAATATTCCCGGTTTATAATCCAGACATCTTCTTTATCCTTGTAATGAAGGCTTTGCCCATCAGATGTCTTGGCATTTTTTTTAAATCTTGAGTATGGAAAAAATTTTCGTTTTTTATCATCCTTACATACAAAAAGACAGTGATAATGAGAAGTAACAAACTTTTTTGATGTTATTACGCCAAATTGATATTTCCAAATTATGTGATTGATTGTTGTAAATCCATTATTATCTAATGCGGTTAGGATATCCTTGAGATTATTCCAACCAGAAAATACATACATGCTTCCAGATTTTTTTAAAATTCTATGTACTTCCTGCATCCAAGCATTTGTAAAATCATAGTAGTCTTCAACTTTGATCTCATTATAACCTGACAAAACTCTTGATGCTGTTCTATTGTAGTTTGCTTTTTTAGCCTTGAAATTAATAGCGAAAGGGGGATCAGTGATAACTAAATCTATTTTTTCATCTGGAATTTGCTTCATTCCAACAACACAATCTTTATTGTAGATTTTGTTCAGACTAAATTTTTTCAATTATTAAAGTACACATACGTTACATAATAATTAATTTAAAAAATACAAGGTATAGATATCAGTTTTATCTATACTTGATCTTGGATTTTGCTCTGTTGACTTGTGCCATTTCTTCCTTAAGATGCTGTTTCAGTAGTCTTTCATGCTGAGCCTTATGTTTCCAATAGGCGTTTAGAACTGCCTGTCTTGACTTGGCCCTCTTGAGTGCCGCATTAAACTGCTTATGGATTGTGGCTACTTGACTTGTATAACTTGCCATATTTTTTGCTTATTTCAATTATACATATTAGTTTCGGACTAAGACCATCTCAATAACTACACTCATCCACCCCCCATAGGGGGTAACAGGTGTACACTAGATCATAAAACTATTAGATAGTTATTATTTGAAACCAATATGGAAAAGGTTGCAGTTGTCACAGGAACATCCAGTGGTATAGGCTTTGAAACTGCTTTAGCGCTAGCAAGAGAAGGATATTATACGTATGCCACAATGAGAGACATCACAAAGGGCGACAAACTCAAGGAATTAGCAAGTAAAGAAAATTTGAAAATTGATGTATTGGAATTAGATGTGGATAACGAGAATTCTGCCAAAACAGCAATAAAACATATTTTTGATCAAAAGCAAAGAATAGACGTTCTTGTAAATAATGCAGGTTGGGCGCTCTGGGGATGTGTTGAAGATGTGTCTGTTGACGAATTTAAAACACAGTTTGAGACAAACTTCTTCTCAATTATAAGATTGATTCAGGAGGTTGGACCTACAATGAGAAATCAGGGATCTGGAACAATAGTAAACATTAGTTCAGTTGTAGGTCGTATTGGATTTCCAGCATCGCCTGCGTACATCAGCTCCAAGTTTGCGTTAGAGGGATTAAGTGAATCTTTGAGGTTTGAATTTGCACCATTTGGTGTAGACGTTATCATAATTGAGCCAGGAGTAATAAAGACAAACTTTATGAAAAATATGAAGATGGCTAAAAAATCAGAGTTAGATACAGTATACAAAGACATCACTACTAAGGTAGTTTCTGGTGTCAAAATGATGACAGAAATGGGAACGCCTCCAAAAGAAGTAGCAAATACGATTGTTAAAGCTATCAAAGACGAAAAACCACTGCCTAGGTATATTGTTGGAAATGATGCAGCAATGTTTCTGGAGGCAAAAAAGAATAAAACAGACATCGAGTTTGAAAATTACTTGAAAAAAGAGCTCTATTAGCATCAAATCAGATTAACATTCATTCTGCCCTAATTTGTTAATTCATTTTTTCAGATTGACTTATTTTAGAAAATACTCTTGTGGTTAGATTGATATACTGTTTTAACTGGTTTTTATCAAAGTCAGCAATTTGTACGTGTAAATAATATGAAATGGAAAACATTACAACATAACGGAATACTATTTCCCCCAAAGTATGAATCAATTGGGATTAAAATTAAGATTAATGGACAAAACGTGGATCTAACATTAGATCAGGAAGAAATGGTCTATCAATGGGCAAAAAAGAAAGATGCGCCAAAACCTGGAACGACTGAAAAATATATTGAGGATCCCATATTTCAGAAAAATTTTGTCTCGGATTTTGCTAAAACCTTCAATGGAAAGAAGTTGATATTGCAAACTACATGGCTGAGCCTCCAGGAATTTTCATGGGTAGAGGTGAGCATCCGATGCGTGGACGGTACAAGCCACGTGTTACAGATAAAGATGTTACATTAAATCTTGGCAAAGAAGCAAAAGTACCAGAAGGTAAATGGGGTAAAATTATACATGATAAAGATTCCATGTGGATAGCTAGCTGGATGGATATCTTGACTCAAAAGCGAAAATATGTTTGGTTAGCAGACACTGCTGGAATCAAACAGGAAAGGGATCAAGCTAAATATGACAAAGCAAAAAAACTAGCCAGAGAAATTGAAAATGTCAAGGCACAGATTAGTAAGGACATGCAAAACAAGGATCCCAAAACTAGGAGAATATCTACTGCATGTTATTTGATTTACCGTACTGCAATGAGAGTTGGAGACGAGAAAGATCCGGATGAGGCTGATACTGTTGGTGCTACAACTTTACGAAAAGAACACATAAAACTTTCCGGAAACACAATAGAATTTGATTTTCTTGGAAAGGATAGCGTGAGATGGAAGGAAACTATCCCAGCGGAAGGACAGGATAAACAATTTCATGATAATCTTAAAGAGCTTATTTCAAACAAAAAGAACGACCAAGAAATTTTTGATGATATAACATCAAGACATGTCAATTCATATTATTCAACTATAGTAAAGGGTCTCACTGCGAAGGTCTTTAGAACCTACTTGGCTTCAAGTGTGGTTTCAAAATATCTTCGTAATCATGATAATATTAAATCAGAATCTAATATGAAAAAATTATTTCATGCAAAATTGGCAAATCTAAATGCTGCAAAAATGTGTAATCATAAACGAACCATTCCAAAGAATTTTGATCAGACGCTACAAAAGAAAAAAGATACACTTCATAATATAGAAAAAGCAAAACCATGGAAAAAGTCTGAGGGATCACTGAAAAAAACACAAGATAAGATTACAAAAACTGAAAAACAGAAAGAAATGAAGAATAAACAGATCAAAAAAATAAAGGCTATAATAAAAAAGAAAAAAGCAAATCATGTAATGCGAATTGAAAAACTACAACTTCAGATCGATCTTACACAAAAAACAAGAGATTATAATTTAGGAACATCACTTCGAAATTATATTGATCCAAGAATTTTCAAAACTTGGACCGATGAGATTGGGGCTGAGTGGGAAAAGCTCTACACTTCTGCATTACAAAAAAAATTCCTTTGGGTTAAAAACGTTAATTCAAAATGGAATGAAGTCTCAAAGCAATATTAGATTCAGAATCATTTAATTGCATTAAAAATTTACGCGTATTTATGCCGGGGTAGCTCAGCCTGGTCTAGAGTGCCAGTCTCTCCAAAGGAAGGCAATACTCATAATCTGGAGGTCGTGGGTTCGAAACCCACCCCCGGCATTACATTATGAGAATCAGCAACTTACGTTTTTTAAGGGTAGATATCATTTACAGGTGATTGCCTTGAAAGCTAGATTTAATGGAAAATGTGTAGAGTGCAATGAACCGATTAAAGTTGGTAAGGAAATAGTAAAAAATTCTAAAGGCAATTGGGTTCACAAATTTTGCTCTGATATTGAAGAAGAATTACCATAATTTAAGATGGGTGAATATGTTGCCAGAGTTAGATGAATTTGCTGAGGCATTGATGGCTCAGCTTTCTGTTGAAATTAATGAAGAAAAAGAAATATCTCAGCTTGCAAAAAAGATTAATGAAGATAGAAATTTTACTGTAGAATTTGACACTGTTGAAAATATATCACAGAAAATGTTCTCAGGTTTAGTACAGAAAGTTAGTAGTTACACAGGATTAGAAGTTTCTAATGATTTATCTATAAAATATTTGGGATTGGATGAATTCAAAAGATTGAAAGGTAAAAAGGTATTCACAGATACTGGACGAGAATTTGTAGATAAATTATTTGATGCTGTTACAAAAAATAATCTAAAAAAAATTTCAGAAATTATCAAAGAAGATACTGCCAAATTCTTAGTTTATTCTACGTACGTTAAATCATATATTTCAAAAATATCTACCACATATGGCGATTATCTTGATAATGATATCTATCTTAACATGTTTATTCTGGGAGACTATCCAAAAATAATTCTGTACAAACAGGGTCCACCCTATGAGGTAAGAGCTGAATCTGTAAAATCTGGATATCTTGGAGCGTTAAAAATGACTATTTTAGAAGAAATTGTTCATTCAGTACAAACTAACCTACAAAAATTAAACATGCAGGCTGTTATTGAGGTTAATACAATAAACGAAGAATTAGCAAAAACCATATTAGCGTTAGATGATAAAATAGTTACCCAGTTAACTGAATATTTACAATTACAACTTGTGCCAGATGAATTTAAGCTTGCAAAAAGAGCTAATTTGTTTTTTATGCTAAACCCTGATAATTTTATCACCAATGTTATGGGACCAGATGTAATGACATACACCAAAGTTGAAATTGATCCAAAGATTACGGAATTTATACCATTCTTACAGGAAATTTATCAAAGGTGGTTAAAACCTATCCAAGCACAGCATGCAATATTTACTACTATGGAAGGTATGGCAGAATTTGTGGTGCAGCAAATATTGAAGGACGATACAAATTTTCAAAATTATCTTAGTACATTTGCAGGTACTGATTATTCTGCATATAGTGTAAAAAAGAGTACAGGCAAAGAATTTACTGAATATGTGTTTGATAAATTTGATAAAAACACGTTCAAAAAACTCGTAATGAACCCGCCTAACACGAAAGAACTAAAAGATCCACAACTATATCTAAATAGAATAAAATAATATTTAATTTATTGTCTGCAGAAAAATTTGATCCATTTGTTTCAGAATGGATTTCTTTTTCAAAAAATTCAAAGCATAATTTAATTGAGAAATCCCTTAAACTGGCACAAATCTTGGAATATTATGATCTAGATATACCAAAATATATTGAAAAGATAAATGAAATTGGTAATTCGTTAAAGTTGAAAATAAGCGATGTTAAAAACTCTACGTATCTTATTTCAATGCTTAACGAACATATTTTTGAAAAATATGGGTTCCAAGGTGATGATGAAGATTACTACGATCCTAGAAATAATTTTTTAAATGCAGTTATTGATAAAAAGACAGGTATACCTATCACTCTTTCCATTATATACTCTGAAGTTGCAAAACATATCGGTCTTGATCTCGGGATTGTGGGATTTCCAGGACATGTTGTTGTAAAATATGAAGAAGAAATGATTATAGATCCATTTTACCGTGGAAGATTACTTACGATTAATGACTTGGAAGAAATTTTGTATAGAAATTTTGGTGATGGTGTAGAATTTATTCCTGAATATCTAAACACTGCAACTACGGATCAAATTTTAACTAGACTATTACGAAATCTAAAAAATGCATACACGCAGTCATATGCATATGATAAAGCTATGAGATGCACTGATATGATTTTGGGAATACGACCAGAATCTCCTGAAGAAATACGAGATAAGGGTATTCTAGAAGAACGGCTTTTGCATTATAATGAAGCACTGCCATTACTAAATAAATATCTAGAATTAGAACCTGAAGCGGAAGATGCAGATTTTATTTTAGAATTAATTAAAAGTGTAAGAGAAAAAACTAATCGATAATTGAAGATATATCATTTCCCTTTCTCACCATTTTAATTTCGTGACGTGCTAATTCGTTTCGTAATGCATGTTTTAGAAAATCTATTTCGTCTCTCAACGCAGCTGCTTCATCTTCCAATTTTGCTACTCTTTCATAAATTGTTTCAGCCTCATCAGCTTTTACCATACCATAAAAAAAAGAAAACACCTTAAAAAGTTATGGGCAAATTGCTATTCTGGTTATAAATCAAATTCCTGATTACAGGAAGAACATTTTGCTCTTTCCTGACCGACTTGGCCAATGATAAATATTCTTCCGATAGTTTTGCATTCCGGACACAAACCAGTTGTCACATTTTTTGGACCAGTTTTGATAATTTTTTGCGTCTTTCTTCGTCCCATAAAAAAAATGTATATTTCATACTTTTAAGTTTACTTGAAAAAAGCGCGGGGAGAGGGATTTGAACCCACGAGTTCTTGCGAACATAGGATTAGCAATCCTACGCCCTACCAAGCTAGGCGATCCCCGCCTATGGTTGATAATTTAATTCAGTTAATTAGTATAACGAGAATGATCAAATAGTAAATAAAAAATCTAAAATTTTTAATTCGTGGCTATACAGAAAAAGTAAATTCAATTTTCTGTAGGTTGGATATAGTTTTTTGCAATATTCCGCAATTGTATTCTTTTACCTCCAACAATTTTTAGATCAACACGAAAGGTTCCATTTTCAACGTTTACTATATTATACGAATTTTCAAAAAAACCACGAACCCTTTCTGAAGAAACAGTACCTGCATTTGCAATAGATAATGTATTAAAATCCCAAATCCATGGTCTGTGTTTATGTCCACATAAAACTAGACTCACATTAGAATCTAGAACAGTACGCAATACATCACCTGCATCAATAACAGTTAGCCTATCAGAGCCAGTATCTGGAATTCCTATCAAGTGATGATGCATGGCTACTATCTTTAATTTATCCTCATGTTTTTTTAATGTACGCTCAAGCCATACATTTTGATGGTGACCAACTTCACCTTCATCACGATCTGGTCTAGCTGAACCAAGCGTTACAAGTACCACGTCATCACCTAATTCATTTTCTGTTTTAAATGGAAAATATTTTTTAAATAGTAAATATCCTGTGTTTCTATAATCGTGATTACCACTAATCGCAATTATTTTTTCAACATTAATCTCGGAAACCATCTTTTTACATTTCTCATATTGCTCAATTAATCCCTCATTAGTAAGATCTCCAGTGATTACAACAGCTTTTGGTTTTAACGAATTGATTTCATCGATAGCCTTTTCAAAAACTTTTTCTCGAAATTGTGAACCTACATGAATATCTGATAATTGAACTATTTCCATATTTTAAAAAATTAATCTCATATGTTTAAACAGTTAGTGTAATACAAATTCAACAAAGTAAGAAATTACAAGGTAAGAATAAATAATAAAAAATACAAATTTTACATCATGGCAAAAAAGGCAGTTATTATGAAAGGAGACGGAATAGGTCCAGAAGTGGTAGATTCTATGCTTGATGTTCTTAAGAAATGTGATATACAGTCAGAGCTTATTTTCTGTGATGCTGGATCTGAACAATGGGAAAAAAATGGTTTCAAAGATAAATCATATATTCCTGATTCAACAATGAGTCTTCTAGAGGAAACGGATGCATGTTTTAAGGGCCCCACAACAACTATTCCAAAACCAGATGCGCCAAGAAGCGTTGCAGTTACACTTCGCCAGAAATTTAATTTGTATTCTAATATTCGACCAATCAAAACATTTCAAAGTTTAACACCTGGCAAAAATCTAGATTTTGTGTGTTTTAGAGAAGCAACTGAAGGACTGTATAGCGGTATAGAAGTACAAGTTTCAGACGATGCAGCTATTGCCATACGCCAGATTACAAGAAATGGTTGTAGAAGATTCATTTTATCTGCGCTTGCATGGGCCTCAAAATATGACCTCAAAAAAATAGTTGCTATTACTAAGCGAAATATTTTAAAAAAGACTGATGGGATTTTTTGGGATGAAATGCAAAATTGCCTAAAAGAATTTCCTGGTATTAGTTTACAGGAAATATATATTGATAATATGGCTCAGCAGTTAGTAGTAAATCCTGAACAATTCAATGACTCTGTACTCTTGAGTACAAACCTTTTCATGGATATAATTTCTGAATTAGCGTCAGGAATTGTTGGTTCTATTGGATTAATCTATTCTGCAAATATGGGAGATTCATTTGCGATGTTTGAGGCAGCACATGGAAGCGCCCCATCATTCAAGGGACAAAATAAGGTTAATCCAACTGCAACAATACTTGCTGGTGCTTGGATGGCTGAATACCTTGGAGAAGCACATATCAAAGATGCAATATTTTCTGCTACTGAATACATAATAAATGAAAACAAAACTACTACTTTTGATATAGGTGGTAATGCTACTACAACACAGATGTCTGACGCAATATCTTCTATTGCAAAAGAAAAACTACGAAAATAATTTTATTCCCTTAACAAGTATCAGTTCCTCAAAAAATAATTTTTTTCTTGCGATAATACTTGTATCAAAACCCTGCTTCTTGGTGTATTCAATTAGTTTTTTAAAATTAGAAAGCGATGAAGTAACAAAAATTAGTTCACCGTCTGGTTTTATTCTTGATTTAATTGAACTAATGATTTTCATAGGAATGATCAATCCTTCTTTTCCACCATCTGTCCTCACATCTAATATTTCATCAGTGTTAAGATATGGTAGATTACAAATAACAAGATCAAATTCATAGTTTAGAGCATCTGCACCATTACAGCAAATTGTATCTGATGCAAAATAACTCTGTTTTTTTAAAACACTGAAACTTATATCAGTAGCCACAACAAAAGAAAATGATTTTTCTAAAAGTGCGGATAAATAACCAGAGCCTGTACCAACATCTAATGCTGATTGACCTTTTGTATTTTTAATATAATCAGCTAAAAAAAATGTATCCTCTGATGGAGGATAAGGTTCAATATCTGATAATTTTTTTTGCAATACTAATTATTTCATCTCCAGTTAAATCATCTAGACGTCTTTTAGATGTTGAATTTATACCGAATTGTTTTAAAATATTTTGAACTGTCTTACGTCTATATGAAAAAATACGATTAACAGTAGAAATCAATACCTTCGAAAGCATTTTCTTTGGTTTCAAAAGAAGTAATACTGAATCAACTTTCGGGGATGGAAAAAAATTTGAGTTTTTAATATTCATCAAAAATTTAATCTCAAAACCATAATTTGCTAGTACTGATATTGCCTTATGGTCTCCTTTAGAGATCAATTTCTCAGCAAACTCTTTTTGCACCAAAATAACTGCTCGCAAAAATTTTTTTTGTAGTAACCATTCTATAGCTTTTCTGCTTTTTGAATATGGAAGATTTGAAACAAAAACGGAAAAAATATGATTTGTAGCGAAACCATTACCATGTTCTAAAATCAAGTTTGGATGATCAGAAAAATTCATCTTTGCTAAGTTATACAAACTATTGTCAGTTTCTACCGAGTACACTTGTTTTGCACGTTCACACAAGTATGGGATTAATATTCCATGACCAGTGCCTATTTCTAGAACTAGATCATTTTTTGTTATTTTAGCAGCAGAAACTATAGACTTTGCAATTGTGTTTGACTTTAGAAAGTGTTGCCCCAGACTTTTACGTTTTATCATCGCTTTACAAAAATATTCATTCTTGTTTCACCCGAAATCTCTTCCAATATTCTTTTTGTCAAGTGCGTGATGGGTTCTTTAAGACCCGCTCTTCTTTCTATATCATCATAGTTTTCAAATAGTTTTTTCTCCCTTTCTTGAATTATAGAATTTAAGTATGTTTTGCCAATTCCAGGAATTAGCTCAAGTGCATGAACTCTTGGGGTAAGTGACTGTGCATTGTTTAAGTAATCTACAAATCTCTGCTCATTTTTTCTTACAATTGATTGAACAACCACTGGAATTTCGTTTTTCGCTGAAGAAGAAATTTGTTCATAAGTCATTTTGCCTAAAACCGATTGTATCTTGGATCTTCCTTCTTTTCCAATGTAAATTTTCTCCCCTACTTCAAAGGTTGTATCTTCTATTCCAAGAACCTCTAATAGTGTAAGTCTTTCTTCTCCAATTGCAGTGATTATTATCCCAGTTTTTCCACGAATGGTTATTGATTTACTGCGTGATTTGAAATCCAACACATAAGCATGTTCTTCATACTTGCGTAATTGGGTATGCCCAATCTCCAAAATTATGTCACCTATTCCTTAATTATTTTTAGAATTTTTTCAAGTATTTCTGCAAGAATTAGTTTTTTCCAGCCAAAAGTGAATGAGCGTAATTCTGGCAAAGATGTTGGATGTACATTAATTATTTCTACTGCCTCCTCTTCAGTTAAGCCACATTCCTTGACTAATTCTTGTTTCATTTTCTTTGCCTTGTTGGGATCAATCTTAGCAAATTTTGATACGTAATCATATGTCCAACGTTGAATCTGATCCATAGATTCAGGATCAGTATTATCTAATATTTCCTTAACTTCAGCCAAAGATACAATAGTTCTGTTTTTTATTTCTTCCATAAACTAAACACCGAATGGTTTTATATGATCGAATCTAGTGATTAAGGTTTTCGTCTTATTTCCAAGTTTAATATCAAGAGTAACGCTACGCCTACTTACACTATTCACTATACCAACTTTACCATGATAACGCCTATGTGGTAATCCCTTGTGTTGCCTTGGATCAATAATCACCAACGCCCTATCCCCCTGATGATATTCATGGAGAAGAAATGAGACACCTCTGGGTGCTTTCTTTGTCATAATAGATCTAGATTTGTGCTTAAATCCATGTGAACGGCCAGATGGCTTCTTAGTAGTCATATTGAGTATAACTCAGAATCCCTTATTTTAATACTTATTCAGAATCTTCTGGTTTATCTTCAGTTTTACTATCTACAGTAGTACTTGAATCAATTTTGGATTCAACCTTTGTTTCGGTTTGTACAGATGGCTCTACTTTTGAAGATTTTGGAGCCTTTGTAGTCTTTTTCTTTGTGTCTGAATCAGGGTCAATTACACCGGTATCTCCCAGGGCAAAGATGACTTCCTGTTCTGGATGATGTGGACTATCCACCATTCGTGCTATTCTTTTTTTACCGGATTTTTTGAGATAAACTCTGTATGTGCTTGTATGTGCCACCACATTACCACCTATTGGGCGCGTAGGATCCCCAAAAAACACGTCAGGAGATGCCATTACCTGGTTTGTGGCAAGTGCAGCACAATTGTATGTTTCAGCAATTCGTACTAACAAATGGACAAATTTGTTTAATCTTTGTTGACGCTCAGAAAGTGTTCCACGACCTAGATACTCTGATCTGAATAGACCAACCGCTGAGTCAACAACAAGTAGTTTTATGTTATTTTCTTGAATCATTTGACTTGCTTCTTCTAGAATTAGTGTTTGATGTGCACTATTGTATGCCCGTGCGACTATAATTTTATCCATCACTTTTTTTGGATCCATCCCATGTGCTTTTGCAATTGATACAATTCTTTCCGGTCGGAAAGTATTTTCAGTATCAATATACAGTACTGTTCCCTCTAATCCACCTTCTTCTTTTGGTTTTTGAACGGTTACGCATAGAGTGTGACATAATTGTGTTTTCCCAGAACCAAATTCACCATAAACCTCAGTTAATGCCTGAGTTTCAATTCCTCCATCGAATAATAAATCGAGACATTCTGTACCTGTTGTGATTTTACCAATAGCCTGCCTTCTTTCGTATATCTCTGTAGCACTTACAAAGTCCTTTTGTAGTAATCCACCTTCAACAAGTGATTGTCTTGCTTTTTCTACAATAGTAGATGCTGTATCCTTATCCATTCCAGTAATTTCTGCTAATTCTACTGGACCACGTACTATCAAATCCATGATGTTATGTACTCCAGCATCACTCAATTTTTTTGTGGTTACTGGTCCAACTCCTGCTAAACTGTCTAATCTTAAATCTTCCATTATACCGTATGTTACGGTACTGGTACTTTATAAGGTTATTCTTTAGTTTATTTTATTCAAAAGTCAAAATTGCGTAAATTCACGATCAGCGACGTTTGCGTCTTTGCCCTGGTTTGTTTTGACCAGGAAATCTAGACAAAACAAATCGTTTCTTGAAATTACTCTTATTTCTAAGACTAGAAGAAGTACCTACACGTTTACGCCCTTCAACTTTTGGTGTTTGCCCTCGAACTTTTCCTGCTTTTGTAAGTGAACCGTGAGTTGCCATGATGAACAGATTTGCTAACGGAATTTATGTATTTGGAATGTCAGTTACCAGTATTTTACTTTGATAGTGTCAATAACCTTTTCAAACTTGGGACCTCTTTTTCTTGCGAATTTTTCCATTGCTCCAAGAGGAATACCACCTAAAGTTCTGGCAAGACCATTAAATGCAGTTCGTCTTATAGATCCACGCTGTCCAGTTTTGGTCATAAATTTCTTAATTCCATATTTGAAATTATGTTGCCAAGTCTTATACATCACACCAAGTTGTGTTGGATCATTGCCACTGCCTATATCATAAAACTCTGATTTCTCAAGCAGTCCTATAGGAACGAATGTTAGTGGGGTAGCCGTAAACATGGCATCAGGCTGTTCTCGTTCAAGCTCACTGATTAGCCTAATCGTTTCCCAACCGTCTTCCGGTGTTTCATCATTATCAAGACCCATGATTAATGTAAATGCAGGAATCCAATAATTCTCATTTAAAGTTTTAACAGCCTCTTTTACAACCCAATGCCATTCCTCTGGTTTATATGGTGCCAATTTTCTATCAGCGTATTTTTCAATCAATCTAATACTTCCAGTTTCAAATCCACATTGAACTCCTGTCAGGTTATCTGGACCGGCGTTGATTATCTTTGATAAGTTGGGAATCAGTTTCTCATCGGCAATTGCGCCCGCAAGAGTTCCATGAGTTGGATTCGTATGTTTAACACCAGTAGACATAATTGCCGTGAACAGTTCCTCAAGAGCATCACGGTTTGGTTCCATATTTTTCGTGGTAGTAGGATCCATACCATAAACAAAAATATCATCGCTATGAACCCATGCTCTATCAATACCAGCTTTCTTAATATTCACTTCAATTTCTTTTTTCACTTTTTCTGGAGAATAGTATCTTAATGATCTTAATGTTACATCACAAAACTTACAGCCTCTTCCACAACCACGCATTACTTCTATCATACCATGCATAGATGGTTCAACAATTTCTGGAATATCATCTAAATCTGGTCTATCCCAAAAGTTGACAAATCTCCCATGTAGCGTCTTGTCATCGCGTTTAAATTCTTTAATATTAACTTGAAAATCCTTTCTTTTTCTGAAAGGATCCATATTTTCAAACTGCCCATCTATTAGATAATTAAAGAAGTTACCAGCATGTCCA
>LUMD01000836.1_pt1 | contig 16915 bp, 16 predicted proteins | sample 729651 | NCBI WGS metagenome assembly LUMD01 (sample SAMN03860272, study PRJNA289734) | marine metagenome | biome: seawater column; feature: ocean; material: water; isolation source: Red Sea water column Station 34 - depth 258m | place: Saudi Arabia: Red Sea | collected 2011-10-15 | depth 258 m | reverse complement strand
GATCCAAACAACCCCAGAATTTTGTTTGCCTCGATCTGGCAGGCACATCGTAATTTCTGGCATCTTTCAAGTGGTGGACCAGACAGTGCACTATTCCGCTCGATGGACGGTGGTGACACCTGGTCCGAGGTAAGCAAGCACCCCGGTTTTCCCAGCGGGATGCTGGGTAAAATCGGTGTTACGGTCTCTCCTGCGCAAAGTAACCGGGTGTGGGCTCTGGTCGAGTGTGAGAAGGCGGGACTGTACCGCTCCGACGACTGTGGAGATTCCTGGCAGTTGATGTCACCCAATCGGGACCTGCTGCATAGACCCTGGTATTACACCCATGTGTTTGCGGATACCACCCATCCAGATACAGTTTATGTCACCAATTTTCAGATGTGGAAATCGACCGACGGTGGAAAAGATTTTCACGAAGTCACGACACCGCATGGTGACAACCACGATCTTTGGATAGATCCGTTCAATAACCAGCGCATGGTACAGGGCAACGATGGCGGCGCTAATGTCAGTTTCAACGGGGGGGAGACCTGGTCCACCATTTACAACCAATCGACCGCACAGATTTACAGGATGGATATTGATAACCAGTTTCCTTACCGGGTTTACGGCACGCAGCAAGACAACACATCCATCAGTGTGCCCAGCGCAGCAGAATGGGGTGTGATCACCATGGCCGACTGCACAATCCCGGGAACCGGTGAAAGTGGTTTTATTACAGTCCATCCCGAAGACCCGAATATTGTTTACGTAGGCTGTGTCGGATCCTCGCCCGGCGGCAATGGTGCACTACAACGCTACGACCACTCGACACGCCAGGCCAGGTTGATCAATGTTTGGCCCGAGCAACAGACCGGTGTTCCCCAACGTGATTTGAAATACCGGTTTGCGTGGACATTTCCCATCGTGTTCTCACCCCACGACTCCAATACGCTCTATGCCGGCGGTAGCCATCTGTTTAGAACTCGCAATGAAGGTCAAAGCTGGGAAGCCATCAGTCCGGACCTCAGCCGTAACGACCCTGAGAAACTGGGAAGTTCCGGTGGCCCACTGACCGGAGACGGCGCGTCTGCGGAAGCTTACGCGTCCCTCGCGACATTTGCCGAATCACCCCATAGACCTGGCGAGTTGTGGGCCGGTACAGACGACGGACTGGTACACACCAGCAAGGACGGAGGTCAGAACTGGCGAAACGTCACACCCAAAGCGGTACCGGACTTGGCTTATGTCGGTACGGTTGAAATCTCGCCCCATGAGGCCGACACCATCTATCTGACTGCCACCCGCTACAAACTGGACGATTATGACCCCTACCTTTTTCAGTCTAAAGACGGTGGCAAGAGTTGGCAGTCCATTACCGGTGACTTCCCCGACGGAGAGATTACACGCGTACTCCGGGCCGATCCGGTTCGGGCAGGCCTGCTTTTTGTCGGCACAGAAACCGGGGTGTTCTACTCACTCAACGACGGCCGCAACTGGATTCGCATGCAAGGTGGTATCCCGGGATCTGGTCGCTGCCACACACGGGCGTTCCTTCTGGATACTCGACGACATCACCCCGCTGCGGAAGATCTCGATAAACAAGCGGAAGAAAGGAGACCTTGTACTTTTTAAACCACGTCCGACGTACCGGCTCAAACTCCAGTGGGCCTCAGGAATGATATTTACCGGTGATGGTAAGGCCTATGGACCGGCTTTTGGACTTCCCGGTACCACTTATCCGGTCAAACTGGCCGACGGTACAACTGAACGACGTCACCTGGACGCCGGGGAAAACCCCCCTGCTGGAGCAATCATCTATTACTGGCTGGATAACACGCCGGAGGACGAGCTAGCGCTATCGCTTCAGGACGCAGATGGAAACACGATTACACAGTTCTCCAGTGATGAGTCACAGGATCCCAGCCAGCGTCTGACCAAGCACAAGGGTATGAACCGCTTCATCTGGAATATCCGCTATCCGGGCCCGGAGAAACTTGACCCCGACCTGGTTGAACGACCCTATGAACCGCTTGCCAAGGCAGATATTTTCAGCAAAGGGGGAGGGCCAGCCGCGCCGCCAGGTGACTACAGCGTCAAACTCGAATGCGGCAGTGCGAGCCAAGTTGTATCTTTTGAGATACGAAAAGATCCACGCGTGGAGACGACCCAAGCTGATTTCGACGAACAGTTCGCACTGGTACAAAACTTAACCGCAAAGCTCTCAGACCTGCGATCCGGCGTAAACCAGATCCGCCGGATGAAGAACCAGTTGCATGAATTGTCGGGCCGCCTACCGAAAAAGCGTCGGGCTCTGGCTACGCAAGCCAACAAACTTGTTACACGCCTGGAAGCGATAGAAGGCGTTCTGGTCAACGTACACCGTGAAACACCGCGCGATGTCCTGCGCCATACAGCAGGACTGGACGATACGCTGGGTGACCTCATTTCAGTCGTGGCCATTGCAGACTTCGCCCCAACCGATCAGGCAAAAGAAGTGGCTGAACAAACTATGGGGCAAGTCGACAAGCAGGTCGCAAAACTGGATAAACTTATCGACGGACCGATTGCAGCGCTGAACGAAAAAATCGCCGGCGCGGGCATTTCAACCATCGGTGTCTGACGGGCGTGCGGTTACCCGTCTCACAAGACCTGTGGCGGATTACCGGCGCCGACCTGATAGTCCGCACGGCCTATCAGGTCGGCAAAACGCCCCTGATGCCTCTTTTTGCCGCTTCCATCGGTGCGGGTGAACTGCTGATTGGTGCCATCGTCTCGGTGTCGACGATGACTGGATTGATTCTTAAACCACTATTTGGATTGTTATCCGATCGATGGGGACGAAAACTCTGGCTGTTGATCGGGTTGACCCTATTCAGCACGATCCCATTTTTTTACGGGCTGGTCGAAACACCACAGCAACTTCTAATGATTCGCGTTGTACACGGCCTGGCCACTGCTGTATTTGGACCGGTCAGCCTGGCGGCCTGGCTGCTGACCTGGCTCGATCCAGCGACGGTGTTCACTATCATAGGATTTACCAGTTGCCTTGCTTTTCTCCCGGTGCTGATGCTGAAACCGTCGCGCAATCCGTTCGATTCTCGCCAGAATCGTGAACGGAAATTGCCGACATTGCGGGACCAGGTACAAAAGGCGTTCTTCAGCGCCGTATCCAACAGAGCGTTGTGGCTTGCAGGGCCGTTGGAAATGCTGGTCTATCTAAGCACCTACAGTATCCGGGCATTTCTCCCGCTGTACGCGCTGTATGTCGCCGGATTCAACTTGATCATGGTCGGGCTCTTCTTCAGCATACAAGAAGGCGCCCATCTGCTGACCCGGCCTCTGGGTGGTCGACTCGGTGACCGCGTGGGCTACCTGCGGGGCATCGCAGTGGGGTTTCTGCTCATCGCCCCTGCCCTGGCACTCCTGCCGTTAGCCTCGAGTGGCGGTCACTTGCTGCTGATCGCGATCGCACTCGGCTGCGGCCAGGGTCTGATCTTTCCGTCGACTGTTGCTCTGGTCAGCGACGGAATACCCCCTCAGCATCTGGGTACTGGCATGGGTTTTCTGGGCACCATGCGCAATGCCGGTAAAGTACTTGGACCATTGCTGACTGGCCTGCTGCTAGGCTGGCTGGACTATGATGCAGTTTTCAAACTCAGTGCTGCGGCTATGGTCATCGTAGCGCTGGCCATTTACACCAACCAGGCCCGAAATTCGCTTTCTGCATTGGTAGACTCAAGACAGCCCTAATCCATCTGGACCCAAGGACACGATCATGTCTCAAAAACCGTCAAGACTCTCAACCCCCATCGACTTTGATGCACCTGGCAAGCAGTGCGACTATGTTCGTCTGCCGCATTCGGTTCATCGCTCGGCTTACGGCTGGTTGCCCATTCCGATCGTCTGTATTCGCAACGGTGAGGGCCCTACTGTACTGCTGATGTCCGGTACCCACGGCGACGAATACGAAGGTCAGGTCACGCTGAGCAAATTGGTCAACCAGCTGGAGGCAGATGATATCAATGGTCGCCTGATCATTCTGCCAATGGCCAACTTTCCGGCCGCCAAAGCAGGACTTCGTACCTCGCCCATTGATGAACTGAACCTGAATCGGGTCTATCCCGGGGACCCGGACGGACTGCCGACCCTGCAAATTGCTTACTACATCGAAACAGTCCTAATGGAGATGGCCGACTACGGACTCGATCTGCACAGCGGCGGATCGTCGCTGCACTACCTCCCCAGCGCGATTGGTTCAGGCGGTGCGAATAACAATGGAGCCCGGGTTAGAGAACTCATGAAAGTATTTGGTGCACCCTATAGTATTTTTCTGCCCGGCCGGCATGCTGGAGGTGGGGGAAGTGGTGACGGCGCTGCACGTCAGAACATGCTGTCATTCGGCACCGAAATGGGCGGCAGCGGCACAGTAACCCCCGATTGCCTGGAACACTGCTTCAATGGCGTGGTCCGAGTTCTACATGAACTGGGGGTGCTCAAACAAGCCATGGCATCACCGGCCGAAAAGCCGACACGGATGATGCATGTGCCAAGCTACGATCATTTTACGTATGCGCCTGACGTAGGACTCTTTGAGCCCGTCGTTAATTTGGGAGATGATATTCAAAAAGGAGATCTTGCGGGTAGAGTTCATTTTCCAGAGACCCCTTGGCAAACGCCGACAGATGTTCATTTCAGCGCTGATGGTCTGGTTGTGTGCAAACGGATTCCGGGGCGGGTCGAACGTGGGGATTGCCTGTTTCACCTGGGCGTTGATTTTGAAGAATAGCGCACCCCTCTGACAGCAAGCAGGCAACTCCGGCCGGATGTCCAGTCGAGCATGGATTCTGTAAGGTTCTTTTTGGAAAGGTGGGGCGTATGATTATTGTCGGCAGTACCAACGCTGATGTCGGTATCCAGCACGGGATTGACATTCTGAAAAATGGCGGCTCGGCCATGGATGCGGTTGAAGCCACGATTCGCCTGGTTGAAGACAACCCCGATGATCACACCGTCGGCCACAACAGCTATCCGAACATCCTCGGCGACCTTCAGCTCGATGCGAGCATTATGGATGGCGCAACGCTGGAGACAGGAGCCATTGCCGCGATGCAGGGATTTCGTGAAGCCATCTCGATTGCACGCCGAGTCAAAGACACCCTCCCCCATGTACTGCTCGCCGGTGAAGGGGCCGAACGGTTTGCCGCGGAGATGGGGTTCGAAAAACAAGCCGATATGCTGACAGATGAGATCCGTGAAGCCCGCGAAGAGCTGCTCAAAGCAGACATGCCGCCCGAGGTCTTTGCTGACCTGTCTTCCAGCGCTGAGCTGCATCAATGGGTGACCCTGGCGAGCGATCCTGAAAAAACGCGGGGTACCGTCAACGTACTGGCCCAGGATCACGAGGGGAATCTGTGTACCGGGGTATCGACGAGCGGCTGGGCCTGGAAATATCCGGGTCGGGTCGGTGACTCACCGATCATCGGTGCCGGCAACTACGCAGACAACCGCTATGGTGCGGCGGGCTGTACCGGCATGGGGGAAATGGCCATTCGCGGTGCGACGGCCCACAGCGTGGTGTTCTACCTCAAAAGCGGTGCATCTGTCGCCCAGGCCGGTATCCGTGCCATGCAGGATCTCGACGATTTGGGCGGCAGATACCTCTCAGGCATGAACATCGTTGCGCTGGACAGCGGTGGTACTCCAGGTGGATTCAGCAGTATCAAAGACCGTACCTTCATTTACCAGACCGACGAGATGAGCACTCACGAAGAAACAATGCGTACGTTCGTAGAGATTAACCAGCGGTGGGGTTAGACCTCGAACCTTCAGTTGACTGATTCTTCTTGGTAGAACACAGACGCGTAACGAACTTCGCCCCGTGGCAAGTCGACGGGCCCTTGATCGAACAGCAGAACTTGAAATGCCGGCCTGTCGCGCCGGGTGCCAAACCAGCAGCCCGACGCAAAAGCCTGACAAAACCCGAACCGGCCGTAATAGGCCGGGTCACCCAACACGAAACACCTATCATAGTGGCGCTCGCGGCACCACTTGAGACCGTGACGTATGAGTTGCGTACCTATACCCTGCAACTGGTGTACCGGTAACACGGCCACCGGGCCCAGTGCGATCGCAACCGCTGAAGTCCCGGTGCCAATTACATCGACTTCTGAAAACAGCGCGTGTCCGCACACCCTTGAATCACTGAGCGCAACATAGGACAGATACGGGCGATGACCCTGTCGAATGCAGGTGACGATCCGGGACTCCATCCCGCCTCCAAACACAGTATCGTGCAAATCGGATACCGCATCAAAATCAGCGTCGGTTTCTTCCCGGAATTCCAAACAATGGCTCATCGTATACTCATCACCCAGTGAATAATGCCGGCACCCAAACGATCTCGACTGACCATTGACAACCTGAGACCGTGGGTTCGAATACATGTCCAACTATAAAACTTCGGAACAATACGGACACGCTTTAAGCCACATCCATGATAGCGGCTTTGCCGGTGTGGCAGAAGCGGCTGCGGACATGTTGATTTCAACACTTAAAGCGTCGGGATTGACCCATGGCAGAGTCACTGATCTGGGTTGTGGCAGCGGAATCCTGGCACGAAAACTGCTCGATCAAGGCTACGCCGTCGAAGGGGTCGACCAGTCTGTCGCCATGCTGGCACTGGCGCAGTCGCGTGCACCGGAAGCAGTATTCCGGCACGAATCGCTGCTCGAGTGCGAGATCGCGCCCTCGATTGCCGTGTGTACCATTGGCGAATGTTTTAACTACCTCTTCGACCGCAACAATGATGAGGCGGCGCTGGACCGTGTACTACACCGCGTGCATCAGTCACTGGAAGTTGGCGGGATCTTCCTGTTCGATATCGCCACGCCGGACCGCATCATAAAGGCGCCACCAAAACAATTTTTCCAGACCCAAAACTGGACGACTTTGGTCGAGAACATACACTCGGAAACACCGCTGATGATGACGCGAAAAATATCTTCCTTTGTCAGGGCCGGTGAATACTACGAACGTGTGGATGAGACCCATCATCTGCGTCTGATCAATCCCAACATGCTTGCACACCGCATGACCACACTGGGATTCGAATTTGAAATGTTCGATTGCTACGGCCCAACACCACTACCCGCTGGATGCATCGGGTTCTGTGCCTACAAACGCAATATTCCGGAGCCAGGTTAAATGAATCGAGTAGAGGGGGATTACACCGTACTGCCATGACAACTGATTTACAGCTATTGAAGCAGCGGATCAACGCTGCCGACGAACGCATCCGGAAACATGTGCGGCAGACTTATCTGGAGCACTCACCGGTGCTGAGCGACCTGTGCGGCGGAAGCGTGTATTGCAAGCTCGAAAATCTGCAGCACACGGGTTCGTTCAAACTTCGAGGAGCATTTAACAAAGTACTCTCACTGACGGCAGCTGAGCGAAACAATGGCATTGTGACCTCATCCTCGGGCAATCACGGCGCCGGTGTCGCCTATGTTCTCAATGCATTGAAACAATCCGGTACGGTCTATGTTCCCGAAAACGTGGTACCAGAAAAAGCACGGAATATCGAACGGCTGGGAGGGCATTTGACCTACTTTGGCACCGATGTCGTCGAAACCGACACTGAAGCCTGCCGTTTTGCGGAACAGCACGGCATGACTTTTATCTCCCCCTATAACGACCTGGACGTGGTGGCCGGTCAGGGGACGATCGGCGTGGAGCTGCTGCACCAGATGACGGCGCTGGATGCCGTTTTTGTTGCAGTCGGCGGTGGTGGTCTGATATCGGGGGTCGGTGCCTGCTTGAAAACTTTGCTGCCGGACGTCGATGTTGTAGGCTGCTCACCGGAAAATTCTGCCGTCATGATGACGTCGGTAGAAGCCGGTCGCGTGCTCGATCTACCGAGCCTGCCCACACTGTCCGATGGTACCGCAGGGGGGGTTGAACCCGGCGCAGTGACTTTCGAATTGTGCAGTACCATCGTCGACCGCTGGGTTGGTGTGACCGAATCCGAGATCAGCGGTGCCATTCGATTGTTCCTCGCCGAACATCGGATGGCTGTAGAAGGTGCGGCCGGTGTTGCACTCGCAGCTTTTCAGAAGACTGCCGCCGACTATTCCGGGAAACGCGTGGCTATCATCATCTGCGGCGGCAATATCGGGCGGGACAAGCTTCAAAGCGTGCTGTCTGAAGGCCTCACTCCGGGACCGGCGAAACCGGCCCCGGGGAGGTAACAATGGCGAATAGACAGGAACTTAGAGGAAGGGAGGAGAAATCCGGAGATGATGCCCATCATAACGATACAACTGGTTACCGCCTGAACATCTCCGCTGCGTGGCGGATCTGCAGGCACAGCGGCAGACTCCGACACGGTACTGAAGCGGAATGCAATGCATCCCGCCGCCTGGTCCAACAGCCAAACTGAATAACTTGCTGTTGGAAGGGAAGAAATACGGTGGTCCAATGGAAACAAAGGAGGAGACAGAACTCCGGGGGGATGTTCCCATTGTATCGATGCCACCGTTCACCGCTAACCCACCCCCGGAAGCAATTCTTGACCGTGCACTCAGGGCACCTGGCGTTGATCTATCCAGGTTCATGCTGATGCCTTGAGCACGGATTCGATTGTCGTCAAATAGTTCTGCACTTCTTTCTTGCCCTTTTTCGTACAACGGTAGCTGGTTCTTGGCTTTCGACCAATAAATTTCTTGTCTATCTTCACCAGTCCCCCGTCTTCCAGTTTCTTCATATGGGTCGAAAGATTGCCTTTTGTCAGTTCCAGTACATTGAGCAGATCGGTCGAAGTCACAGCTCGCCGTCTCAGTCACCAAATCCGTTCTGCTGTCGGTACAGATGCAACAGCCGCCCAAGCGATATACCTGTTATTACGATGAATACGATAAAGGGCACCAGCAACTCAGACGAGTCGTTGACAAACTGTATAAACCCAGCTGCCATACAAAAGACGCCCAATACCACACCAACACGGGTAGGCAGCGTAAACAACCTGCCCTGGAGCAAATAATCACCGGTAAAAGCCAGCAGCAAAGGCGCGATCCACTGTGGCTGCCCAACCAGCAGAATCAGAGAAATCGCGATGAATTTCATCATCAGGTCCGAGATATAGGACAGGTGCCGCGCATACCGGAAGTTTCTGGCGATATAGCTGTTGAATTCTTCACCGCTGTTCTGTGCCGCCCGCCACAGTACAAGGTAGAGCGACACGATCATTGCCAGCACCAGACACGCCATCAGGCCAATGCCCCACAGCGGAAACTCGCCAACTTCCCGACCCAGCATGATGAAAGCCGATATACCCCGCCCTGAAAGGACTTCGATGATGACAAACACCAGTGCGATACAAAACGCACCACCTTGGAGCAGAATGTTGGCGTTCAGCGTGGCGCCGAAAAGCCCTACTGACCGGTGTTCGGTCTTCTTCTGCTCGACCTGGTTGAGGACGCGTCTAAGCAGTTCAACATCAGCGATCGCCCGCCGGACATCGGTGTTCCTGTCTGTCATCCTACCCCCATAGTTACAAACTGGTTTGCATTACAAACCATAAATATAGAACTGGTGGGTCAAGCTGTCAAGAAAAACAGGAAACAAAGACAAGCATGGTTGGTCGAAGACCATCCGGGCGATTAAGATAGGTGGATTCGGCCCTGACCCAATGGCCGTCAATCGCCTGGCGCGCTTCAGGTATCCCCCTCCTTCAAATGGAATAATTCAGCCAATGACCACTCTTCTTCAACTCGACGACATTCGAGCAACGGCTCAAAGAATTCAGCCGTATATCAACCGTACCCCGCTGTATCATTGGCAGGACACCTGGGTGGATGAACACGTTTCAGACGGCGAACTACACCTCAAGCTCGAATTCCTACAGCGCACAGGCAGCTTCAAGGCCCGGGGCGCTGTGAACAACATTCTCACCCGGGACGACGCGGAACGGGGTAAAGGTGTCACAGCTGTCAGTGCTGGGAACCACGCCATCGCCGTTGCGTATGCCGCTAAGACGCTTGGCGTCTCGGCTAAGGTCGTGATGCATCGTGGCGCAAATGCGGCTCGAATTGCCAAATGCCGCGCGTTCGGTGCCGAAATAATTCTGGTAGACGACATGGCACAAGCGTTCCCGACCATGGAAGAGATTGCTGCCACAGAGGACCGCAGCATTATTCACCCTTTCGAAGGTCAAGCAGCGGCGGTCTGATTGCCGGCGTGGGTGCCGCACTTAAAGCACTCCAGCCCTCACTGACGCTCTACGGCGTCGAGCCTACAGGCGCTTCTGGCATGAGCCAAAGTCTGTCATGCGGCAGGTTCCTCGATAAGGTAGAGGTCAATACCATAGCCGACAGCATGGGTGCTCCGCTTCACTGTGCCGAGAGTTTTGCGGTCTGTCAGCAAGTGGTGGATGAGATTGTGCTGCTGGATGACGATGCACTGTGCCGGGGCATGATCGTCGCTTTTGACCGGCTCAAGTTCTCACTGGAAGCCGCCGGCTCAGCTGTACTTGCTGCCCTGGCCGGACCCCTCAAAGGCCGACTCACGGGTAAGCGCACCGCCGCCATTCTCTGCGGCAGCAACATCGATGAGGCGAGCTGGCAACAATTGATTGAACGAGGTCGCAACAGCCAGCCGACCTGAAGCCAGTAACCAGTTCTGGCGCTATTTCTTTTCTTTGGCTTCGGTGGGATAGTCGACTTTTTTCCAGGCTGAATATCCGCCTGCCATGTGACAGACCGGAGAAAGACCCATTTCCTGAACACTCTTCGCCGCCAGTGCTGATCGCAACCCACCCGCGCAGAAAAACATAAAACGTTTTCCCGACTGAAAAACGTCCCGGGCATAGGGACTTTCCGGGTCTACCCAGAATTCGAGCATCCCGCGCGGTGCGTGAACTGCACCCGGAATCGCACCTTCACGCCACAGTTCGCGAATATCGCGAATATCCACAAACACCACGTCTTCATCTTCCAGATGGCCCCGTGCTTGGTCCACCGTCCACGTTTCGACAACAGCTTCGGCTTCGGCACACAGTTCTTTGATTCCTTTTTTAATCATATGGATCTCCATTGCGATCAGTCATGGGCGCGTCATCAGCGCTTTACGGAACATAGTCTGCTACCTCGTGGCGGCTCCCGGGTGCGGGGTCCGACGCCAGAATAGCCACAACGGCACGGGCAACGAGCGCCGGACTGCGAAGGGCGCCTTCGGCCTTGAATCCCACGAAGTCCTGAACTCTGGGAAAATCGGTTTGCGCTGCTGAACGGATCGACGCCTGCATTCCGGTGTCGATCAGACCCGGACTAATGTTGAATGCATTAATCGGGAAAGGATTGATGGCCTGCTCCAGTGCAATCGTCCGGATGAAATGTTCGATACCCGCTTTCGCGGCACAGTACAGCGACCAGCCCTCAACACCCGAGAGTGCTGCACCAGATGAGATGTTAGCGATTACCTTGGGACAGTCCTTGGCTTGAAAGGCCAGCATGAACGCCCTGAGCAACACAATGGCGCCGACAAAATTCACGTTAACATTACCAAGTACAGTATCGACTGCCTTGTCGGCAACTTGACCAACGGGCATCACATCACCAGCATTGTTAAACAGCAATACGTGCTCACACGGATCCGCCGCGATACGCCCAAACTCATCTTCCAAGATCTGCTGCGCCACCTTCGGTTGCGCAAGGTCCACCTGAACAGAGTCACCCGAACAACCGCTGCGAGACAGTTCCGTGATCTCGTAGCCCGCACGACGATACTCAGCGACCAATGCTGCGCCCAGTCCCCGCGAGCCACCGGAGATAATCATTCGTTTCATCGATTCCCCGATACTCGTCAGCCACGGACCTGGTTGTTGACGGCACGCTCAATTCTAGCCAGTGCCAGTTCAAGTGTTTGGCGACGACAGGCCACATTCATGCGCACATACCCCTCACCTTCGGGTCCAAATTTATCGCCAGTATCCAGGTAGACCCGGGCATCATCCATCATAAGGCTCTTCAGAGCGTCTCCACCCAGTCCGAGGTCCCGGCAATCCATCCAGGCCAGATAGGTCCCTTCAATAGGAGTCAGCTTCATAGATGGCAGACGGCTCTGCAAGTAATTGTCGAGGTACTCAAGGTTACCCCAGATGTAGTCGATCACCTGGTCGAGCCAGGGCTCACCATAATTGTAGGCCGCCTCAGTTCCAACAAGGCCAAACGGGTTTGTGCCCCAAAGACCCAGCGCCCGTAATTCGAGGCGAAGTTCGTCTCGAAGCTCTGCATCGGGCACGATGATATTGGAGGTCTGCAGGCCAGCCAGGCTGAAGGTCTTACTGGGTGCCGTACAGACAAAAACGTCTTTGAGAAATCGCTCATCCAGCGTACCGTAGCTGACGAACTGCCGCCCCGGCATGATTAGATCACTGTGAAGTTCATCAGCGATGACCCGCACACCGTTTTCGGTGCAGATCTGGGCATAACGAGTGAGTTCCTCCCGACTCCAAACCCGCCCGACCGGATTGTGAGGACTACATAGAATCGCTAGCTTGACTGCAGGATCAGCGGCTTTCTCTGCCAGATCGTCAAAGTCCATCTCATAGCGATTGCCGGTCAATCGCAGAGAACTTGAGGCGACCTCGCGTTGGTTGTTCTCGATAGAGAATGTAAATGGATGGTAGACCGGTCGCTGGATCAACACCTTGTCGCCCGGCACAGTGAAATGGCGAACGATAACATGCAGTGCGGTCACCACACCCGGCATCATCAGGATCCACTCCGGGTCCACGGTCCATGCCTTGCGCCGCGCCATCCAATTACACACGGCCGACAGGTAACTGTTGGTCTTGGACGCATAGCCGTATAGGCCCCGCTGCGCTCGCCGCGTCACCGCTTCAATGATGGGCGGTGCCGCCAGGAAATCCATATCTGCAACCCACATGGGCAATACAGACTGGTCCCCGAGATCAGGATCGGTCAGATCCCAGTGTTTTAGCTCTCGATCATCGACCACGAACTCCCACTTGATCGAGTTGACCCCGTAATGATCAACTTCCTGCTCAAAATCTATGGTCACTCAAATACCTCAATCCCTTGAATTAAAAGCGGTACCAACGCCCAATTAACAGCCGATTACCAACAAAGAAAGCGAATTTTACTCCGTCCTGCACAGTTCGGTGTCACCGCATCTCACGCCAGTGGACAAGCACCGCAGCTAATACTGCCATGCCGCACAGCGTCATCACGCTAATCGCGCGGGCGGCACCGATCCAGTCCGCAATCAATCCAACTGCGAGCATGCCGATCGGCATCGTGCCGATACACATCGTCAGGATACCCAGCACCCGTCCACGGATCGATGCCGGGGTCTCCACAAATATTAGTGTGCTCTGCATAGTGCCAAACCCCGCCAGGCCGAGTCCGCCAATCAGCAATACGGACATGGACAGCCCAAAGACCCCGGACAGTGAGAAAATAAATACGGCCACGAGCACGATTGTGGAGCCAATGACATATATCCGCCGGTAATACACCGACTGTGCAAAAACCGCGACGACAATCGCCCCGAACAGCGCACCGCACCCGTCTGCTGCGGCCAATACACCAATCAGAGACGGTTCAAGGTGCAAAACATCCTTACCAATAACCGGAATCATTCCTAGAAACGGGAAAGCAAAAAAGTTCATCAGCAGCGTAATTACCAGAACTGCCGTCACAACACGATTCGAACGGATGTAACGTAGCCCCTCGATGATATCCGTGAGCAAAGAGGATGTTCGAACTGGCGGTGCCGATGGGTCGACCGACAATTTTGCAATCAAAAATGCGGCCAGTGCCGAGAGAACAAACCCGACCAGGTAAGTGCCTTCCAACCCAACGGCCTGGTAGACCACGCCGCCAAGAAGTGGCCCGGCCATGCGAGTGGCATTATTAGTGGCCGAATCCAGACCCATGGCCGCGCCCAGGCGCCGCATTCCCGCCACTTCACCAAGCAACATGCGACGGATCGCAAAATCAGCGGAAAACAAAAAGCCGTTCACGACCGCACCGACACCGACCTGCCAGAGTGTGATGTAGCCGGTCAGAGCCAGCAAAAATAAAATTGCACAGACAATTGAGAGGAACACCAGTCCTCCCAGTAATAGTCGCCGACGATTAAATCGTTCGGCAATCGCACCGACGATGCTGCCCATCAGGATCAACGGCAACAACCGAAGAAAGACCATCACAGCCACCAGCATGGGGGATTCAGTCACTTCGTAGGTGAACACCCCTACCGCAAGCATGTCCAGCCAGCGGACCGTTCCGTAGATCGCGCCAGCCAGCCAGACCTTTCGGAAATTCGAATCGCTCAGTAGTGACAGCCGCTCACGCCAGCCTGTGGCACTGACTGACTGTGCCGCGGGTTCAGCTGACACGACAGAAGACAATCAGTTCCCGTACCCCGACCGGCAGCACAATTGTCACGGCGTTATGTGGTTCCAGCAGCAGTAAATCCCGGTACTTCGAAAACCACGTTGCACTGGCCGGTACCCGAGCTTGGAAAATAATCGGTGACTATGTCGACCGGCCCCCGGTACGTATCCCAACCCAGTGCACCGAGCAGCATGGCGGTATCATGCATGCCACCTTCACCCTGACAGGCTTCTGCATATTCGGGCAGCATCTGTGTGAATACGTCGAAGCGCCCTGAGGCCCACAGTTCCAGTACTTTGAGATCGACCTGGCGGTAGAACTCACGACTGATGTCAAACATCGAATCCTGCGGACTGCCGTCATCCTGAAAACGGTGAGACAGCGAACCGCTGGCAAGGATCGCCACCCGGCTGTCGCTACGCGCGATCGCTTCGACCACCGCTTCACCAAACAGACGGCTATTTTCAAGCTTGTGCCAGTCGCACCAGGCCGACACCGAGATCACCTTGAAATGTTGGTCATCGTTCATGTATCGGTTCGGAACCAGTGTGCCGTATTCCAGGCCAAGACTTTCCAACTGATGGGCGCGGGCATTCAGCCCTTTTCCCCGCGCACACTCGGCAATCAGTTCGCCCAGCGCTGGATTACCGGGGCACTCGTAGGCCATGTCCTGAATAAAGTGCGGGAGCTCATTACTGGTATATATGCCCTTGAACCGCGGCGCACAGTTAATGTGGTAGCCGGCATTGACCAACCAATGCACATCAAACACCACCAGGGTGTCGGCACCACGTTCACGCGCCCGCCGACTGATCTCGCGATGACCATCGATAGCGGCCTGCCGACAGCCCTGGTGAGGGCCCGGCAGTTCCGAGAGATACATCGACGGCACATGAGTGATTTTTGCTGCCAGAACCAGTTCACCCATGACGTTTCTCCCTGTCAGTCGGTAAGGCCCATCCGCGGGACCCGATGATCCGTGGTGGCCACACTGATGTTCTTGGTTTCCATGTAAAAATCAAAACTGTAATCGCCACCATCGCGGCCGATGCCGCTGGATTTCATCCCACCGAACGGTGTCGGCAAGTGGCGAACATTTTCTGAATTCACCCAGATCATGCCGGCGTCCATCTGCTCGGCAACTCGATGGGCTCGGCCGACATCCCGTGTCCACAAGTAGCCGGCCAACCCATAGTCCACCGCATTGGCCTGAGCCAGGGCATCGGCTTCATCGTCAAAGGGCAGCACCGACAACACCGGCCCAAAGATCTCTTCCTGAGCCACACGCATCGCACTGGAGACCCCCGTCAGTAACGTGGGCTGAAAATAACAACCCCCGGCTTTGTCCAGAGCTTCACCGCCAACTCGAACCGTAGCACCTTCTTCTGCGCCCACCGCCATGTAACTACAGACCTTGCTGTGGTGGTCCGGATGTATCAAGGGACCGAGTTCCGTTGCCGGGTCCAGCGGATGCCCAACCTTGATTTGTTCGACCCGGCTAACCAGTGCATCGACGAATTCGTCATGGATGCTCTGCTGCACCAGCAAACGGCTTGAAGAGGTACAGCGTTCACCATTTAAGCTGTAAATCATGAACACCACCGCATCCAGTGCACGATCCAGATCAGCATCGGCGAACACAATCACTGGATTTTTTCCACCGAGTTCAAAATGCACGCGCTTGAGAGTTTGCGCTCCCTGCGACATGATGTGGCGACCGGTTTCAGATCCTCCGACAAAAGCAATTGCACGCACATCCGGATGCTCGGTTAAGGCGCGACCGGCCACCTCACCAAGGCCGTTCACGAGATTCCAGACACCCGCTGGCAGCCCTGCTTGATGGGCTATCTCTGCCAACAGTGTTGCTGTCAGCGGGCTCCATTCGGCCGGCTTGTGGATCACGGTGCACCCAGCAGCCAGGGCCGGTGCGATTTTCCAGGTCGACAGCATGAACGGCGTGTTCCATGGGGTGATGACCCCGACGGGTCCCAGCGGTTCGCGAACCGTGTAATTTAGCTGGTTAACTGCTGGCAGATGCAGACCGTCCCGTGCCGACGGCGCACGGTCTGCAAAAAAACGAAAATTATCAGCACCACGCACGGCGGCCTTACTCATGTAACGAATAGCCTGGCCGGTGTCGACGCTCTCGACCAGAGAAATCTCCTCCGCTCGTGCTTCGACAGCGTCGGCGATGCGGTGAAGCAGCTGACGTCTCGCAGCACCGGACACAGTTCGCCACTCCGCGAATGCCCCGGTTGCCGCTTCAACAGCCAGGTCGATCTCTGTTTTACCACCCATCCCTACGCTGTTGATTACAGCACCATCGATCGGTGTGCGGTTCTCCAGTGCCGGCGCACGATCGCCAGCCACCGCTTTCCCTTCTATCAAGTGCCCCAGTGGCGCTTCTTGAAAACGGGATAGATACTGCTCGGCCTTGTGCTGATTGTCAGTACAACGGTCACTCATGGTCTGTCTCCTGGCGACGCTTCACATAATCATGCAGGTTGCTCTTC
>LUMD01000963.1_pt1 | contig 16980 bp, 17 predicted proteins | sample 729651 | NCBI WGS metagenome assembly LUMD01 (sample SAMN03860272, study PRJNA289734) | marine metagenome | biome: seawater column; feature: ocean; material: water; isolation source: Red Sea water column Station 34 - depth 258m | place: Saudi Arabia: Red Sea | collected 2011-10-15 | depth 258 m | reverse complement strand
AGCAAAAAGACCAGTTCCACATCCAACATCAATCACCTTTTTTCCTTTCCATGAAAAAAGCTCAATAATTTTAAGATGTTCTGGAGATGGCTTTCCTTTCGCTAAGAAACTTGTAAAGTGCTTTTGTTCGCTTTTTTTGTAAACATCATCATAGAGTTTGGATAATCTAGCATTTTCGAGTTTTTTACGTCCTCTTTTTCCATTTTTCTTTGTGGGCAATCTATAAGTCAAATTATACACTGTTTTGATAATGTTTACGATTTTAACATAAATTACATGAAATGATTGTTTTCTTAGTATAGATAAGGAAATGATTTATACGATTTACCAAATGATTTCTACTATAAAATATGATTTTCATTACTGCTGAGATTGGAACAAATCATTTAGGTGATATTAAGGTTGTAAAACAGCTAATCAATGTTGCAAAAGCAGCAGGCTGTAATGCTATAAAATTTCAAAAAAAGAGTGTTGATAAAATTTATTCAGAAGAGTTTTTGAACTCACCTTTAGAAAGTCCTTGGGGTACAACACAAAGAGATATGAGAATTCATAGGGAGTTTAGCATTAAACAAATTCAAGAAATTGATGAATATTGTAAGAAGCAAAAAATTGTTTGGTATGCTTCGTGTTGGGATATTGATAGCCAATTACAAATACAAAGATTCAAAACGAAATATAACAAGGTTGCATCTGCCATGTTAGTGCATCACAAATTACTAGAAATTATTGCTAAAGAAAAAAAATACACTTTTATCGCAACTGGTATGAGTACATTGAAAGATATAGAAAAAGCGGTAAAAATTTTTAGAAAATATAAGTGTCCTTTTGAATTACTACACTGTCATAGCTCATATCCTATGCCAATTGAAGAAGCCAATCTAAATGTAATTCCATTTTTAAAAAAGAAATTCAAATGCAAGGTGGGTTATAGTGGACATGAAAGTGGTGCATCAAACGTTTGTATACCTGCTGTTATGTTAGGTGCAACTTCGATAGAGCGTCACATAACATTAAACAGAACATGGTATGGTAATGATCAAGCTGCCTCATTAGAACCAGATGGGTTGAAAAGATTAGTAAGAGATATCAGATTAATAGAAAAAATTCTTGGAGATGGAAAGAAGAGGGTTTGGAGATCTGAAATGCCAGCACAAAAAAAATTACGACAGATTTTAACGTGACATAGTGATTAGGGATAGAAAACATGAAAGAAATCACAATTACTGGATCTGAAGGTTTGATTGGATCAACTTTATGTAAGTATTTTGAAAAGCAGAAAAGATCTGTAAATAAATTAGATTTGAAATTTGGGCATGATCTTACGGATGAAAGTTTTGTTAAAAAATGGTTTAAAAATAATCCAACAAAATATCTTGTTAATTGTTTTGCATTAAATGATCATATTGACAAGAAAAAGCGAAAAAGTAATCTATACAATTTTTCACTTGATCAGTTTTCAAATTATCTTGAAACAAATGTTACTGCGTTATTCTCAGTTTGTAAAGAATTTGCAAAAAATAGTAAAACTGGTTCAATTGTAAATTTTTCTTCAACATATGGTCTTGTTTCTCCAAATCCAAAATTATATGAAGAATCACAAAAAAATATTGCATATTGTGTGTCAAAGGGAGCTGTGATTAATTTAACAAAATATCTGGCAGTTCATCTAGCACCAAATATTAAAGTAAATTGCGTAGTTCCAGGAGGAATTGAGTTTAATCAAAACCGCAAATTTGTTAGCAATTATTCTAAACTAACTCCGATGAAACGTATGATGAAGAAAACTGAATTAAATGGACTAATCAACTATCTTTGTAGTGAAAATTCAACCTATGTTACTGGAGCCACCCTAGTTTGTGATGGTGGTTATACAGTTTTGTAAATGATGGTATGGATGCAGATATTTTCATTCCAGTTACTTTAGGAAGTAAAAGATTTCATCACAAACATCTTAGAGAAATCAATGGAAAATCATTGTTAAAATATTTGATTGAGCGTTTACAGTCTTGTAAAAAAATTAGAAATATCGTGGTTTGTACGACGAATTCAAAAATTGATGATCCCCTAGTAAGTTTTTTACAGAAAGAAAGGATTTTAGTATTTAGAGGAAGTAAATCTGACATTCTTTATCGCTTTTTAGATGCGGCAAAGTATTTTGGAACAGAAATCATTATTGACGTTGAGGGAGATAAAATCTATACAGACGCCAAATATGTCGATTTAATTGTAAACACACTACAAAATTCAAATGTTGATTTTGTAACTGGGAATGATTCTTTAGGAAAGTTTGATCCAACGTTTTGGTTTCACGGGTTTGTTCCTGCCGGCTTTAAGGTAAGCGCTTTGGCAAAAATTTGCGAGTTGAAAAAAACTGACAACACAGAAACAGGATACAAAGAATTTTTTACATCAAATGATATAATAAAATGTAAATTTTTACTTCCAGGAACAGATATTATTATCCCAAAAAAAAATCGCTTTACTTTGGATTATCCAGAAGATTACGAGTTATATAAAAAAATTTTTCAAGAATTAGGTAATAATTTTGGTGTAAAAGATGTTATTAATCTAATTAAAAGTAAACCTGAATTACAAAAAATAATTGAAACTGCTATAGAAAAATGGGAAAAAAGTTACAAAAAAGATCTCACGAATTTTTCTTTATGAAAAATTCAAAAAATTAATTAAATGTTTTTGCTTAGTATATCCACAATAGTTTTAGATGCATGGCCTTGATTCGTCATATATTTTTGTAAAAATAAATTAGATTTTTCCATTATTTTTTTTCTAAAATCATTATCATATAGAATTTTTTTCATTCCGTTTTCGAGATCTTTAATCTCAGAAATACTAAGAACCGCCTCCGCCTTAATTATATCGTCATCATTAGCATAACTATCCGTTTGTAAGGAGATAACTGGTTTATTCATAGATATTGCATCAAGTGTAGTCGTAGAGTTGTTAAAAGTAATCAAAACCTCACAGTATTTTTTTTCTGGTAATAATTTCATAATTCTATAAATCTCCTTGATATATTCATCATATTTTATCTGAGAACCCGTAGAACATGAATCAGCTGAAATATAATGAGTTCCTGTAGTTGCTAAAAGAATTGTTCCTTTTTTATTATTATTCAGAGGAGAAAAATTGAAGAACTTGTCATGTCTAGGACTTCCGCTAACTAAAACATTAGTTTCTGAGTGGTTGTATGAAAGTGCATATCTCTTTGTTATTTCGCCCCACACAATTTGCTTATCACTCAATAAGGGAGTAGGAAATCTACCAAGAAAACGAGAGAATTTATCCCATTTTTTTGAATTTTGATATCTTCCATGTTGTAACATAAATGATGGTACTTTGAATTTTTTTCCCACTAGAATACACTCCTTTTCCTCTTGCCCTACTTCAGCCCATTGTAAAATTTTAGATATGTCAAATTTAGTAAATAATTGGTTAAGGAGATAAATCCTTTGAATAGATTCATTGAATCTAGAATCACAGATTTTTCTAAATGAATTTTTGATAGATGGCCAAAATGAAAACTTGCCTATAGAAAAAAATTTTTCAAAAGATAAATCATCATTAAAAATATCTTGAATAGCATTATCTAATCTTTTTTGTGCAAATAAGATATCAGATTTAACATATTTAGAAAATTTATTTAGATCAATTATTTTTGATTTTGAATTTTTTACAATGTTTAATGATTTCTTATTAGTTATTGCAGGCTTTCTTAAGTTAAGTAAAAGGAAGTTAATATTTTTCTTTTTAAATTCCATAAACATTTCTTCATATTGAACCGGATCAAAACTTACAAGTAAAATATTTTTTTTATTTTGAGGATCAGGTTCCAGATTATAAATTTCGTTTGTGAACTTCTGTATTGGATTTTTTATTCGAGAAAAAGTTTTTCGCGATAATTCAATATTCATTGGTATATTAGCTAAGTTAAAATTAACTCTAATATTATCATGATATAGACCAGGATTTTTTGTTATTACAAAATGAGTATGCTTAATTTTTTTGAAACTTGCAATTTTTTTTATATAATCGCCAAAATTTGTGAAATCAATAACTAAACTAGCTTTTTCGTTCTCCAAGATCTTTAAAATTACATGTGCCGTAAAGATTTGAAAATTTAGATAATGAAAAAGTTCATGTTCTAATAACTCCGGTAAAAAAATATCTTCAAATGTTAAAATTTTTTTATATGAGTCAAAACAATTTTTTATACAATTAATTGAATATGAATCAACTTTATCTAAATCCGTTGGTGTTAGTACGTCTTCACCAATTTTATGTGATAATTTCTTTTCGTCTAAAAGCTTGTGAGATTCGTAATCAAGAGAATATATTGTATGAGTAGAAGATTTCTCTATCTGATTTTGTAACTTAGAAAAATCTGTTCCGTTTTGCACCAGAAAAATAACCTTATTCATTTTTAGTTATTTTTCCATTTTTTCCAATCATAATCGTCAAATGTCACATCTTTCATTTCATCATCGTCTGGGTGCCATGCGGGATCAGCTAATGCCAAAACAGTTGATATTTCATTAGACAGATTAATGTGAGCTGAAGCAATATTTTTAGGAATTTGTACTAGAACGGGTTTTTCTTCACTAGATTCAATTTCATGAAAATTTCCCGAGTTATCTTTTGCTATGAAAACTACTTTTCCTCTTATACAAACAAAATAACTGTCGCGTTTAGTATGTAAATGAGGACCTTTGATTTCATAAGGATTTACGTGTGAAACATAGACCATTTTTGGGTGAGTTTTTAAGATATCATCCCAATCTCTCCAAACCACGGTTAATTTCCCATTGACATGACCATCATCAATATTCTTTGTTGGAAATGTTTCCAAAGGTATTCCAATAATATTTTCTTTAACCAATTCGACAAAGAATCCAAATATAATAATAAAAACATTGTTAATAATTAGTAATTCAAATCTATTAAGCGTAAGATTATTGTACAGTGTATCAAGATTTCGTATGATGCTAGAAGGTAAAAAAATTCTAATTACAGGAGGGACTGGTTCATTAGGATTTGCATTAACAAAAAAATTGTTAGAAACAGATGTTAAGATAATTCGAATTTATAGCAGAAATGAGTCAAAACAGGTAGAAATGCAGGATCAGTTAGATGATCCTCGCCTTCGTTTTTTAATTGGAGATGTACGTGATTTGGAAAGACTAACTAAGGCTATGGAAGACATTGATATTGTTTTTCATGCTGCAGCATTAAAACATGTACCAATAGTTGAATACAATCCATTTGAAGCAATTAAAACAAATGTATTAGGAAGCCAAAATGTTATTGACGCCTGTTTGAAAGAAAATATTGAAATTGCGGTTTGTATTGGAACTGACAAAGCAGTATCACCACTGAATACTTATGGTGCAACAAAACACTTGATGGAAAAACTTTTTGTTACTGCTAGTAATTATTTAAATCCGGTAAGACATAAAACAAAATTCCTAACTGTTAGATATGGAAACGTGTTAGGAAGCAGTAATTCGGTTATTCCAAAATTTGTTGAGCAAATTAAATCGAGAAAAAATCTTACAATTACTGATCCTAGTATGACACGATTTACTATAACAATGGATCAAGCTCTTGAACTAATTTTAACCGCAGTCAAAAAAGGACATGGTGGAGAAGTTTTTGTACCTAAACTTAAATCATACAGATTAGACACGCTCAAAGATGCAATCTTAGATATTTTAAAAACATCTGCAGAAATTGAGAAAATTCCAGTTCGCCATGGGGAAAAATACCATGAATCATTAATCAATTCGGAAGAATTAAGAAATAGTTACGAAACTGACAATCTCTATGTAATACTTGATAAGCAAATGCATCCAACAACATTTTCAAAATGGAATGATTTGAAAAAAACTAGTCTGAAGGATCAATATTCTTCAGACAAAGTTGAAATTCTTACGAAGGAAGAATTGATTGGCATTATAATCAAGGTCGGACTTTTAACTAGAAATGAGTAACATTGGTTGCATAATACAGGCTAGAATGGGCTCTACAAGGTTACCTGGTAAAGCTATGTTGAGTGTACAGAATCAGAAACCTGTTCTGTATTTTGTCATAAAACAACTTCAAGAATGTAAGTTAATTGGTAAGATTATAGTAGCTACTACAACGAATGAAGAAGACAACCAAATAGTAAATTATTCAAAAAATCTGGGAATAGATTGTTTTAGAGGGAGTTCAAAAGATGTACTTGATAGATACTATCAATGTGCAAAAAAATATTCTCTTTCAACTATTGTAAGAGTTCCTTCCGACAAGCCTCTAATAGATCCTGAAATTGTTGACAATGTAGTAAGTGTATTCAACAATAATTCACATGATTATGTTACCAATTTTTTATCAAATCCAACTTTCCCAAGCGGTACGGAAGTAGAGGTTTTTTCAATAAACGCATTAAAAAAAGCGTGGGAAAAAGCTAAACTTCCTTCTGAAAGAGAGCACGTAACTAAATATTTTTCCAACCATGCAGAAAAATTTGAAATAACTCATCTCGAGCATTCAGAGAATCTATCACACCTAAGATGGGCGGTTGATAGAATAGAGGATCTAGAGTTGGTAAGATTAATTGTTTCTAAAATTAAAAAAAGACCCATTTTGATGAAAGATATAGTATCTCTTTTCAATAAGGAGCCTGAATTAGTCAAAATAAACAAAAATGTAAACAGGAAAGAAGGTAATTTGAAATCTATGAAGGAAGACGAAGAGTTTCTACAAAACCAATCCAAACCAAAACCATCATGAAAAAAATAAAGCTGTTTGATCCTGTAATTGGAATTTCTGAGGAAAGAGAAATTATTAAAACACTTAGAAGTGGTTTTTGGGCTTCAGGATCCGGAAATGGAAGGGTACAGAAATTTGAGAGAGAAATTTCTAAATATCTAGGATCGGATCAATGTATTGCTGTTAATAGTGGAACTGCTGCATTAAATCTAGCATTATCTTTACTTGATCTCAAAAATAAAGATGTAATTTTGCCTTCTATGAGTTTTATTTCAACTGCACATGCTATAATCGAAAATGGTGGAAATCCAATATTTGTTGAAGTGGAACCTGAAACATTATGTATTGATCCCTCTCAGATTTACAAATCAGTTACCAAAAAAACAGCTGTTATCATTCCAGTTCATTTTGGTGGGCTTGCATGTAATTTAAAAGAAAAAAAAAAATTGGTAGTCATAGTACTGCTGTCTGTTTTAGTTTTCATCCAGTAAAAAACTTGGCAATGCCTACTGGTGGATTAATTTCAATAAATAATAAACAACATGAAAAATTTCGAAGATTATTACTAGCTCGTAGATGGTGTGGAATTACGGATAGAAAAGAAACAGATTATGATGTTAAAGAATTGGGTTGGAATTATTATATGAATGAATTTTCTGCAGCAATTGGTTTAGAACAATTAAAAAAATTAGATAAACTAAACAACATTCGTAAAAAAATTGCAAAAAGATATTCTCAAGAATTAAAAATTAAAAGAAAAATGCCTTACGAAATAAATTGTTCATATCACTTCTATTGGATCTTAGTAAAAAATAGAAATGTTGTCAGAAAAAAATTAGCTAAATATGGAATTGAAACTGGAACACATTACAGACCTATTCATACATTTAGCTACTATACATCAAAAAATAAATTGAAAATTACGGAAGATATTGGTAAACAAATAATCATTTTGCCATGCCACCCAAATCTTAAAAACAGCGATATCGATAAAATTATTAAATTAACAAATAAATTTTCATAATTTTTTAAAATTCATTTTTTCAAGACTTCTGATCTGTGAAATTAATTCTTCGAGTTGTTTGGTTGTTATAGATGTAGATGCATCTGGTCCTTTAGAATTTTTTAATTTTACATGTTTTTCAATTATTATTCTTCTAGCCTTTTGCTGGCTTTTAATTACAGTAAAAATTATTGGAGCTATGATTCCTAAAGTATGATCAGAAAATCCATCAAACTTTTTTGCCTCATTCCAATTTATTTCGTTTAATGGTGTTGGATATTTTGAAATACAATAACATAATGTTTTCTTATTTTTTTTAAAAATACCTTTAATTTTTTTTATATTTCCACCCATTCCCATGCTGATTATCATTGGTTTTTTAGTTCTAGCCTTTGTTACCAACGTATCCAGAGAATACGGATCTTTTAGTAAACAGGTTCTTGAAGCTATTTTGTATTTTTTTACTTTTAATGTCTCCAAGAAGTTAACAGCCTCGGGATAAAATACACTACAAAAAAATTCAATGCCAGTTTGATCGGCAAACGTTTTTATTTTTTTTACCTGTTCAAACGTCAGCTCAGATTTTTTTATATTTTTCCAGTTTGGATTAGATGTGTTATAAAGATCTTCGGCTCTCCACATCTGAAATTTAATAGCATCTGCTCCGGCCTTCTTGCATTCATAAATGATTTTTTTTGCTTTATTTACACTTCCCTCCCAATTAGAGCCAATCTCTGCTACGATTACTGCTTTCATTAGTACTAGAATTTATTCACAAGATTTATTCTTTAACAAGCATCAAAAAATGATGAAATGAATAGGCATGAAATAGCAATAAAATTAAGGCTTGTTTCCAAATCTGATTATAGATTTTTATACAATCTACTAAAAGAGCGTGATCCATCTGCGAATATTTCTCATAAAAAGATGCCCACTTACCATGAGCATGTTTTGTTTGTTTCTTCAAAGCCTTACTTAAAATGGTATGTAATATTATATGGTGCTACTAAAGCGGGATCAATTTACGTCACATCACAAAATGAAATAGGAATTTTTATAAAAAAATCATTTCAAGATAAGCAAATTGGAAATATTGTGTTGAAGAAATTAATTCAAAAAAATCCGAAAAAAAGATATCTTGCTAATGTTAGTCCTAAAAACAAAAACTCTATTAATTTTTTTAAAAAAAATAAATTTAGATTAATTCAATATACATTTGAATTAAACAACAAAATTTAGACAGAACTGCCTAGAGTTTTTTCTTCTCATATCCCAATAATATGTGTCAAGTAAATTTATTTTTTTGGTATTTCAAATTAATTCAGTTTAGTGATTCCGTGAATTTATTTTTCCAATTTCCTTTAGTATCTTTTTCCCACATTGTACCCCTAAATTTATCAGCTACATTCCAAAATTCTTCTAAGGAAATTTCGATGTAATTACAAAACTGCTTGATATATTTTTCATCGCATTTACCATCATATTTTTTTTCTTCTTCCCACAGACATACTCCACAAATACCATTTTCATCAAAATAAATACCAGGTCTAGTATCTGGTTGAATACATCTTTTACATATTTTCATTTTTAATTTTCACTTTACTAAATTATATCTATGAATGAAAATAACTTAAACTATAATACAAGCCTCTCTCATAAATCTCCGGTTTTCTTTGATATACTAAATGTGAACCTATTTCTGCATTATTCCAATGTGCGTATGCTGGACCCTTAAGAATCCTCATCAGCAATTTATTATCCAATGAAATTTTAACATATTTTTCATATTCAATTAATTCATTTTTTGCTATAATTTTATAGCCATTACCATTAGCGGTCATTATTAGAAGCATGTCTTTGAAAATTTCAATTATTATGACTGTTTCAGAGATAAAACCTATCTCAATTCTTTTCTTTTCATACCTGGCAAAACTTTTAGAAATTAAATCCTTGACCTCATTAAACACTGCTACATCATCATTTTCATAATCATATGTTCTTTTTTCTAACACCTTTTCAATATAATTTTGTTTTTCCTCAAGATCAATCGGTGTATATTGCATTGATTTTTGTTCTATGTCTATATCAAAACTAGAGTTTGAGTTTAAAATTATACACTGATGTTCTTTTTGATTAATTTTGGAAGAATTAGTAAAATATTCATATGCATCTTCTAACTCTGCAACAGATCTTTGTGAATTTAATATTGATTTTTTGCCAGCTAACACATATCTTCCTGCAAATGGCATATAAAATCTAGGTTTTAACAAATTAACATATGATTCTGCCTGTAACCAGTATTGTTGAATTACTCTCCGTCTAGCTTCTATTTTCTCATTTTCTTTCATAGTAAAACATTGAGGAAAAGAAGATGCGGAGCTATAACCTACTAATAACATATCTATATTCTTATACTGATTTTTAATCACAGTGGCCACAGTTTCTGCTATAGGAAACGGGCAATCATTTGTGTTTACAATTACTTGCTGCTCGTTATCTATCACACACATTGAATCAATTGAGGTTGTCGCAAAATTATTTTCAACAATACTACATCCAAAATATTTTTGGCATAATTCAGGATTACAATTATCAGCTGATAAAATATTGATGTGTAAATTATTCTTTAAGATTGTTCTTTTATTATGATCAAGTTCTATGACTTTGTATCCTAATCTTTCAATATTATTTTTAAGAAATTTTGAAAAATATTTGTGAATTAGTACTGGAATTTCTTTGTTCATTCCAGTTAGTGTTTTTGTACTAAAATGATCTGGATGAATATGACTTATGTAAATAAAATCAACATCGTTAAAATCCTCTGGCTTAAAATCTAAAGGTGGATAATGTGCCCACGAACCATAAAATTCACCATCTACTAACCATGGATCACATAATACCTTTACACCTACATCCTCAACAATTACTGATGCAGATTCTCTACTTTGGTTTAGCAAAATCTTTACAGAAAATGCTTGACTGTGAATTGTTTACTATAATAGAATGTACAGATAAACCAAAAAAATTTTTTAGGGAACAAAAAATTGTTAATTTTAAAAAATTTTGGTTTTATCATGATTATATAAAAGACATTGATCAAAAACCTGACTTAGAATATTTAAAATCAATAGAAAAAAAATACGGGATTAATCTTTGGTTAATTGCATTTAATGATAGGATGTTTAATCATATGAATGAATATTATAACTTCTCCACAAATCAGATTTTTTCAATATTAGAACAGGAATGCAAATTTTATGAAAAAATTCTAGATGAGACAAAGCCAGATTTTATGCTGATGCCACCTACTCACCAACAACATAATCATATTTTCTATGAGATGTGTAGAGCTAAGGGAATACATGTTTTAATTGGTACGCGAACACGTTTGGGAATGCGGTTTTTACTTTCCGACAAGGTGGATCCAATGTATCCACTCCCTCCATTATCATCTTTTGAAAAAGGCAAATTAATTGTGGATCCCATAAAGTATCTTGAAGCATCAAATATGTCCCAGGTCAACGAAATTTTTAATAATGTGTTTTTATCATCGAAAAAAAAATTTGGCAAAGCTGCGTTGAATTTTCTTTTAACAGAAAATAGCAATCTAAAAACTCATTATTCTTATTATGGTAGAAATAAAATCAAAGTTTTGGACAAAAGAGTTTCTTTCGAATTAAAAAGTAAAAGAAGAGAATCATTCATGAATAAAAATCTAAAAAACAAAGTACAGACTAAATCGCCTTTTATCTATTATCCATTACATCAAGAAATAGAGAGGGCATTACTTCTCGGTGCTCCATTTTACTTGAATCAGTTTGAACTAATAAAAAATATGGCTAAATCTTTACCTATTGGTTACAAATTAATTGTAAAAGATCATCCAAATATGAAATATAGAGGTTGGAGAAGTATAGATGAAATGAAAAAAATTATGAAAATCCAAGGTGTGGAGTTAATACATCCTAATTCTAATTCGATGGAATTGATTAAAAAAAGTCATCTCGTGTTTACAGTTAACGGCAGTGCAAGTATTGAAGCTGCCATGTATCAAAAACCATCCATTATACTAGAAGACACTGGTCCTTTTCAATTACCATCCATGTATAAAGTAAATTCTTTTAGTGAATTGCCAATGGTTATTAGAACCTGTTTAGCTAAAAAGGTAAAACGCGACGATGTAATCAGATACATAAATGCTATAGAAAAAAACTCGATTATTTTTGAAGAACAGGAACTTCTTTTAAAATTTCATGATTTATTTTATGATGGAGGTTTCTTGGCTAATAAAGAATTACCCATGGAAAAAATCAAATCATTTCTAGAACGATATAAAATAAATTTCGATAATTTTGCAGAATTCCATATTAAAGCAATAAAGAAGCATCTGAAAAATAATAAATTTTCACCTTCTATATCTATTAAATAATCTATATTATGTGAAAAAATTGAAAAAACATTTGTTAACAAAGGACCTTGTTATAGGATTAGGAGAAATTGGGGATCCAATTCTGAAAATTACTTCAAGGGGATTTCCTACTATTGGTTATGATATTGATCCAAAATTAATGGATAAAAAAAAATATATAAAATTCGAAAATATACCAACAGTTTTAGTACATGTATGCATTCCTTTTTCAAAAACGTTTGAAAGTACTATAATCAAAATTGAAAAAAAATATACTCCACGTGCAATTGTAATACATAGTACCATTAGTGTTAAAACTACTGAAGTATTACAAAAAAAATTAGGTATACCAATTATTTACAGCCCAATTAGAGGTGTTCATAAAAGAATGTTAAAAGATCTGAGGCGATATACAAAATTTTACTCGGTTTTTGATTGGGCGCCCCATTCCAATTGGGCAAGCAAACTATTTGTCAAAAGAATGAATAAAGTAGGGATAAAAACAAGCAAAATGACAAACCCAACTACTTTAGAACTTGCAAAAATTGTAGTTGACACATCATACTATGGTTGGTTGATAAATTATGCACAAATCTCACAAATGATTGCTTCAAAACATGAAGTTGATTATGATGAGATGTGGTCTTTTGCTAGTGAAATTCATAAATTTCTAGGAAATAGACCTAAATTATTCCCAGGATTTATTGGTGGTCACTGTGTTATACCAAATTTAGATTTGATCCATGATAAAACTTTAGATGAAATAAAAAAGATGAACAGTCTGTATTCGAGGAAAATCAAAAAATAAAAAATATGGGTTTAATTTAAAAATTGAAAATCCTAATTATAATTTTATTAATTTTTACAAGTTTTATTCCCTTTCAAACCATCTATGGTGAGGAAATTTCTAATTATGAGAATTTATCTAATACTGAATCTACGGAAATAACTATTAGAGATCAATCTATTTACGTAGAAGAATTCGTTTCTGGTCTCGATTGGCCTGTCATGATAGCTTTTTCAGGTAATGATATTCTTGTCTTAGAAAAAAACTCTGGAAATATAAGATTAATTAAAAATGGTGAATTACAAAATGAACCAATACTTAAAGTCGATGTTAGTGTGTCTTTGGAAGAAGGTCTTTTAGGAATTTTGATGAAAAATTCTACGGTATATTTACATTTTACAACTAGAAATGCTGAAGATTATACTATTTCAAATTTATTTTATAAATATACTTGGGATGGAAAAAAATTAGCCGATCCTAAACTAGTTAAGGAAATTCATGGTGGTGGAGTTGAGCACAACTCTGGCTTGATGATTTCACACCCTGACGGTAATGTGTATGCAATTATGGGTGATCTTGGTAATAGAAAGGGAATTCTACAAAACTATAATCAAGGTGAACCTGATGATACTAGTGTTATTTTTTCACTTGAAACAGAAGAACCATATTTTGCTATTGGAATCAGAAATAGTTTTGGTTTAACGGTTGATCCTGTTACTAGTTTTGTTTGGGACACCGAAAATGGTCCGGAAGTTTTTGATGAAATAAATCTAGTTGCACCCAAATTCAATAGTGGTTGGGCATCTATACAGGGACCAGCTACTCAAACACAAATTGAAAATCTTCCATCATTTAACGATTACACTTATAGTGATCCTGAATTTAGTTGGGAAAACCCAATAGGTGTTACTTCGATTTTATTTGTTCAATCAAACTTGTTTCAGGAGTATCACGATTCAGTGTTGGTAGGAGATTTTAATAATGGTATTCTTTATGAGTTCAAATTGAATCAAAACAGAACGGGTTTTGATTTTGATGATCAATCTCTACAAGATCTAGTTTTAAACAAAAATGATTTAACGAATGAACTAATTCTTGGAACTGGATTTGCCGGAATTACAGATATTAAAGAAGGACCTGATGGCCTAATCTATATTGTTTCAATTGGGGATGGGAAAATCTATAGACTTATTCCTTCAGAAAAAATCTCATCTGCTTACGTGAAAAACTGTGCACTGGAACTAGAGCCACCTGTAAACCTATCAGAATGTGATCTTTCTGATTCAGATTTGCAAAATGCAGATCTTTCCTTTTCAAATTTATCATTTAGTAATTTGGAAAATGCAAATTTATCTAACGCAAATTTACATAGTTCTATTCTTTCTAGCGCAAATTTAGTCAACACATATCTCAATGGGACTAATATGTCCAACGCAGAAATGGGCTCTGTGATATTGAAAGGTGTAAATCTTGAAAACATTAATCTAAAAAATGCAAATTTAAAAAGCGCAAATCTTGAAAATGCTATTTTAACCAATGCAGATTTATCAAATACGAATTTGGAAAATGCAAATTTATCAAATGTAGATTTGTCTAACGCAAATTTATCTAACGCCAATCTGAAAAATACAAATCTTGAAAATGCTATGTTAGCTAATACAGATTTATCAAATACGAATATGGTTCACACTAAACTGAATCACGCTAATTTGACCAACGCTGATCTTAGAAATGCTAAAGTTTGGAAATCTAATTTTGATCGTGCTTATATGGTGGGATCAAATTTTGGCGGTGCAGATATGTATGCTACTAAATTTATCAAATCAAATCTACAAAATTCTAATTTCCTAAATTCTAAAATAAGCGATTCGATATTTTTAGGTTCTGATCTGTCTGGTATAAACATCATAGATGTTTATCCAATTGAAACCTCTTTTGAAAATGTTATAATATCAAAGGAATCTAAAATTAATACGTGTCTTGAGCACGACTTCACCAGCAGAATATTAAATAAAATTTTACGCGAAATACGTAGTGGTAATTTTGATTTTCTTAATATTTTTGAAAAATCAATTACTCAATTATGTAAGTTATAATTTTATTCTCTTCAGTTTTTATAATCTATCTTTTATATAATCAATTGAATTAACCGGCGAGGGATCAATTCCTGACAAAATGGCATTATAGATACTCGTAAAATCTAACTGATAAATTAAACATACAAGTTTTGATAGAATGCTTCCATCTTTTGAAAAAATCTCTTTATATCTAATGTCTCTTTCATTAAAAAATTCCTTTACGATTTTTAACCTTTCCTTTGTTTTGACATAATCATCAGCTCCTTGAAGAAGTATTGGTTGTAATTTTGTAGGCTTTTCCCAAGCAACAATTCCGTTATGACTTGACTCAATAACATTTTCAATTATAGTGTGTGTTTTAGCATTTTCCTGCATTGAATTCTTAAATCTCACAGCAGCTGACTGTAAACCCCATGGATAATACATTAATGGAATATCAGATATCCATTCTGCAAGATTTAATGCATAGTTTTTTTCATTCAAATTTGATGAATTTATTTCGTTTTTGACTTCGTTAAGCTTTAGAAATGATTCAGATACATCCGCTCGTTTTAACGGCAATACATCTTCTAATACGTTAATAATTGAATAAAGGAAAGTTAGAAATGATGCTCTTGGAGAATGGTATTCAGTAATGCTATAATGAGAAATATTATTTTTTTGAGATAGTTCTTGCAAGTTTCCTCCTGAGGAGAATGTAATGAATTTTGCGTTTGATTTTAAATTATTTCTTAGAATTGTTAACGTTTCATCTGTATTTCCAGAAATACTTGTAAGAACTACAAGAGTAGATGAATCAACTGTTTTAGGTAGCAGATAACCCTTTACAACACTTACATGAATATCATCTTTTGAAAGTAGTGATGACATCACATCACCTATTGTACCTGAACCTCCCATACCAGCAAAAACTATGTGATCGATATTTTTTACATTAAATTTCTCTAAATGCATTTCATAATTTTCTTGTGCCGTTTGAGGCCATTTATCATAAACCTCATACATTTTTTTAGAATCTACCATTTGGAGTTCTTTAGAATTCATTAATCTATTAATCAACTATAATTGGAATAAAATACTTAACTACTAAATGGTTATCTTGAAAAAATTGCGAAATAATATAACCTGTATTCCTTGTAATAATTTTCATGAGTTTAAAAACTGTTGAATGGAGAGAGAATTCTGTCATAATGATTGATCAGACTAAACTTCCAAATGAATTATTGTTTGTAACTTATACAGATTATAACCAAGTTGCAAATGCGATCAAAACTTTAGTTGTTAGGGGTGCTCCTGCTATTGGTGTTTCAGGCGCATTTGGTTTAGCTCTGGCTGCCTTACAAAGTAATGCAGCTACAAAAGAGGAGATGATCAATGATCTTAATAATGCTAAAAATGTTCTTTTTGAGACTAGACCTACAGCTGTAAATTTGGCATGGGGGCTGGAAAAGATCATGCAAGCAGCAAAATCTTGTAAAGATGTTGATGAAATAAAGAAAACTGTTATCGAAACCGCAAAACAGATGGCAGATGAAGACATTAAAATCAATATGACAATGGGTAAAAATGGTTCAAAGATTGTTGATAATAATGATACTGTGTTGACTCATTGTAATGCTGGAGCTCTGGCTACTGTTGGATATGGAACTGCATTAGGTGTTATTAGAGCAAGTAAGGAAAGTGGAAAAAATATCAAAGTAATAGCTACAGAAACTAGACCAGTTCAACAAGGTTCAAGGCTTACAGCTTTTGAACTAAAACATGACGGTATAGATGTCAGCCTAATCCCTGATACAGCGGTTGGTTATACTTTAGCAAATAATTTGGTAAACAAAATCATAGTTGGGGCTGATAGAATTTTAAAAACTGGTCACGTTTTTAATAAAATTGGAACATACCAAGTGGCGCTACTTGCTAAACAACATAATGT
>LUMD01000801.1_pt1 | contig 17093 bp, 18 predicted proteins | sample 729651 | NCBI WGS metagenome assembly LUMD01 (sample SAMN03860272, study PRJNA289734) | marine metagenome | biome: seawater column; feature: ocean; material: water; isolation source: Red Sea water column Station 34 - depth 258m | place: Saudi Arabia: Red Sea | collected 2011-10-15 | depth 258 m | reverse complement strand
CCGATGGCCCGGGTGCGGGCGTCGAGCCGGTATCGGGGTCGGGTGGGCCGGACCGGGCCGTCCAGCCGGTGGTCGGGGCTCTCAGTCCGACGGCGGGTCGGCGGTGGGGTGAGGGCGAGTTGCTCGTTCATGGCCACATCCTGCGGACGGACTGTGACACTGTCCGTCGGGCGACTGCGGGGGAGGCCGGAAACCCGTGCGATCATTGGCCGTCGGGCCCGGACGGGCCATCGAGTGACCAGGGAAACGACGAGAGAGGACGGTACCCGACGTGTCCGCGTACGGCATCACGGTCCCCCTGCCGGGGCCACTCCACGACCAGCAGGGCCTCTACCGGGAACTCGTGGACCTCGGCTACACGGACGTCTGGAGCGCCGAGGCCAGCGATGCCGACGGCCTCACGCCGCTGGCCCTCGCCGCCGCCTGGGCGCCCGAGCTGCGGCTGGGCACGGCGATCCTGCCCGCCTACACCCGCAGCCCGGCCCTGCTGGCGCAGTGCGCCGCCACGATGGCGGCCGCCGCCCCGGGCCGCTTCGCCCTCGGCATCGGGTCGTCGTCGAACGTGATCGTCGAGCGCTGGAACGGCATCCCCTTCGAGGCGCCCTACCAGCGGGTGCGCGACACCGTCCGCTTCCTGAAGGCCGCCCTCACCGGCGAGAAGGTGGTCGAGGCGTACGACTCCTTCAGGATCGACGGCTTCCGCCTCGGTCTCGTTCCCGAGCAGCCGCCGACGATCCTCGTCGCCGCCCTGCGGGAGGGGATGCTGCGCCTGGCCGGCCGCGAGGCCGACGGGGCGATCATCAACTGGCTTTCGCCCGACGACGTCACCACCGTGGCCGGCATCGTCAACGGCCAAGGTCCCGACCGGGAGGTCGTCGCCCGCATCTTCGTGTGCCCCAGCGACGACCGGGAGGCCGTGCTGGCCGGCGGGCGCCGCCTGCTGGCCGCCTATCTGAACGTGCCCGTGTACCGGGCGTTCCACGAATGGCTGGGGCGGGCCGACCAGCTGGGCGGGCACTGGGAGCGCTGGGCGGCGGGCGACCGGAAGGGGGCACTTGACGAGATCCCCGAGCAGGTGGTCGACGACCTGCTCGTCCACGGCACGTCCGAGCAGTGCCGGGCCCGGATCGCCGAGTACGTCGCCAACGGCGTCACCACCCCGGCCCTGGCGATCGTGCCGCTCGGTGGCGTCGACCCCATGGCGGCCGTCCGCACCCTCGCCCCGAACGCCTGACGCGCCCTACCCCTCATCGGCGAGGCGGGCGGCCGAACGGAGGTGGGCGGTCAGGTCGTCGAGGCGGCTGTGGGCATTGAGTCCCGAGGTGTGCGGCATCACGTAGACGGGCGTGCCGCCGAGGGTCCGTTCCTGCACGCCAGCCACCGCCCTCCGGTCGACGACGACACGCCAGCCACCGAGGCCCACGAAGCAGGCGGCCCGCGGGCGCAGCCAGGCGCAGAGTCGCTCGACGCGGGCGAAGCCCTCCCGGAACTCGTCGACGTCGACCTCGTCGGCCCGCGCGGTGGTCCGTCGCACCAGGTCGGTCATGCCGAGGCCGTGCTCGGCGAGGGCGTGCCGGGGGTCCCGGTCGGCGGTGGCCCCCCCGGCAGCCAGCACCGCCGGCCAGAACCGGTTGCCCGGTCGGTGGTAGCCGACGCCCGAGTCGGCCGAGGCCGGGCTGGGGTTGAGGCCGACAACCAGCAGGCGCATCCCCGGTGCCACCGTGTCGGGCAGGCTGCGGCGGCGCTCGACGGGCAACTCGACGGCCGATCCGACCGAGTGGGCCTCGCCGACCCCCGTGAAGCCGGCCCCGACGACCAGGTCCAGGGCGCGCTGGCCGTCCCAGGCGTCGTCCGGCACCGGGTCGAGCCGCAGGTCCAGCCGGACACCCACGGCCAGCGAGGCGTGCAGGTCGGCCAGCGCCAGTGGCAGGTCGGTGGTCGGCCCTCCGCCGCCGACGGTGTGGGGTGAGAGCGGCACCAGGCGAGGGTAGGCGGGGCCCGCAAGCGGGTGCCACGCGTTCGCGGAATGCGCGCCTAGGGTGTGGGCATCGACGAGCAGCGCAACGACCTGGGAACGGAGGACGGCGACATGACCGAGACGCTCGATACGACCACGATCGATGAGATCAAGGCCATCATCGACCGCGGTCTCGGCACCACCCAGAGCCGCGAGCTCATCGCCGCCTCCGAGGTCGCCGACCTCCTGCTCGACCTTCGGCTGCTGCTGGCCGCCAGCGACGCCGACCTCGAGGCCTCGCCGCTCAACTAGCGGGCCGCCCTGCTCAGCGCAGGGGCAGCACCTTCCGGATCAGGCGGCCCAGCGCCAGGCCGATCCCCGCGCCGACCACCACGTCGCTGGCGTGGTGGATGCGCACGTGCACCCTCGACGCCGCCACGACGCCCGCCGCCGCGTACCAGAGCGGCCTGATGCGAGACCGCTCGGCCAGCAGGGTCGCCGCCAGGAAGGCCGCCGAGGCGTGGCCCGACGGGAAGCTGCTGGTGAGCGGCTGGCGCAGGTTGTGGGGCCGCTCCTCGTCGTGGACGGGCCGCTCCCGGCGGAACGCCGACTTGACGGCGCCGTTCACGAGCGCCGACTCGGCGGCGAGGGCGGCCGACAGGCGCAGCGCCTCGCGGTGCCCGTTGCGGCGCACGACGCCGCGGGCCGTGCCAGTCAGGTGCCAGAGCAGGCTGAAGTCGGCGAGTTCGCTGGCCGCGTAGAAGAGCCGGTCCAGGTTGGGATTGCCCCGCAGCGGCTCCCACGCCTTGTCGACGGCCGTGTCGAGGGCGCGGCCGATGGGACCCAGCGGGTGGGGCTCGGAGGGAGCGTCGTCGGCGTCGGGGACGACGCTCAGGTGCGACCGCTCGTCGGCGGTCTCGGAGGCCGGGGCCATCCGGGCAGGGTAGTGGCGTCCCGGGAAGACGCCGCCGCGGCTCCTCGGCGGTGGTGACGACGGGTTCAGCGGTGGGCGCCGGGCCTGGACAGCACGCCCCGTCGCCAGCGGCGCGGGGTCGCCAGCAGCGCCCGCGGGTAGTCCTCGAACATCCAGCGGGCGAAGTTGCGGCGCGTCCACGCCGTGGCGCCGGCGGCAGACACCGCCGTTCGTGCCCCGAGCGGCAGCGCCAGCACCCGTTGGAGCACCACCGACATGCGGTGGTCGGCCAGCAGTTCTCGACGCACGTGGCGTCGGTAGCGGGTGCCCACCTCGGCGGCCGATCCGCCGGCGAGGATCGCCTCGGCGGCGAGGATCCCCGTGAGCAGTGCCTGGCCGATGCCCTCGCCGGTCAGGGCGTCGGTGGCCGCAGCGGCGTCACCGGCAAACAGCACCGGGCCGTGTTCCAGAACCGCACGATCCACGCGTGCGGGAATGGGCCAGGCGGTGCGCCGCCCCTCGGGCACGGCGTCCGGGCCGAGCACCTCCCGGATACCGGGCCGGTCGCAGAGTCCGTCCCAGATTCGGCCCGTGTCTCCGACGGCGACCCGGCCGCCACGCAGCACGCCGAACCCGACGTTGGCCCGACCATCGGGCAGCGGGAAGCTCCAGGCGTAGCCGGGCAGCAGGTCCGGTTCGAACCAGACGTGCAGGTCGGCTGCCGCCGGCCCCACCCCGGTCACGTACTGGCGGAAGGCGTGCCACTCGCCCCGGTAGCCGTCCTCGGCCAGGCCCAGCAGGCGCCGGGTGGGAGACCACATGCCGTCGGCAGCGACCACCGACCCGGTCCGGAACGTCGAGCCGTCCGCCACCTCGACGACGGCGCCGTCGCCATCGACTCGGATGCCCGCCAGTTCGTGGCCCTCCCGCACGTCGGCGCCGGCCGAGCGGGCCAGGTCCAGGAGGGCGGCGTCGTACTCGGCCCGCGGCACGATCGCTGCGTACTGGCCGGCATCCACGGGCAGCGGGAAGCGGCGGCTGCGGCCACCCTCGCCGCCGGTGTGGATGACGGCGTGGTCGACGACCTGCCAGCCGGCGATGGGTGCCGGGTCGAGGCCGAGTCGTTCACCGAGTCGCAGGGCCAGCGTGGTGAGCCCGTCGCCGCAGCACTTGTCCCGCGGAAAGGTGGCCTTGTCGAGCACCGCCACGGACCGGCCTGCCCGAGCCAGCGTGGTGGCCGCCGCCGATCCGGCCGGGCCGCCGCCGACCACGGCGACCTCGAACGCCTCCACGGGTCCGCCTAGAAGAGCCGGGGCGTCGTCGATTCGATGCCCCGGAGTTCGTCGTAGTCCACCTCGACACAGCCGATGCCCCGGTCGCCCGCCAGCACCTTGGCCTGGGGCTTGATCTCCTGGGCCACGAAAAGGCCCCGCACGGGAGCCAGCACGTCGTCGCGGTTGAGGAAGTCGAGGTAGCGGGTGAGTTGCTCGACGCCGTCGATCTCGCCTCGTCGCTTGACCTCGATCGCCACGGTGTTCCCGTCGGCGTCACGGCACAACAGGTCGACGGGTCCGATGTCGGTCGGGTATTCACGCCGCACCAGCGCCAACTCCTCGCCGAGGAACGACGGGTCCTCGGCCAACAGCTCCTGGAGGTGTGCCTCGACGCCGTCCTTCTGCAGGCCGGGGTCGACGCCCATCTCGTAGGCGGTGTCGGACAGCACCTCGTGGAGCGTGATCGTGAGGGTCTCGCCCTTGGGGTTCGACACCCGCCAGGTGTCGACGCCGTCGATTGCCTCCTCCACGAGCGCGTTCGGGGCGTTCATCCAGTTGAGGGGCTTGTAGGCACCACCGTCGGCGTGGATGGCGACGCAGCCGTCGGCCTTGACCATGAGCAGGCGGACCGCCTCGGGGAGGTGGGCGGTGAGGCGGCCGTCGTAGTCGACCGTGCAGCGGGCGATGACCAGGCGCACGGTCCGCGAGCCTACGGGCCGTGCCCCGGCGTCAGCCGACGGCGTCGAGGACGGCGGACGCCAGTTCCCGCCGGCAGACGAGCAAGTCGGGAAGGTACGGGTCGGGGTGGTTGTAGGTGGGCGGCGAACCGTCGAGGCGCGACACGTGGAGGCCCATCGACGCCGCCACGGCGGCCGGGGCGCAGTTGTCCCACTCGTACTGGCCGCCGGCGTGGACGTAGACGTCGACCTCGCCGCGGGCCACCGCCATGGCCTTGGCGCCGGCCGAACCCATCTCGACCAACTCGCCGTCGAGGGCCTCGGCGACCGCGAGGGCCACCGCCGGCGGCCGGGTGCGGCTGACCACGACCCGGGGGGCAGCCGGCACGGGGCCCAGGTCGTCGAGGGTGCCGGCCTCGTTGGTCGAGAGCGTCAGGCCCAGGCCCGGCAGGGCGACGGCGCCGGCCGTGGGCCGTCCGTCCTCGGCGAGGGCCACGTGGACCGCCCAGTCCGTCCGGGGCGGCTCGCTGAACTCCCTGGTGCCGTCCAGCGGGTCGACGATCCACACCCGCGACACGCCGGCCCGGTCCGGATGGACGTCGTGGGCCGAGCCCTCCTCGGACAACACGCCGTCGTCGGGGCGGGACTCGGCGAGGGCGTCCATCAGCAGGTCGTGGGCGGCCCGGTCTCCCTCGTCCTTCAGGGTGGTCGCCGGCACGCCCTCGGAGCATTGGGAGCCGAACCGCCACGCCGGCCGCGACGGGAGCGCCGTGACCACGACCTACGAACTCACCGACCTCGACCAGCTCGAGGCAGAGTCGATCCACATCTTCCGGGAGGTGGCGGCCGAGTTCGAGTGCCCCTGCCTGCTGTTCTCGGGCGGCAAGGACTCGATCGTGATGCTGCGCCTCGCCGAGAAGGCGTTCTCGCCGGCCCGCCTGCCGTTCCCGGTGATGCACGTCGACACCGGGCACAACTTCCCCGAGGTGCTCGACTTCCGCGACCGGCGCCTCGCCGAGCTTGGCGCCCGCCTCGTCGTGGCGTCCGTGCAGCAGTCGATCGACGAGGGCCGGGTCACCGAGGAGACCGGCCCGCGGGCCAGCCGCAACCGCCTCCAGACCACCACCCTGCTCGACGCCATCGGGGAGCACCGCTTCGACGCCCTGTTCGGCGGCGCCCGACGCGACGAGGAGAAGGCCCGGGCCAAGGAGCGGGTGTACTCGTTCCGCGACGAGTTCGGCCAGTGGGACCCCAAGAACCAGCGGCCCGAACTCTGGAACCTCTACAACGGCTGCATCCGCCAGGGCGAGCACATCCGGGTGTTCCCGATCTCGAACTGGACCGAGCTCGACATCTGGGAGTACATCCGCCGGGAGGGCATCCAGATCCCGTCCATCTACTTCGCCCACCAGCGCCCGGTGTTCGAGCGGGACGGCATGTGGCTGGCCGACTCCGAGTACGTCACCCGCATGGAGGGCGAGGAGGTCGTGAACCGCACCGTGCGCTACCGCACCGTGGGCGACATGTCCTGCACCGGCGCCGTCGACTCGAACGCCGCGACCATCGAGCAGGTCATCGAGGAGGTGGGCGCCACCCGGATCACCGAGCGGGGCGCCACCCGGGCCGACGACCGCGTGTCCGAGGCCGCCATGGAGGACAGGAAGAAGGAGGGGTACTTCTGATGGAGCTCCTCCGGTTCGCCACCGCCGGCAGCGTCGACGACGGCAAGTCCACCCTCATCGGCCGCCTGCTCTACGACACCAAGCAGATCTTCCAGGACCAGCTCGAGGCCATCGAGCGCACGTCCGAGCAGATGGGCAACGAGTACACGAACCTGGCGCTGCTCACCGACGGGCTGCGGGCCGAGCGGGAACAGGGCATCACCATCGACGTGGCGTACCGCTACTTCGCCACACCCAAGCGGAAGTTCATCATCGCCGACACCCCCGGGCACATCCAGTACACGCGCAACATGGTCACGGGCGCCTCGACCGCCGACCTGGCGCTGGTGCTGGTCGACGCCCGCAACGGCATCGTCGAGCAGTCCCGCCGCCACGCCTTCCTGGCGTCGCTGCTGCGCATCCCGCACCTCGTGGTGTGCGTCAACAAGATGGACCTGGTCGACTACGACGAGGCGGCCTTCGAGGCGGTCAAGGCCGAGTTCCGCGAGTTCGCCATGAAGCTCGAAGTCGCCGACCTCACGTTCATCCCGGTGTCGGCCCTGCACGGCGACAACATCGTCGAGCGCTCGCCCAACATGTCGTGGTACGAGGGCTCATCGCTGCTGCACCACCTCGAGGAGGTGCACATCGCCAGCGACCGCAACCACGTCGACGCCCGCTTCCCGGTGCAGTACGTGATCAGGCCGCAGTCCGACGCCCACCACGACTACCGCGGCTACGCCGGGACGATCGTCGGCGGCGTGTTCAAGCCCGGCGACGAGGTGATGGTGCTGCCGAGCGGCTTCACGTCGACGGTGGCGTCAGTCGACACCTTCGAGGGGCCCGTCGACGAGGCGTTCTCGCCGATGGCGGTGACGATCCGGCTCGACGACGACATCGACGTGTCGCGCGGCGACATGATCTGCCGGCCCGGCAACCAGCCCAACGCAGGCCAGGACCTGCAGGCCATGGTGTGCTGGATGTCGGAGGCGTCGCGGCTGGCACCACGCACCAAACTGGCGATCAAGCACACCACCCGGACGGCCCGCGCCATGGTGACCGACCTCCAGTACCGACTCGACGTCAACTCGTTGCACCGGGACGAGTCGGCCGAGGTCCTGGCCCTCAACGAGATCGGCCGGATCGCGCTGCGGTGCACCCAGCCGCTGTTCTTCGACGAGTACCGGCGCAACCGGGCCACCGGCAGCTTCGTGCTGGTCGACGAGACCACGAACGCCACGGTCGCCGCCGGCATGATCATCGGCGCCGGGGCCTGACCGGGCCCATGGTCGAGGGGGCCGGCGCCGCACGCAGTCCGGACGTCGTCTGGCACCCCGGGTCGCTGGACCGCGACGAGCGTGCCGGGTCGCTGGGGTTCCGCGGGGCCACGGTGTGGTTCACCGGCCTCTCCGGGTCGGGCAAGTCGACGGTGGCCGTCGCCTGCGAGCGGCTGCTGGTCGCAGGCGGCCGGCCCGCCTACCTGCTCGACGGCGACAACCTGCGCCACGGCCTCAACGGCGACCTGGGTTTCTCGGCCGAGGACCGCGACGAGAACGTCCGGCGCGTGGCCGAGGTGGCACGGCTGTTCGCCGACGCCGGCATGGTGGCGCTGGTGCCGCTCATCAGCCCCTACCGCGCCGCCCGCGACCGGGCCCGGGCGCTCCACGAGGCCGCCGGCGTGCCGTTCCTCGAGGTCTTCGTCGACGCGCCGCTCGAGCTCTGCGAGGCACGCGACCCCAAGGGGCTCTACGCGAGGGCACGGGCCGGCGAACTGACCGGCATGACCGGGGTGGACGACCCGTACGAGCCGCCCGAGTCACCCGACCTGGTGCTCACCCCCGACCACGGCCCCGCCGTCGCCGCCGCCACCAGGGTGCTCGACCTGCTGGGCTGAGCGTCAGGTGCGGGTGAGGGGCTTGTAGCGGATCCGCGTGGGCTGGGCGTCGAGCCCCAGCTCCTTGGTGCGGTACGCCTCGTACTCGGTGAAGTTGCCCTCGAACCAGCGCACCTGCGAGTCACCCTCGAAGGCCAGCACGTGGGTGGCGACCCGATCGAGGAACCAGCGGTCGTGGCTGATGATCACGGCGCAGCCGGCGTAGGCCTCGAGGCCCGACTCCAGCGCTCGCAGCGTGTCGACGTCGAGGTCGTTGGTGGGCTCGTCGAGGAGCAGCAGGTTGGCGCCGCTCTTGAGCACCTTGGCCAGGTGCACCCGGTTGCGCTCGCCGCCCGACAGGTTCCCGACCTGCTTCTGCTGGTCGGCGCCCTTGAAGTTGAACGACGCCACGTAGGCCCGGCCGTTGACCTCCCGGCGGCCGACCTGGAGGGACTCGCGGCCGTCGGTGATCTCCTCGTAGACGGTGCGCTCGGAATCGAGGGCGTCGCGTGACTGGTCGACGTAGCCCATCTCGACGGTGGGGCCGATCGTGATGCTGCCCGAGTCGGGGAGGGCGGCCGGGTCCCCGTCGCCGGTGGCGGCCTCGACGAGCATCCGGAACAGCGTGGTCTTGCCGGCGCCGTTGCCGCCGATCACGCCGACGATGCCGGCGGGGGGCAGCGAGAACGACAGGTCGTCGACGAGCAGCCGGTCGCCGAATCCCTTCGACAGGTTCGCCACCTCGACGACCTGGTCGCCGAGTCGCTGGTTGGCGGGGATGTCGACCTGGAGCTCGCGGTCGCGGCGCTCGACGTCGGCGGCCTCGGCGACCAGCCGGTCGTAGGCGGCGAGGCGGGCCTTGCCCTTGGCCTGGCGGGCCTTGGGGGCCATGCGCACCCACTCCAGCTCCCGTTCGAGGGTGCGGCGGCGCGACGAGTCGGCCCTCTGCTCGGCGTCGAGGCGGGCCTGCTTCTGCTCCAGCCAGCCCGAGTAGTTGCCCTCGTAGGGGATGCCCTTCCCGTGGTCCAGCTCGAGGATCCAGCCGGCCACGTTGTCGAGGAAGTATCGGTCGTGCGTGATGGCCACGACGGTGCCGTGGTAGTCCTTGAGCGTCCGCTCCAGCCAGGCCACCGACTCGGCGTCGAGGTGGTTGGTGGGCTCGTCGAGGAGCAGCAGGTCGGGTCGGGACAGCAGCAGCCGGCACAGCGCCACCCTCCGGCGCTCGCCGCCCGACAGGGTCGACACGTCGGCGTCGCCGGGCGGCAGCCGCAGGGCGTCGATGGCGATTTCGATGGTGCGCTGCAGGTCCCAGGCGCCGGCGGCCTCGATGCGCTTCTCGAGGTCGGCCTGCTCGTCGCCCAGCTTCTCGTAGTCGGCGTCCGGGTCGCCCCAGGCGGCCAGCACCTCGTCGTAGCGGGCGAGCAGGCCGGCCACCTGGCCGACGCCGTCCATGATGTTGCCCTGCACGTCCTTGGACTCGTCGAGGGTGGGCTCCTGCTCGAGCAGGCCGACGGTGAAGCCGTCGGTCAGGCGGGCCTCGCCGGTGAACCCGTCGTCCACGCCGGCCATGATCCGCAGCAGCGACGACTTGCCGGCCCCGTTGGCGCCGATCACGCCGATCTTGGCGCCGGGGTAGAAGGCCAGCGTGATGTCCTTGAGGACCTCGCGGTCGGGCGGGTGGAAGCGGCTGACCCGCCGCATGGTGAAGATGAACTGGGCTGACATCGCCGCCGAGGCTACCGGTGGTGCCGCGTGGGCCTCCGTGGCGGTCGGCACCTAGGTTTCCGGCCGTGATCGGGGCGGTGCGAGACGGGGCGTCGGGCGGATGATCGGGGCGGTGCTGTTCGACTTCGGCGGGGTGTTGACCTCCAGTCCGTTCGAGGCGTTCGCCGCCTACGAGGCCGAGGCCGGGCTGCCGCCCGACACCATCCGGCGGCTCAATTCGACGAATCCGGACGACAACGCGTGGGCCCGCATGGAGCGCCGCGAGGTCGACGAGGCCGGGTTCTGCGAACTGTTCGAGGCCGAGGCGGCGGCCCTGGGCCTGGTGGTCGACGCCCGTCGGGTGCTGGCCGGGCTGCGGGGCGAGCTGCGGCCCGCCATGGTCGAGGCCCTGCGCCGGTGCTCGGAACGGCTGCGCACGGCGCTGCTCACCAACAACCTGGCGCCGATGGCCGAGTCGGCGGAGGCCGGGGCCGCGTCGGGGGTCGTCGACCTCTTCGACGTGGTCGTCGAGTCCAGCGTCGTCGGCTGCCGCAAGCCCGAGCTGCGCTTCTACGAGATCGCCTGCGAGGGACTGGGCGTGGAACCGGCGGCCTGCGTGTTCCTCGACGACCTCGGCATCAACCTCAAGCCCGCCCGGGCCATGGGCATGACGACCGTCAAGGTGGTCGACCCGGATGCCGCCATCGCCGAGCTCGAGGCGGTCGTCGGCTTCCCGCTGGGCTGAGCCGCTACGGTCGCCGGCGATGCGGATCGTCACCTGGAACGTCAACTCGCTCAAGGCCCGGCTGGCCCGCGTCGAGGCGTGGATCACCGCCGCCCAGCCGGACGTGCTCTGCCTCCAGGAGACCAAGATGGCCGACGAGGCGTTCCCCCACGGGGCGTTCGCCGCGCTCGGCTACGAGTCGGCACACCACGGCGAGGGCCGGTGGAACGGCGTGGCGGTCATCTCCCGGGTCGGGCTCGACGACGTGCGACCGGGCTTCGCCGACGGGCGCGACGACCCCGACCCCGACGCCCGGATCCTGTGGGCCACCTGCGGCGGGGTTCGGGTGGCGTCCTGCTACGTGCCCAACGGCCGGGAGGTCGGCCACGACCACTGGCACTACAAGCTGGACTGGCTGGGTCGCCTCCACGACGACCTGGTCGCCAACGCCGACCTGGCCGCCGACCCGGTGGTGGTGGTGGGGGACTTCAACGTGGCGCCCGACGACCGCGACGTGTGGGACCCGTCGGCGTTCGCCGGCGCCACCCACGTCACCCCTGAGGAACGGGCCGCCGTCCAGCGGCTGGTCGACCTCGGGCTGGTCGACGTGTTCCGGGAGCGCCACGCCGCCGCCGGCCTGTTCTCGTGGTGGGACTACCGCAACCTGGCCTTCCCGAAGGGCCGCGGCATGCGCATCGACCTGGTGCTGGCCTCGCCGCCGGCCGCCGCCGCCCTCGACTTCGTGGTCGTGGACCGCAACGAGCGGAAGGGCGAGAAGCCCAGCGACCACGCCCCCGTCGTCGCCGACTTCGCCCTGGGGTAGCGCCGTGACGCACGCCCCGCGGCCGCCCCGGGACCGGGACCTGCTCGAGGGACTGCGGCGGGTGTGCCTGACGCTGCCGCAGGTGGAGGAGCGGCTCAACCACGGCATGCCCACCTTCGGGATCGTCGGGCGCTCCGCCTTCGCCAACCTCCACACCCACCCCGACGACGGCCGCCCCACGCTCTGGTTCAAGGCGGCGCCCGGCGTGCAGGACGAACTGGTGGACCAGGAACCCGAGCGGTTCTTCGTGCCGCCCTACGTCGGGCCGAGGGGCTGGGTGGGCCTGCGCCTCGACGTGGACCTGGATTGGGACGAGGTGGCCGGCGTGGCCGAGGAGGCGTGGCGCCTCACCGCCCCGAAGCGGCTCCAGGCCGAGTTGGACGGGGCGTAGCGCTCACTCCCACTCTGCGAGGAACGCCAGCAGGTCGGCGCCGAAGCGCTCCAACTTGGCGGGGCCGATGCCCGACACGGCGAGCAGGCCGTCGTCGTCGGTCGGGCGGGTGGCCGCCAGCTCGTGGAGGGTGGCGTCGGCGAACACGGTGTAGGCGGGCTTGCCGGCCGCCCGATCCAGACGCCAGGCCCGGAGTGCCTCGACCAGGTCGGGGTCGGCGTCGCCGGGATCCACGGGCGGAGGCGTCGGCCGGCGGACCGGGGGTGGTGCCAGGTCGGCGGGTCGCTCGTGGCCGGCGAGGATGGCCAGCAGGTCGTCGCCGTCCTCGACGACCGGGTGGTCGGGCAGCCTCGTCGTTCGGACCTGCTCCCGGGCGAGGGCCGCCCGGCGGGCCTGCTCGGCCTTCTCGAAGGGCTGGTCGAGGTTCGCGATCGCGAACTCGAGGTCCTCCAGCCAGAATGAGGGCCGGCGGTTCGAGGTGCGGTCCTTGAAGCTGCGCTGCTGGGCCCAGGTGAGGTGCAGCCCCTCCTCGGCGCGGCTGAGCGCCACGTAGAGCAGGCGCCGCTCCTCGGCGAGGGCGTCGGGCTGTCGGGCGTGGGCGATGGGGACGAGCCCCTGCTCGAGGCCGGCCACGTGGACCGTCTCCCACTCGAGGCCCTTGGCGGCGTGGAAGGTGGCGACCTCGACGGCGTCGGTCGAGTCGTCGTCGGCGGCCCGGGCCTGGCTGTGCAGCCAGCCGGAGAAACCCGAGGCGGTGCCGGCCGGCTCGAGGGCGAGGAACTCGTCGGCCAGCACGCGGAGGCGGTCGAAGGCCGCCGCCCGGTCGGCGTCGCGCGGGTTGGCGTCCTCGTCTCCGGCATCGCGGTCGGGGTCGGGCCGCAGGTCGCCGAGGTGCTGGGACAGCGGCCGCTCGCTGCGGGACAGCGGCCTCAGGGCCGCCTTGACGTCGCCCCGGTCGAGCAGGCCGCTGCCGGCGCGGGTGCGGACCGGAATGTCGGCGTCGCGGAGCCCCTGCACCACGACCTCCGCCTGGGCGTTGGTGCGGACCAGGACGGCCTGGCGGGACCAGGCGCCACTGGTTCCCCGGCACTCGCGGACTCGGCGAGAGATGGCTGTCGCCTCGGCCCGGTCGTCGGGGTGGGCGGCGACGGTGGGCGTCGGGCCACCGGGCCGGTTGGCCCGCATCGGCTCACGGCCGCGCAGTGCCGCCGCGGCGACCCGGAGCACCTGGGGGGTGCTGCGGTAGTTCTGGCGCAGTTCGACGACGGTGCCCCCCGGGAAGTGGGCGGTGAAGCGTTCGAGGTGGTCGGCGTCGGCGCCGTTCCAGCCGTAGATGGCCTGGTCGGGGTCGCCGACGACGCAGAGGTCGTCGCTGCCGTCCAGCCAGGCGGCCAGCAGGGCGAACTGCAGCGGGTTGACGTCCTGGAACTCGTCGACGTAGAGGTGCCGGAACCGCCACCGCTGGGCGTCGCCGAACGCCTTGTCGGTGCGCAGCGCCCGGACGCACTGCTCGAGCAGGTCGTCGAAGTCGACGAGGCGTTGGTCGGCCTTGAGGTCCTCGTAGTCGCGGTAGATGCGGGCGACCGTGGACGGCGGCAGGGGCGGGTTGCGGCCGAAGCCCTCGGCCCGGTCGGCGTACGCCTCGGGCGGGATGCGCCGGGCCTTGGCCCACTCGATCTCGGTGACGACGTCGAGTACGTCGGTGCTGCGCCGGTCGCGGGGGAGCAGTGGCGTGATCGTCCGGAACTTGCGGTCCAGCAACTCGGGCTCGCGCACGTCGTTCTCGTGCCACCAGGTGCGCAGCTGGGCGTAGGCGACGGCGTGGAAGGTGCCGGCGGCGGCCTGGTCTCGTAGGCCCAGCGACCGCAGGCGGGACCGCAGCTGGCCGGCGGCCTTGCGGGTGAAGGTGAGGGCCAGCACCCGTCGGGGGTCGTGGCGCCCGGTCTGGGAGCGCCAGGCGATGCGGCGGGTCAGTACCCGGGTCTTGCCCGAGCCGGCGCCGGCCCGGATGGCCAGCGGGACGGTGTCGACGGTGACGGCATGGCGCTGTTCGTCGTTGAGCCCGGCCAGCAGCCCGTCGGCGTCGGATTCGGACGCGCCGTCCCGAGGTTCCTCGGTGAACAGCGGGCCGGCGGTGGACATGGGGCGCACCCTACCCACGGGGGGTGACGGCGTTCCCCGGCCCGACGGACCGGATCCACCCGGCGGCAGGAAGGTGATGCCGACCGGTTCGCGAGTCGGCGACGCCTGAGCCCGAGGACGGACCCACCCCGGAACAGGCGGCGCGCCGGACGTAGCATCCGGTCCGTGGAACCGCTGTCACCGAGGCGCTTCGAGGTGCTCGTGGCCGAAGCCCTCGACACCCTGCCGCCCGAGCTGGCGGCCCTCATGGACAACGTGGCGGTGCTGGTCGCCGATCGTGGCGACCAGCCCGACCTGCTGGGCCTCTACGAGGGGGTGCCGCTCACCGAGCGCGACGAGTACGGCGCCGGCGGGTTCACGATGCCGGACTGCATCCACCTCTACCGGCTGGCCCTCTGCGAGCTCTGTGACGACGAGGAGCACCTGCGCGAGGAGGTGCTGGTCACCGTCGTCCACGAGGTCGCCCACCACTTCGGCATCGACGACGACCGCCTCATCGAACTGGGCTGGGACTGACGCTCAATCTCCCCACGCCATGGGGACGTGTGGGATGCCGTCCTCGGTGAACTCGTCGCCGGTGCGGACGAAGCCCTTGGCCAGGTACCAGTCCTCGAGTTGCGACTGGGCGTCGAGCACCAGCCGTCCCGGCGTGCTGGCCACCACATGGTCGACCAGCCGGCCCGCCAGGCCCCCGCCGCGCCGGTCGGTCCGCGTCGCCACCCGGCCGATCCGGTGTGAGCCGTCCGCCTCGGCCAGCACGCGCAGGTAGGCGACCGGGTCCCCGTTGCTGCCCCCGATCCAGACGTGGCGGGTGCCGGGCTCGACGTCGCGGCCGTCCAACTCCGGGTACGCGCACGCCTGCTCCACGACGAACACGTCCACCCGTAGCCGCAGCAGGTCGTGGAACAGCCCGACGTCGAGGTCGGCGAAGCGGCGGTCGTGCAGGTCGGACACGCCGTGACGGTAGTCCCGGGCGCATTTCCCCCCGGCATTGCCGCCGGGCCGCTCCGCATCGGATGATGGCGGCGTGCCGACTGCCACGCTCGCCACCGGGATCGACTGCTGCCACGAGGTGCACGGCGACCCGGCCGACCCCACGATCATGCTGGTCCACGGGCTCGGCAGCCAGCTGCTGGCCTGGCCCGAGGCGTTCTGCGACCTGCTGGTCGCCGAGGGGTTCCAGGTCGTCCGGTTCGACAACCGCGACAGCGGCCTGTCGACCTGCCTGCCGGAGGGGTCGCAGTACACGCTGTCCGACATGGCAGCCGACGTGGTCGCCCTGCTCGACCACCTCGGCGTCGCCGACGCCCACGTGGTCGGCATGTCCCTCGGCGGGATGGTCGCCCAGACCGTTGCCGCCGAGCACCCCGGCCGCTGCCGCAGCATGGTGTCGATGGCCTCCAACACCGGCAACAGCGACTTCGGCCGGCCCGGCGGCGAGGTGCTCGAGGCGATGCTCGTCGAGCCGCCCGACGACCCCGCCGCCCGCACCGAGAAGGAGGTCGCCGACAACCGGCTCTGGTGCAGCCCCGACTGGTACGACGAGGCCCACGTCCGCTCGCTGTACGCCGCCTACACCGCACGGTCGCCGCAGTCCCGCGGCGCCTTCGAACGCCAGATGGGGGCCGCCGTGGCCGACGGCAACCGCGACGCCGTCATCGCCACCATCACGGTCCCCACCCGCGTCCTGCACGGCAGCGCCGACACGCTCATCGACGTCAGCGGCGGCGAGCACACCGCCGACCTGATCCCCGGCGCCGACCTCGTCGTCGTCGACGGCTGGGGCCACGACCTGCCGCCGGGCTCCTGGCCGCACCTGGTCGCCGCCATCACCGAGCACGCCCGCCGCGCCGACCTGGCGCACGCCGACCAAACGAACCGAACACACCAAGCGAACTGACCGCACCGAACAGGGGAGCACGCCATGGGAGCACTCGACGGGGTCCGCGTCATCGAACTGGCCGGCATCGGGCCGGGACCCTTCTGCGGGATGATGCTGGCCGACATGGGCGCCGAGGTCGTCCAGGTCGACCGTGCCGGCGCCGTACGTGGCGGCGATCCCGAGCGGCCGCCCGGCAACGTCAACGCCCGGGGCCGGCGCAGCATCGGCATCGACCTCAAGTCACCCGAGGGCGTCGAGACCGTGCTGCGCCTCGTGGAGGGTGCCGACATGCTCTTCGAGGGCTTCCGCCCCGGCGTGGCCGAGCGCCTCGGGGTCGGCCCCGACGACTGCCTCGCCCGCAACCCGGCCCTCGTCTACGGCCGCATGACCGGGTGGGGCCAGGAAGGCCCCTACGCCTCGATGGCCGGACACGACATCAACTACATCGCCCTCGCCGGCGTGCTCGCCCACCTCGGTCGGCACGACTCCGGGCCGGTGCCGCCCATGAACCTGGTGGGCGACTTCGGCGGAGGCGGCATGTACCTCGCCTTCGGCATGGTCTGCGCCCTCCTCGAGGCCCGCACCTCCGGGCAGGGCCAGGTCGTCGACGCCGCCATGGTCGACGGGGCCGCCAGCCTCATGAGCTTCATCCACGGGATGCTGGCCTCGGGCTTCCACACCCCCGAACGCGGCGTCAACATGCTCGACACCGGCGCCCACTTCTACGATGTGTACGAGTGCGCCGACGGCGGCTGGATCTCCATCGGGTCGATCGAGCCGCAGTTCTACGCCGAACTGGTCGAGAAGCTGGGCCTGGACCCCGAGCGTTTCGGCAACCAGCTCGACCGCAGCCTGTGGCCCGAGCTCACCGAGGAGGTCGCCGCCGTCGTGCGGACGAAGACCCGGGACGAGTGGGACGCCATCCTCGAGGGCAGCGACGTCTGCTACGCCCCGGTGCTCACCGCCGCCGAGGCCGCCGGGCACCACCACAACGTGGCCCGGGGTACCTTCATCGAGGTGGGCGGCATCACGCAGCCGGGTCCGGCGCCGCGGCTCAGCCGCACCCCCGGCG
>LUMD01001141.1_pt1 | contig 17122 bp, 16 predicted proteins | sample 729651 | NCBI WGS metagenome assembly LUMD01 (sample SAMN03860272, study PRJNA289734) | marine metagenome | biome: seawater column; feature: ocean; material: water; isolation source: Red Sea water column Station 34 - depth 258m | place: Saudi Arabia: Red Sea | collected 2011-10-15 | depth 258 m | reverse complement strand
CACCAAGGGCGTGAACCTGACTCGCGACGACCGGATCCGCCGCTGGGTGATCGGCCAGCTGATCTGCCAGTTCCGGCTGGACCGCCACCAGTTTGCAGAGGCCTGGAGCGAAGATCTGGACCGCTATTTTGCCGATGAGCTCCGCCGTCTGAAGCCCATGATTCAGGATGAGTTGATTGCTGATGATGGCAATACCCTTCAGGTGCAGCCCGCCGGTCGGCTGCTGATCCGGGCCATCTGCCAGATCTTTGATCTCTATCGCAAGGAAGGCGCCAGCCAGCGGTTCTCCAGGATCATCTGACCCCTTTTCATTTTCCCAATTAAAAAGGGGCTGCCCGTTACCGGACAGCCCCGTTTTGCATCTACTGGCGTCAGCTATAAGCCGGCACCTTGAACTCATTGGCCAGGTCCTGCAGCACCCGCGCCAGCCGTGCCTGCTCGCCGGTTACCTGGGTGATTTCCTGGGAGCCGGTCAGGGTCAGGATGGCGGCTTCGCTGACCGATTCCATGCTGCCTGCCAGTTCCCTTGTAACGGCTACCTGTTCTTCGGAGGCGGTGGCAATCTGGCTGGCCATATCGGAAATGCTGTTCACATCGGTCAGGATATCCGCGAAGGTCTGCTCCAGCTCGGATGCCTGCTCGCTGGTGGCATTCGCCAGTTTGTGGCTTTCCACAATCGAGCGGCTGGCGTTGTCAGTTATGCTCTGGAAGCCATTGATAATGTCTTCGATCTGGGTGGTGGACTCGTGGGTCGTTCAGGGCCAGCAGGTTGGTCTGGTCGGCAACCTTCCGGATCACGTCCACCACATCGGCGATGGTTGAACTGCGGTTTTCCAGTTCTTCGATCACCTCGTTCACCTTCTGAACCGATTTGGCCAGGGAACGAATACTTTTTACGCTGCCGTGCAACACCTGCTCGCCACTCCGACTTTTTTCCATGGCGCTGCGTGCAGCATCGGCCACCTGCTGGGTGTTCCGGGAGATCTCCTCGGAAGTGGCAGACATCTCTTCGGTGGCCGCTGCCACCTGTTCGATCTGTTGCTGCTGGTTTTTCACCTGGCTGGCATTCTGGCCGGCGGTGGAGCTGGTCTCCTCGGTAGCGGTGGCCAGCTGGACGCTGGATTTGTCGATGTGCAGTAGGGCGTTGCCGAAGCGTCCGAACAGCTCGTTAATGGCCTTACCGATGGTGCCCACCTCATCCCGGCTGGAGATTTCAATCTCGCGGGTCAGGTCCTTGTTGTCCATGGCAAACCGAACGCCATCGAGCAGTCGGCCGACCTGCAGATTGATGGCACGGATGATCACCAGCATCAGCACCAGTACAGCCAGAACGGCACCTGCGGAAATGCCGGAGGCCAGCATCAGGTCGTTCCGGGCGTCGGCAACGCCATCTGATGCCAGACTCACCACGTCGGATAACATATCCTTTCTCGCCTGATTGAGGTTGCCGATTCGCTGGGTGGTGGTTGTAAACCAGTCAGAGGCGTCCAGTGCATACATGCCTGACGGGCTGCTGAAAAGTGTTTCACGGCGCTGGGCCAGAGCCTGGCTTGCAACACTGCGGTTATGATTTTCCAGGGTTGCACGGATCTCATTGTCAGACGCCAGCATTGTGATGGCTTCGTTGAGGAAGGCTTCCTGCTGGCCGCCGAGACCCGCAATTCGGGCCACGGTGGGCAGGTCGAAGTCACCGCTGCGAATCATGGAGGCGCCCGCGGCTCTCTCACGGCCGGCCATCTCCGCAACCTTGGCGAGGGCGTAGTAGCCGTTAACCTCGCGGGTCAATTCCGGATCGGTTGAGCGCCGGACAATAAGGCCAATCCGGTCGATTAATCCCATGATCATCGCGGTGTAGCGCGGAGCGACGTCGCTACGGTTGTCGACCGACCGACGCAGAGCGTCTATGTTGTCGAGTTCCTGGCGAACGGACTGAATGCTTGTTTCAACCATCCTGTCAAACGATGCATCTGTCATCAGGGCAGTGATGTGGCGCTGATACTCTGAAATCCGCGTGTCGGTTTGTCGCCGCTGTTCCGCAAGATCTCTTTCGGCCTGCCGGGCGGCATCGCTTCCCGGGCTGCTGGCAAGGAAAACCGCGGAGCGACCACGCTCTTTCTGCAGGGCTTCGGTGAGAGGATCACCGGCTTCAGCCAGTTCGATCTTCGAGAGCAGTTGTCGCATGTCATCCAGTTTGCCCTGATTCAGAACGACGCTTTCTGCCGCGAAAAATAGGATAACAAGCAGGGCCGGTACCACCAGAGTGATCAGTTTGCCCCGCATGGAGAGATTGTTGATAAATTTCATAGCGTTCTGCCTTGGCTGTCCGTGTCGGATATGCCGCTATTATCCCGGCATAGCAAGGTCGCTCTCTATCAGCGTGAAGGAGTAGCAGTGGAGGTAGTTACGGGCAGGTAAGCTTATGTTTCTGCTTGTTAAGTTTCTGATAATTATCAATTAACTGTGGCATCCGTAATACCGCGTAGAGTACCACCACAGAGGTATACAGCAGACCGGGGCTATCCTGCTGACAAAGGTCAAGGTACTCGGGCCATGCGTCCGATATGGTCGATGCCGTTAATCCAAGGCGGAGAAAACCATGGAACTTGTGTGTCCGGCCGGCAGCCTCCCGGCCCTGAAAACCGCCGTTGATAACGGCGCCAACGCCGTATATTTCGGTTTTAGAGTGTTCTGTGCCATCAACACCTACCCGCAGCCAGACGGCTGGGAGCAATGGAAGGGGGCGGTAGACCGCGCCGCGAGTCTCGGCGTGGACGCCATTATCCTGGCCGACATGGGCCTGCTGGATTATGCCGCCAACCGGTATCCGCTCATCCCCCGGCATTTGTCGGTTCAGGGATCTGCCACCAGCCATGAAGCGCTCTCATTCTACAAGGACAACTTCGATATTCGCCGGGCCGTGCTGCCCCGGGTTCTGTCACTGGACCAGGTGCGTGGCGTGGCCAAACACAGCCCGGTGGAGCTGGAAGTCTTTGCTTTTGGCAGCCTGTGCATCATGGCGGAGGGCCGGTGCTACCTGTCTTCCTACCTCACTGACGAATCCCCCAATACCCGTGGCGCCTGTTCTCCCGCCAAAGCCGTGCGCTGGCAGGAAACCCCGCAAGGCCTCGAATCGCGCCTGAACGATGTCTTGATTGACCGTTATGGCCAGGGTGAACCCGCGGGCTATCCCACACTCTGCAAAGGTCGGTTTGAGGTTGAGGGTAATGTCTACCACGCCATCGAGGAGCCAGTGAGTCTGAACACCCTCGACCTGCTGCCAGAACTACAGGCGCTGGGTATCAGTGCCGTAAAGATCGAGGGGCGCCAACGGAGCCCGGCTTACATCGCAGACGTCGCTCGCACCTGGCGCCACGCTCTGGACAATCTCGAAGCCAGTGCCGAAGGCTTCACTGTGGAGCCGCAATGGCAGAAGACGTTGGCGGGCCTTTCCGAGGGCGGCCTTACCACACTGGGCGCCTACCATCGCAAATGGAAATAGGGTTTTACCATCCATGTTGAAGTTATCCTTGGGGCCGATCCTGTGGTTCTGGTCCCGGCAAAGCGTTTTCGAATTCTATGCCAACGCCGCCGAATGGCCGGTGGATACCATCTATCTGGGCGAGGTGGTGTGCTCCCGCCGGCGGGAACTGAAACCGGATGACTGGCTGGATCTCGCCCGTGATCTGAAAGCCTGCGGCAAGAATGTGGTGCTCTCCACGCTCACGCTGATTGAGTCGGAGGCCGATTTGCGCCGCCTGCGACGGTTCTGTGAGCAGGATGAATTCCTGGTAGAGGCCAACGATCAGAGCGCCTTGCAAGTGGCCATCCGGAACCGAATTCCGTTTATTACCGGCCCCTCGATGAACATCTACAACACAGCCACCCTGAAGATCCTTGCCAAACAGGGCCTGAAAGAATGGAACCTGCCGGTAGAACTGGGCAAGGAAACCCTCGAGCAGCTGATCAAGGAGCTGCATCAGGAAGGACTGGATCTTCCCGCCGAGGTGTTCTCCTGGGGCTTCCTGCCTCTGGCCTGGTCCTCCCGATGCTTTACCGCCCGTCATTACAACCTGCCCAAGGACAACTGCGAGTTCCGCTGCCTGCAGCATCCGGATGGCATGGAACTGAGATCCCGGGAAAGCCAGGAGCTGTTTCGCATCAACGGCATTTCTACCCTGTCGGGCTCCCGTTACGACCTGATGCGGGAATTGCCGGCTATGGAGCGTATGGGGGTAAGCACCGTACGGCTGAGCCCGGAACATCAGGGCATGGAGGAGGTGGTCAGGCGCTTTGATAAGGTCCGCCGGGGCGGAATGCCGGACACCGACCCGCTGCAGTTGGTGGAGGCGCCCCCCTGCAACGGGTACTGGTACGGCAAGCCGGGAATGGATCTGATCGGCTGAGGCCGATCAGTCCTGAACAGGTTTGACGCCAGGAAAGCGGTCCGACACGTAGGTGCTGTGGCACTGGATGCAGTTGCCCGTCATTTTGCCAAACAGCTGGTTTTGCTTCTCCGTGTCGTCATTCCTGCCGGCCTCGGCCAGCGCCGCCGCCAGCTGATGAAACTCCTTGTCCAGCTTGATAAAGCCTTCTGGTACTGCCGACATCAGGTCTTTGCGATCCTGTTCAGTGAGGGACTGCTGCAGGATGAAGCTGTCGTGGATGTTCTGGGCCTGCTCTGCAACCTTGCCGTGCTGACCCATAACGATGGCCGAATGAATCTGACCCATGGCTGACTGAATGGACCGCATCTCTTCGCGCAGCAGACGGTCCAGCTTGTCGGTCAGCTTGGGAGTGACCGGTTCGGTGGCAGAGGCAGCGAATGGTACAGTGATGGTCAGAATGACGATGCTCAGAAGCGCTCTGTTTGTTTTTATCATGAGGATGCCCCTCTATCGATTAATGTTGAGCATCATTCAGGCTATCACTCTTGGCTGGTGTACCTGTTGAGATATGTTAATTGTTCAACACTGGCGTCCGATGATGTGTAGGCACAAGATTGTGAGCCGAGCAACGTCCAGAAGTCCGCTGAAGAGGTGAGAGCTCATGGATATCCGACTGAAGCGCGCATATGCAGAACCCGCACGCTCAGATGGCCCACGGGTGCTTGTAGACCGTATCTGGCCACGCGGCGTGGCCAAGAAAAATGCAGATATTACTCTCTGGCTGAAAGGGCTGGCACCGTCGACTGAACTGCGGAAGTGGTTCAGCCACGATCCTGGCAAATGGCCGGAGTTCCGGGAGCGGTACCTTGATGAGCTGACATCAGGTGATGCCAGCGAGGATCTTGAGGCACTCAAGGAGCTGCTTGAGCAATATGACCGCATAACGCTCGTGTTTGCCGCGAAGGATACCGAGCACAACAATGCTGTGGCGCTTCGGGATTATATTTTGAACGACCAACTCTAAATAGTCAGAGGGTGGCGGCCTTCGCCTTCTGGGCCGCCCAGATTGCTGAAAACGCTCGCACCTTCTTGATCTGTTGGCGAGCCTTATTGAATTCATGCCCAGCACCAGTGCGTGCTCGATTTCCTCGCGAGTAATGCCCAGTTCCAGACTGCGACGAATGTGGGATTTCAATGCGGATTCTCGACCCGCACCAACGCAAACGCCGAGTTTAACCAGAGCACGCGACTTTTCATCCAGAGGGCCGGCATCGGCGAGGGCCTTACCAAGCTGTTTGTGCGCTTGTTGCAGCTCTGGAAACCGTTCGCTGAAGTTAACGAAGGTTTTGGGGAGTTCGCTGTCGTGTTTAGCCATTGTATTTCCTCAAATTTGGGGTTTGCTTTGCCGCCATGGGCGGCTCTTGAACCTTTTGGAAAGATAGTCGATCTTCACCCGCCACTCCACGCTGTCGAGCAGGTTTTTCAGGCGTAGTCCTAGCTCGGTATCGCCTTCAATGACCAGCCGACGCTGGAAAAACAACTGGTCGGGATCCTGTCGGCGTTCCGCAAGCGCCCTGAAAGCAGCCAGTGAACCGCGAATGGTTGCCTCGCCGGGGCCATCGATTACTCGGAGGCGGCCGGCCCAGAAGCCAATGGTGATACCGGGTTGTCCGCCGTTCACTTCCAGGCGAATACGGCGGCCTTCGAAGTCATCGAATTCGCCGTCATTAATTGCCTGGCCAAAAATGCGGTTGAGCGGCGCTTCTGCAGCCAGCTGCTTCAGGGGCACCGGGATTCGGCGATCAATAGCGCCCAGCACGGGCACGGGGGAGGGCAGGTACTCCCGAAGGACCAACAACGTTTGCCCAATCAGGGGAGATTTCAGGGAGGCAATGGAAGGTAGTGAAAAGGCCATGCTTTACTCCGGGCGGTCAGTAACCGGCACAGAGTAAAGCATAAGTCTACGGAACGATTTGATATAACTCAGCCCTTGTGAAGGCCTTCCTCGACAGCCCAAACGGCAACTTCCACCCGCGAACGCAGGTTCAGCTTTTTGAGCAGGTGCTTTACATGCACCTTTACTGTTCCGTCACTGATGTCGAGCTTGCGACCAATCATCTTGTTGGAGAGGCCCTCCGCAATCAGGCGCAGAATATCCTTTTCCCTCGGAGTCAGACTGTCGAAATCCGGGCGTGATGCTTGCTGGGGCTTATTTGAGCGAAGCGCCTCGGCCAGCAAAGCTGTAAGTCGTTCACTGATCACCATTTTACCGACTGCCGCCTGATGGAGCTGCTTGATCATGTCTTCCGGTTCCATGTCTTTCAGCAGGTAGCCGTCTGCACCGGCCCGGAGTGCCGCAACAACGTCGTCTTCCTGGTCTGACACGGTAAACATCACAATGCGGGAGCTGATGTTCTGTTCCCGCAATTTCTTAAGCGCCTCGATGCCGTCCATCTCCGGCATGTTCAGGTCCATCAGGATCAGGTCGGGCTCCAGCTCGGTCGCCTTCCGAATACCGTCGGCGGCATTGCTGGCCTCTCCGGCCACGACCATATCGTCTTCCATGTCGATCAACTGTTTGATGCCCTGGCGAAGAAGCGGGTGATCGTCGATCAACAGAATACTTGCGGGTGACTCAGACATCGGGTTCTCTCTTGTTGTCAGGCGTTTGATGCTTCGGTGGGAATCAGGTTCCGGCTTTTTGGAACAAAGCCCAGGGTGACCTCCACACCCCCTTCATCGCGGTTGCTTACCTCAACTTTACCGCCAAGGTTGCGGGCACGGTCCTGCATGATAATCAGACCGTAGTGGTTTACGGGCTGGTCACTGCCGGGCAGGCCTTTGCCGTTGTCGCGGATCCGAACCCTTACCTGGGGCGATTCAAATACAACTGCCACACTTATGTTTGTGGCATCTGCATGTTTCACAGCGTTGGCAAGGCCTTCTCTCACGATCTGCAGGGTGTGTATCTCCTCATTCGGAGACAGGGTCTGTGGCGGCAGATTGTACTGCAGCTCAACCGGCTTACCCAGCCGCTCTGAAAACTCTTCGATGGTCTTTTCCAGGGCTGTAAACAGATCTGGTGTATCCAGCTTCAGCCGGAAGGTGGCCAGCAACTCCCGGAGCTGGCGATAGGCGCTGTTCAGGCCGGTGCTCAATTCATCAAGAATGGCCTGGTGAATTTCCTGTTGTTCGCCCTCGATGTCAAGTCGGCGCAGCCGGGCAACCTGCATTTTCAAGTACGACAGTGACTGGGCGAGGGAGTCATGGAGCTCCCGGGCGATCACCGTACGTTCCTCGGCCAGTGTCTGCTGCTGTTCCTCGGTAATCTGTCGTTCCAGGAAAATGGCCGTTGCCAGCTGGTCGCTAAGGGTTTCCAGCAGGCGGCGGTTGGTTTTCGACAGACCCTCTGCAGCGGGATACCAGACCTCCAGTGTGCCGAGGAGTTGCCCGGGCGTCCGGATTGGAAGAAGAAGCCTGCGGCCGTCGTTATTCTCCAACGGCAGTTCATCGTATACCTCAGGTTTGACCAGGCAGGCGTTACAGTGGTGATCACGACAATAGAAGGGACGTTCTGGGCTGGCTGTCGTGATAGCCTCAACCGGCTCGGAAGACTGCTTGTCATGCAGGAAGAGACGAATCGGGCCGATGCCAAGGAGCTGCTCAAGTTCCTGAAGCATGGGTATCGCCCCATGACAGAGGTCATGCTTGGCGAACAGGTCGCGGCTTGCGGAGTGCAGTAGCTGAAGGGCGGTGTGGCTTTTTTCAAGCTCTTCCGTTTTCAGACGTGCACGTTCCTCCAGCTCGTAGTAGGTGAGGGCCAGTTCGCTGGTCATCTGGTCGAAGGCTTGGCCCAGCTTCGCCAGTTCGTCGGAGCCGCCCAGGTTGGCTTTGCGGGTAAAGTCCTGTTCGCCAACAGCAATGGCGATACTGACCAGCTTTCGCAGTGGTCGAAGGATGCGGTTTTTCAGATCAATGAACAGCGCCACAATGATCAGGATAGAGAAGGCCAGGCTGATGATCTGAATAAGGTGCAGGAGGTCAATGCGGGCTTCGGTTCGCTGTTCCAGCATGGTAACCAGCTGGTCCACATCGTCCACGTAGTTCTGTGTTGCGTCCAGCATGGCATCATCGACCGGTGTGCCCTGCAGGTGATTCTGAAGCGCCGGGCGAAGCATGGCTTCCCAGGAGTCGAGGATAGCCTGGTACTGGCGGGCCAGAGGATGTTCCGGGTTCTCCGGAATAGCGTCAGTGATCCCGGTGTTGGCCAACTTTGTTTCATACCGATCCAGCAGTTCCCGGATTGATCCCTGGCCGGATTCTACGGCAAAGGGGCCTGCACTGCGGGCGAGTAGCTGGAAGGCGCCCATGCGCAGGGCGCCGGCCAGATTGATCGCGGTGGCATTGCCCTCGATGCTTTTGGAAACCGCAAGCGTGGCCGCCATGCTGACAAGGGCTGTCACCACCACGGCGCCAACGACGAGGGCGATTCGGGTTACAAGCGGGCTTCTGGATTTCATTAAGTCTCTTGCGCATCAATGCGTTTGACGGGGCTGAGTGAATTATGCCCCGCACCTGGATTCCGTGATACCTCCTTGAGGATAGTCAATTACCCCAATGGTTGGTAACCCATCATAATCTTTGACCCTTTTATGAGCAAAAGATGAAACTGAAAAGCAAGTTTCCACAAGAGCGACAGTAATGAAGTCCGAAACGGATCGTGCAGATGACCGGCTGGCGTCATTGGCAGTGGTATTGCCGTTGGCTGTGGCAGGCTTTGTTGTCGCCGCCGGCTGCTGGACGCTGTTTGCGGTGGCCGGAGTCCATCTACGCTCGGAACTGGATCTCAGCAATTTTCAGTTCGGGTTCCTTCTGGCAATGCCGATGGCGGTAGGCGCTGTCCTGGCAATTCCGGCTGGCCTGGCGGCGCAAAAATTCGGCGCTCGCCGGATCATGCTTTTCTGTCTGGCCGGACTTGCTGCATGCATGGTGATACTCCTGACTACCGATACCTTCCCCGGGTACCTGGTTGCCGCCGGCGGTCTCGGACTTGCTGGCGGTTTTTACAGTGCCGGGTTGCAGTTTGTGACGGGACACTGCGATTCCCCGCGTCTCGGCCTGGTTCTTGGGGGCTTTGGCGCGGGTGTGACTGGCGCGGGTTTTAATTACTACCTGGTACCATTGATTCACCAGGCATTTTCCTGGCATGCGGTGCCACTGGCCTATCTCATCGTGCTTGCCCTGGTGCTTGTGCTGCTGTTGTTGCTTACCGATCCCGAGGATGCCGCCGCGGAGCCCGGCGCGGAAACGTCTGTTCGTGTACTGATACGTGGTATGCGGCGAAAACGAGCCGGACAGCTCTGCGCCTACTTTGGCGTTGTGGCGGGAAGTTTCTTTGCGCTGGCTTTGTGGCTGCCGGATTATCTGTCCTCCCAGTTCGATCTGTCAGTGGATTCCGGTGCGCGTCTGGCCCAATGGTTTGTTATTCCCGGTGCCCTGGCCCAGATAGTCGGAGGCGGGCTTTCTGATCGCTTAGGCAGTGCAAAGGTGGTTAGTCGGGCCCTGCTGGTCTGTCTTGTTGCACTGTTCGTGTTGTCCTACCCACCGATGACGCTGTTTGTCCAGGGCGTTGATTCGGTCATCCGTATTGAGTTTGCGCTTCCCATCCGAGTCGAGGCGGTATTTGTGGTCGCCCTCGGTATGGCCATGGGGTGCACCATGGGAGGTCTTCAGCGGCTGGTAATCATTGAAAACCGTCGGGTTGCGGCGTTTGTGGCCGGCCTGTTGCTGGTCAGCGCCTGTTCGGTAGCCTTTGTTCTGCCAGTGATCTTCAGCAGCGTTAACCACTGGTTGGGCGTCCGCAGTGCGGTCTTCATGATTCTCGGAGAGAGAGACCATGAGTCATTTGATCGATAAACTTAATTACTTCAGGAAGAAGCGCGAGCCGTTCTCAAACGGCCATGGCGAAACCCACGAAGTCAGTCGCGAGTGGGAAGATAGCTACCGCCAGCGTTGGCAGCACGACAAGATCGTGCGTTCCACCCATGGCGTAAACTGTACCGGCTCCTGCAGCTGGAAAATTTACGTCAAGAACGGCCTGGTGACCTGGGAAAGCCAGCAAACCGATTACCCCCGTACCCGTCCGGACCTGCCCAACCATGAGCCTCGCGGCTGCCCCCGTGGTGCCAGCTATTCCTGGTACATGTACAGCGCCAACCGCCTGAAATACCCGCTGATGCGCAAGCACCTGATGAAGCTCTGGCGCGCGGCAAAAGTCGAGCACAAGGATCCCGTCGATGCGTGGGCGTCCATTGTTGAAGATCCCAAGAAAACGGCGGAATACAAGCCTCGTCGCGGCATGGGCGGTTTCGTTCGCTCCAGCTGGGATGAAGTCAACGAGCTGATCGCGGCTTCCAACGTCTACACCGCCAAGAAGTATGGCCCGGACCGCATTATCGGCTTCTCGCCGATTCCCGCCATGTCCATGGTTTCCTACGCGGCCGGCAGCCGTTACCTGTCCATGATCGGTGGCGTCTGCATGAGTTTCTACGACTGGTACTGCGACCTGCCGCCGGCCTCCCCTCAGACCTGGGGTGAGCAGACCGACGTGCCCGAGTCCGCGGACTGGTACAACTCCGGCTACATCATTGCCTGGGGCTCTAACGTACCCCAGACCCGTACCCCGGATGCCCACTTCTTTACCGAAGTGCGCTACAAGGGCACCAAGACCGTCGCCATTACTCCGGATTACGCGGAAGTTTCCAAGCTGTCCGATGAGTGGATGAACCCCAAGCAGGGTACTGATGCCGCCCTGGGCATGGCCATGGGCCACGTGATCCTGAAGGAATTCCACGTTGACAAGCCCAGTGAGTACTTCACCGATTACGTACGCCGTTACACCGACATGCCGTACCTGGTCATGCTGGAAGAAAAGGGCGACGGCAGCTATGTGCCGGGCCGTTTCCTGCGCGCCAGCGATCTGGTGGACGGACTGGGTGAAGAGAACAACCCGGAATGGAAAACCATTGCCATCGACGAGGCGTCTGGGGAACTGACCGCGCCCAACGGCTCCATCGGCTACCGCTGGGGCGAGAAGGGCAAGTGGAACCTCAAGCAGACCGCCAAGGAAAAAGACGTCGACCTGCAGCTCTCTATGGTCGAGAAGCACGACGAGGTTGTGGACGTTGCCTTCCCGTACTTCGGTGGTATCGAGCACGACCACTTCCAGCACGTCGAAATCAAGGATGTGCTTAAGCACAAGCTGGGTACCCGCAAGGTACAGCTGGCGGATGGCTCTGAAGGCCGCGTTGTCACCGTTTACGATCTGATGGTTGCCAACTACGGCATCAGTCGTGGTCTGGGCGACGACGACGGCGCCACTTCCTATGACGAAGTGAAGCCATACACCCCGGCCTGGCAGGAAAAGATCACCGGCGTGCCCGCCGAGAAAGTGATCCGCATCGCCCGTGAATTCGCCGACAACGCCGACAAGACCAAGGGCCGTTCCATGGTTATCGTGGGTGCCGGTATGAACCACTGGTACCACATGGACATGAACTACCGCGGCCTGATCAACATGCTGATCATGTGTGGCTGTATCGGCCAGAGTGGCGGTGGCTGGGCCCACTATGTCGGCCAGGAAAAACTGCGCCCGCAGACCGGCTGGCAGCCGCTGGCGTTTGGTCTGGACTGGCAGCGTCCGCCCCGGCACATGAACTCCACCTCCTTCTTCTATGCCCACTCTGGTCAGTGGCGCTACGAGAAGCTGGGCGTGGACGAGATCCTGTCACCGTTGGCTGACAAGTCGAAGTTTGGTGGCAGCCTGATCGACTACAACGTGCGCGCCGAGCGCATGGGCTGGTTGCCGTCGGCACCACAGCTGAACCGCAATCCGTTGACCATTGCCGCTGAAGCGGAGAAGGCGGGCATGGAAGTGCCCGACTATGTGGCCAAATCCATGAAGGATGGCTCCCTGGCCTTTGCCAGCGAGGACCCGGAAGCACCCGAGAACTGCCCGCGCAACCTGTTCATCTGGCGCTCCAACCTGCTGGGCTCCTCCGGCAAGGGCCACGAGTACATGCTCAAGTACCTGCTGGGCACCAAGAACGGCCTGCAGGGCAAGGACCTGGGCCACGAAGGTGGTGCCAAGCCCCAGGAAGTGAAATGGCGTGACGAAGCGCCCGAAGGCAAGCTGGACCTGCTGGTCACCCTGGACTTCCGCATGTCCACCACCTGTCTGTATTCAGACATCGTTCTGCCGACCGCGACCTGGTACGAAAAGAACGACCTGAATACTTCGGACATGCACCCGTTCATCCACCCGCTGACCGCGGCCACCGATCCGGCCTGGGAAGCGCGCAGTGACTGGGAAATCTACAAGGGCATTGCCAAGGCCTTCTCCAAGGCGACGGAAGGCCACCTGGGCGTCGAGAAAGACGTGGTCACACTGCCGCTGTTGCACGATGCGCCAGCCGAGTTGGGCCAGCCGTTCGATGTGAAGGACTGGAAGCGGGGCGAGTGCGACCTGATCCCGGGCAAGACCGCGCCTAACTTCATGACCGTTGAGCGGGACTACCCGAACACCTACGCTCGCTTTACCTCCCTGGGTCCGCTCATGGACAAGCTGGGCAATGGTGGCAAGGGCATCAACTGGAACACCGAGAAGGAAGTGAAGTTCCTGGGTGATCTGAACTACAAGCATGTTGAAGGCGCCAACGCCGGCCGTCCGAAGATTGAAAGTGCCATCGACGCCGCAGAAGTAATTCTGACCCTGGCGCCGGAAACCAACGGCCAGGTAGCGGTAAAAGCCTGGCAGGCATTGTCGGACATCACCGGTCTGGACCACACCCACCTGGCGACCAACAAGGAAGAGGAAAAGATCCGCTTCCGGGACATCGTGGCCCAGCCGCGCAAGATCATCTCCAGCCCGACCTGGTCTGGTCTGGAAGACGAGCATGTGTCCTACAACGCCGGCTACACCAACGTGCATGAGCTGATCCCCTGGCGCACCCTGACCGGCCGCCAGCAGTTCTACCAGGACCACGAGTGGATGCGGGCCTTCGGCGAGAGCCTGCTGGTGTATCGCCCGCCGATCAACACCAAGACCGTGAGCTACATGCTCAATCAGCGCAGCAACGGTCAGCCCGAGAAGGCACTGAACTGGATCACGCCGCACCAGAAGTGGGGTATCCACAGCACCTACAGCGACAACCTGCTGATGCTGACCCTGTCCCGCGGTGGCCCGATTGTGTGGCTGAGTGAGGACGACGCCAAAGAATTGGCCATCGAGGACAACGACTGGATCGAGCTGTTCAATGCCAACGGCGCCATTGCGGCCCGTGCGGTGGTGAGCCAGCGCGTGATGCCCGGCATGGTAATGATGTACCACGCCCAGGAGCGGATCGTGAACATTCCCGGCTCGGAGATTACCGGTACCCGCGGTGGTATCCACAACTCGGTCACCCGTGTGTGCCCGAAACCCACCCACATGATCGGTGGTTACGCCCAGTATTCGTACGGGTTCAACTACTACGGCACCGTCGGCTCCAACCGCGACGAGTTCGTGGTGGTCCGCAAGATGCACAACGTCGACTGGCTCGACGGTGAAGGCAATGACACTGTTCAGGAGGCTGTAAAATGAAAATCCGTTCCCAAGTCGGCATGGTGCTGAACCTGGACAAGTGCATTGGTTGCCACACCTGTTCAGTCACCTGCAAAAACGTCTGGACCAGCCGTGAAGGCATGGAATACGCCTGGTTCAACAACGTCGAGACCAAGCCCGGTATTGGTTACCCGAAAGAGTGGGAGAACCAGGACAAGTGGAAGGGCGGCTGGATGCGCGACAGCTCCGGCAAGATCCGCCCGAAGATCGGTGGCCGTTTCCGGGTACTGGCGAACATCTTCGCCAACCCTGATTTGCCCCAGATCGACGACTACTACGAGCCGTTCGATTTCGATTACCAGCATCTGCACACCGCTGGCGACACCAAGCACCAGCCGGTTGCACGGCCGCGCTCGCTGATTTCCGGACAGCGCATGCAGAAAATCGAATGGGGTCCGAACTGGGAAGAGATTCTCGGTACTGAGTTCGCCAAGCGCCGCAAGGACAAGAACTTTGACCAGGTGCAGGCGGATATCTACGGCCAGTTCGAGAACACCTTCATGATGTATCTGCCGCGCCTGTGCGAGCACTGCCTGAACCCGGCGTGTGTTGCCAGCTGCCCGAGCGGTGCCATCTACAAGCGTGAGGAAGACGGCATCGTTCTGATCGACCAGGACAAGTGCCGTGGCTGGCGGATGTGTGTCTCCGGCTGCCCGTACAAGAAGATCTACTTCAACTGGAAAACCGGCAAATCCGAGAAGTGCATTTTCTGCTACCCGCGGATCGAAGCTGGTATGCCCACTGTGTGCTCCGAGACCTGTGTTGGCCGGATTCGCTACCTGGGCGTGCTGCTGTACGACGCCGACCGCATTGAGGAAGTGGCCAGCGCCCCGGGCGAGCACGAGCTGTACGAGAAGCAGCTGGAAATCTTCCTCGACCCGTTCGATCCGAAAGTGATCGAGCAGGCCAAGAAAGACGGCATTCGGATGAACGTCATCGAAGCCGCCCAGCAGAGCCCGGTGTACAAGATGGCGGTGGACTGGAAACTGGCCCTGCCGCTGCACCCTGAATACCGCACCCTGCCCATGGTCTGGTACGTGCCGCCCCTGAGCCCGATCCAGTCCGCGGCGGAAGCCGGCAAGGTCGAGTTTGATGGCGTACTGCCTAAGATCGAGAGCCTGCGGATCCCGGTCAAGTACCTGGCCAACCTGCTCACCGCTGGTGACGAGAAGCCCATCGTGCGGGCGCTCAAACGCATCATGGCCATGAGGCTGTACAAGCGCGCCGAGACCGTTGAGGGCCGTGAAGACCTGCGCGCCCTTGAGGAAGCCGGTCTGACCAAAGCCCAGGCGGACGAAATGTATCGCTACCTGGCCATCGCCAACTACGAGGATCGCTTCGTGATTCCCACCAGCCACCGGGAGCTGGCGAAGGAAGCCTTCCCCGATGCCACCGCCTACGGCGAGCGCAACGGTTGTGGTTTCAGCTTCGGTGAAGGCTGCAACGGCGACAGCAAGTTCAACATGTTCGGTGGCCGAAAGCAGACCACCAGCATGGTCCAGAAGCTGTCGACCGTGAAGCAGGTTGACCCGAAACAGCTGCAGGAATAAGGAGGCCGAGATGCAACTCTTGAAAGTACTGGCACGGGTGCTTGAGTACCCGACCGAAGAACTCCAGGCCTCCAAAGACGCCCTGGTAGCCGCTGTCCTTGAGGACAGCCGGCTGCCGAGGCAGAACAAGGAGCAACTGCTGCGCTGCGTGGAAATGATCTGCGATGGCGACCTGCTGGACATGCAGGAGAACTACGTGGGCATGTTCGACAAGGGCCGGGCGACATCCCTGCTGCTCTTCGAACACGTGCACGGGGAATCCCGCGACCGGGGCCAAGCCATGGTAGACCTGATGGAGGAGTACCGGACCAACGGATCCGGAACTGGCTGGAGGACATCCACCACATCTTGGGCTTGCTGGGCGAGCGACTGTATCAACGGGAAAGCTTCTATCACGTGGTGATGGATTCCCTGCTGACCCTGTCCGGTCGAAGCGCGAACCGCCAGGAGCTTGCGGAGATTGTCGCCGCGGAAGAGCGCGACGATACCCCGGAGGCTCTGGACAAGGTCTGGGAAGAGGAAATGGTGAAATTTGTTGATGATCAGGGCAGCTCCTGCAGTACCGGCAGCGTTGTAGGCCAACGCCGCCGCGAACTGGAACAGACCCAGACCATTCACCTGAGTGATCAGCTGATGACGGATGCAACACCCCGTCAGGCAGGGCGCGCCTGAGGGCGCAGGAGGAAACGGAAATGATGTCCTATCTGAATACACTACTGTTCGGGGTTTATCCCTACATTGCTCTCGCGATTCTGGTGATTGGTACCTGGGCACGCTATGACCAGGGCCAGTTCACCTGGAAAGCCCATTCCAGCCAGATGCTGCGCAAGAAAAACATGGTGATGGCCAGCGTGCTGTTCCACGTGGGTGTGCTGGTGATCTTCTTCGGCCACCTGGTGGGCCTGCTGACTCCACACGCCTTCTACGAGCCGTTCATGACGCCTGGCACCAAGCAGGTCATGGCCATCGTAGTCGGCGGTATTGCAGGCGTGATGGCGATCATCGGCGGCGGCATGCTCGCCTGGCGCCGCCTGACCGACCCACGCGTGAAGGCCAGCAGCACCTTTGCGGACAACATGATCATCGTCATTCTGGTGGTTCAGCTGGCACTTGGCCTTCTGACCATCCTGCCCACCATGGGCCATCTGGATGGCAGCACCATGTTGAAGTTCTCGGCCTGGGCTCAGGGCATTGTCACCCTCCAGGGCGGCGTGGCCGGCTACATCGCCGATGTGCACTGGATCTACAAGACCCACATCTTCCTGGGCCTGACCATCTTCGTACTCTTCCCATTCACCCGCCTGGTGCACATGCTCAGCGTGCCGGTGGAGTATTTCGGGCGGAAGTACCAGGTGGTTCGCAAGCGCGCTTGATGTAAATGAAAACGGGGTCAGATGAAAGCCTTCATCTGACCCCATGTTCCCTGAGGTTATTGCTATGCAACTCATCCCCGTCGGCGACGCCGAAAAACCCAGAAACCAGTTCCCGCCGGTCTATGTGGGTGAAACCCTCATCGGCGAAGACGA
>LUMD01000140.1_pt1 | contig 17130 bp, 18 predicted proteins | sample 729651 | NCBI WGS metagenome assembly LUMD01 (sample SAMN03860272, study PRJNA289734) | marine metagenome | biome: seawater column; feature: ocean; material: water; isolation source: Red Sea water column Station 34 - depth 258m | place: Saudi Arabia: Red Sea | collected 2011-10-15 | depth 258 m | reverse complement strand
GGGTGAAAGGGAGAATCAGGTGAACCAGTTGAGAGTGTTCGTCTCTCCCAAGAAAGGACTATTCGCCGTTGAGGAGGAAATCTATCTCAGGTGGGATCATCAGCAAAAGGAGAGCGAAAATCTGGAATCTCACAGACGAGCTCTGGATACGGCACTGATTCGCCTCCGAAAAAAATACGGCCGCGAAGCGCTATTGGAGGAGACGCCCATCGGAGAGCGCCACGGCAGATTCCAGCACGTGTCCGCGACGTGGCAATTCGCCGAAGGGAGTTGGATTCACCTCATCTACGAACCGCAGGACTGGGCGCTCTATCCTGAATTAGTGAAGATTGTAGTCGTTTACAGGAGTGCCAAACTCGATCCGCGGGAGAGTCAGTCGGCGGAATCGGCCAAATCCTTGAGGAGCTCGAAGCGATAGATTCCGGCATCGTGGCCGTCGCCCCAAGTGAACTGAAGTGCGTAGTAGCCCACCGGCTTCGCTCTCGCGATAGTGTATCCCGCCGCGCTCTTCGGCCGTCCGTGGCCCATGTAGAGATTCCCCAGCGCGTCGGTCTCCCCGGAGCACTCGGCGCAGGGGCATCCATCCCGCAACGCTTTGAGGGAAATGTATGACTCTTCGCCCCCTTCCCATTTGATCACGAGAATGTCGTTTATGACCTCGAACTTGTCCAGAACCTCAGCCACGGCTTGACTCCTTTGTTTTGCGGATTGGCGTCGGTTAAATTTGCCCCGCAAATTAATGACCATCCAAGAGTCAATCTTGGGTTCGTAGCTCAGTTGGTCAGAGCGCTGCGCTCACATCGCAGAGGTCGCAGGTTCAAGTCCTGCCGAACCCACTTGATGGGTCAGACAGTTCACAGGAATCAACGTCTCACTTCGCAGAGGTCGTCCCGACGTCAACCCGGGACCGAACCCACCTATGATCTATCGTAAGAGATATCTTCCGCGGGTCTGTCCCTCATCTATTGCCAGAGGCTTCCGAACTTTCGGAGTCGAGGTCAGCTAGCATGAGAGAGCTTGGCGCAACTTCACTTTCCAAGCTCTCACCTTCCGATCACTTTTCACACGCAACACGGTTGCATTCTATATATCCCAAGGAGTAGAAATATGAGCCTTATTACCCACCTGGTCAAACTTCAGGAAATAGATACCGCCATCATGGAGATTGAAGAACTTCAGGGTGACCTCCCTTCAAGAGTGGAGGAGTTGACCTCCACCATGTCTCGGCTGGAAACGGCCATCACCACAGGCGAAGCGCGCTTGACTGAGATTGAAGTTGAAATCAGGAAGATGCAGACCTTGGAACAGGAGCGGAAAGACAAGATCGCAAAACTCCAGGACCAGCTCTATCTAGTGAAGACGAACCGGGAATATGACGCCCTCATGGCGGAGATTGACCATCTCAAAGGACAGCTCGATGAAGAGGAAATGCGTGAACTGGAGCTGAGCGAGGAGAAGGATCAGGTTTCGGAGAAGCTGGAGACGGACAAGACCGAGAACGAGGAGATGTCACAGCAACTTGGAACTCAGAAGAAGGAATTGGAAAGCCGCATTGCAGAGACTGAAGAAGAGCACACTGAACTGGTCGGGAAGCGTGAACAGTTAGCGGGAAACATTGACAATCCCAACCTTGCTCTTTATGATCGTGTTCGTGGCGCCCGGGAAGGGATAGCTGTAGTGCCGGTGGCGAATCACGCATGCGGCGGTTGTCACTCCCGAATCCCCTCCCAGCTGGAAGCGGTAATCCGCGGTGCCGAAAGGATGACTCAGTGCAATACTTGCCGGAGAATTCTCTATTGGGAAGAGGCCGATGATCAGTCCTAATTTCTGACAGCTATTTGAACTCAGAGCCGGTCGTGTGGTTACCTTGTCCGCAAGCGGGCGGACGGGGAGGAAAGTCCGAACACCGCAGGACAGGATGCCTCCTAACGGGAGGGGTTCCGAGCCGCCAGTCGGCGGTCGGGACACGGAAAGTGCAGCAGAGAGTAGACTATCCGCCAGCCGGCGGATACAGGTGAAACGGTGGTGTAAAAGACCACCAGTCCCGGCAGCAATGTCGGGAGCTTGGTAAACCCCATCCGGTGCAAGACCGAGTAGAAGAGCATGAGGTCGTCCGCCTCGTTATGACTCTTGGGTTGGTTGCGCGATCCCGATTGCGAAGTCGGGACCAGATGAATGACCACAGTCCCGACATGTTTTATGTCGGGATACAGAATTCGGCTTACAGACCGGCTCTGAAATACTCCTTGCCATGGCCACCTGGAAACTGAAAGAACCCGATCCCGCCGTCGTCGCTCGACTGGCCGACGAATTCAAGACATCAGAGATTATCGCCCGAGTTCTCGCCTCCCGCGGCGTGGAGTCCCTTGCAGAGTCGAGGGCCTTTTTCAGTCCTGATCTCGCCAACCTGAACGACCCTTTCCTGATGAAGGATATGGAGAAGGCTGCCGAGCTTGTGAAATCACAAGTCGAGGATGGGAAGAAGGTTTTCATTTTCGGCGATTACGACGTAGACGGCACCACAGGATCGGCGGCACTTTATCTGTTCCTGAAAGGGATCGGCTGTGACGCGAAAGTTTACATTCCCGATAGAATCACCGAGGGATATGGTCTTTCTCAGACTGGGATTGACACTGCGGCCGATTGGGGCGCCGCCCTGCTGATCAGTTGCGACTGCGGCATCAATGCCACAGAGGAGGTCGCCTACGCCAAGTCTCGAAATCTGCAAGTGATCATCACGGACCATCACACGCCTGACGAGAGGCTCCCGGCCGCCGATGCAATCCTCAATCCCAAGCAGTCCGACTGCAGATATCCGTTCAAGGGTCTCTGCGGCGGGGCTGTGGTCTTTAAAATGATGCAGGCAGTTGGAAGACTGTTGGATGTTGACGAAGAGGAAGTCTTCCGACATCTCGACCTTATCACGCTTGGAACCGCCGCCGATATAGTCCCTCTCACGGATGAAAACCGTGTGATCGTGTCCCACGGCCTTGATCGACTGGCGCATACGGAAAAGCCCGGACTTCGGGCACTGCTGGAGGTGAGCGGACTCGGCGGGAAGTCCCTGACCGTTGGGAGACTTCTCTTTCGGGCGGCGCCAAGAATTAACGCCGCAGGACGCCTCGGAGATGCAAACCGCGCCGTTCGGATGCTCACCACAGAAAGCGTTTCCGAAGCTGAGAAACTCGCCGGAGAACTGGACGATGAGAACAGAGAGCGGCAGGAGATACAACAGTCGATCGTTGATGACGCCGTTCGGAAGGTGAATGCCGAAATCGATCTTGAGAAAGAGAGAGCGATCGTGCTCTGGGACGAGGCGTGGCACGAGGGGGTCATCGGAATCGTGGCATCGAAGATTAAGGAGGTGTACCATCGGCCTGCCGTAATCATTTCGCTGAAAGACGATGCCGGCAAAGGGTCAGCGAGAAGCGTTTCCGGTTTTGACCTGTTCGAAAATCTTACGCTGTGTAAGGATGTCCTCGACGGTTACGGCGGCCACCCCATGGCGGCGGGACTGACCGTGAGCAGGGAAAAGCTCGAACAGTTTCGAAGCAAGTTCACGTCCCTCGCCGGGGAGAAACTCGACAGCAGCCAGTTGGTAAACTCGCTTGACATTGAAGGCGAAATGGACTTAAATCACATCGACGGCAGGTTTATGAAATTTCTGGAAAAGCTCGCCCCCTTCGGTCCCGGAAACATGACCCCAAAATTCATCAGTCGAAATGTGAGTCCGGGCAGAGATCCGAGACTGGTGGGAAAGGATAACGGTCATCTCAAATTCAAGGCGAAACAGGGGAAGACGAGTTATGACGCCATCGGCTTTAATAAAGCAAATCACTACGAGAAGATGATCAACGGTAAGCCGATCGACATCGCCTATGTCGTAGAAGAGAATGAATGGCAGGGTGCCACCTCAATTCAGTTGAACATACGGGACATCAAGCAGGGGTGAAATGAAAAGAACGAAGATTACCGGCGTGGGCCATGCTGTGCCCGAGCGGGTGGTGACCAACGCTGACCTCGAAAAGCTGATGGACACCTCCGATGAATGGATTACCGATCGGAGCGGCATCAAGGAGCGGCACCACGTGGACGAATCGACCTCCGCCTCCGACCTCGCCATCGATGCTTCCGCCATCGCTCTCGATTCGGCCGGACTTGATCCAGACGATGTTGATCTCATAATCTTCTGCACCATCTCCTCCGACTATTTCTTCCCCGGCGGTGCGGTGCAGGTTCAGGAAAAGATGGGGATGAAAAACATCGGCGCTTTTGATCTGAGGGCCGCCTGCTCCGGATTCGTCTACGGCCTCTCCGTCGCCGATCAGTTTATTCGGACAGGGGCGCATGAAACCATACTGCTCATCGGCGCCGAGGTTCAGAGCGTGGCGCTAGAGTTCGATACAGAACACAGGCATATGGCAGTCCTTTTCGGTGACGGCGCCGGCGCCGTGATTCTTCAGTCGTCTGAAAATGGCGACGGCGTTCTCTCCACACATCTCCATTCTGACGGAAAGCATCTACAAGACTTGTGGCTCCCCGCGCCGGGAAGCAAGTACAAACCGTTCATGAGCAAGAGGCTGATCGATGACGGTCTTCACACCCCTTTCATGAACGGACGTGAAGTTTTCAAGAATGCCGTTACCCGGTTCCCTGAAGTGATCAATGAGGCGCTGAAACACAACAACCTCAGCATGGACGACGTTGCACTGGTGATCCCCCATCAGGCGAACCTCCGCATCAGTCAGGCAGTGGCGAAGCGGCTGGGCGTCGGAATGGACAAAATTTACAGCAATATCCACAAGTACGGAAATACCACTGCCGCCTCCATCCCCATCGCAATGTCTGAGGCGTTGGAAGAAGGGCGGTTCGGCCCCGGCGATAACATTATTCTCGCCGCATTCGGCGCAGGCTTCACTTGGGGCTCGGCGGCAATCCGCTGGTGAAACAGCCTCACTCCTGTTGAGAGACAGTTGTCTTAGTCTCTGATGATTGATTTTTTTCTAAACGAAGAACAGCGGATGCTCCGGGAGATGGTGCGCGATTTCGCTTCCAACGAGATCGCGCCGGTCGCCGCCGAACTGGATGAAAAAGGTCAGTTCCCGTCAGAAATCATCGCAAAGATGGGTGAACTTGGACTGATGGGCATCCCTTTTCCTGAGACCTACGGCGGCGCGGGAATGGACTATGTGAGCTATTCCACTGCCGTTTTCGAGATCGGAAAAGTGTGCGCCTCCACGGCGATTACAATGGCGGCCCACACTTCGCTCGGAATGACACCCATCTATCTCGTCGGCAGTGACGATCAAAGGCGCAAGTACCTCCCCCCTCTCGCATCCGGAGAGCTGATCGGCGCTTTCGGGCTGACCGAAGCCGGCGCCGGCAGTGACGCCGCCGCCACAAAAACAACCGCCGTCAAGGAAGGGAGTGAATGGATCCTGAATGGAGGAAAAGTGTTTACCACCAATGCAGGTGAGGCGGGAATCATCACGGCTACGGCGAAGGTGATTGAAGATGGCGAGGAGAAGGGCATCGGCGCTTTCATTATTGAAGCGGACAACCCCGGCCTCAAGATCGGCCCTCCGGAAAAAAAGATGGGATGGAACGCCTCAGACACGCGTCAGATATTTTTCGAGGATCTGCGCCTCCCGTCGGAGCAGCTCCTCGGCGAACCGGCGGAAGGGTTCAGGACATTCCTGAAGACACTGATGACGGGAAGGATCTCAGTGGGAGCGCTCTCCTGCGGCACGGCGGAGGGGGCTTACGAAGCGGCGCTGAGATACTCCCACGAGCGGGAAGCATTCGGGAAACCTATTCACCGGTTCCAGTCTGTCGGCTTCAAGCTATCTGAAATGGCGACAGAAATCGAGGCGTCGAAACTGCTTGTTTACCAAGCCGCGAAAAAGTATGACGAGGGTCATTCGGTGGTGAGAGAAGCGGCCATGGCAAAACTGTTTGCCTCTGAGACGGCAATGAGAGCTGCAACCGAGGCGATTCAGGTCTTCGGCGGCTACGGCTACATCAAGGAGTATCCGGCGGAAAGATATTTCCGCGATGCAAAAGTACTCACCATCGGGGAGGGGACAAGCGAAGTCCAGAAGATTGTCATCCTGAGAGAAATCCTAAAGTCACTCGATACGGCCATTTCTGTTTAAGTTTCCTTTATCATGACTCCACTACACCGCAGTCGTAGAGCCAAACTGTCGAACGAACAGAAGCGGGCACAGATCAATCGGTGGCTGATTCTGAGCGGACTCGTTATCGCCGTCTCATTCCTGTTCCCCGGCGGAAAAGCGCTGGAATACAACTATGAACTGGGGGAAGTGACGCGGGAAGAGATCGTTGCCGAGTTCAACTTCCCCATCCTCAAACATGAGGAACAGCTTAAGAACGATCTCGCCGAAGCGATCAGGATAGAACCTTTCAGGTTCGAGCGGCGGTACGACATCGCCGAGCAGCAGTCGACTGAGATTGAACAGCTCGTGGCTGCTGTCGCAGATCTGTCCAAGACCGGCGCCGCTTACCAGACGACGCTCCAACTGCTCTGGGAAAAACGTTACGGCGAAGAGGAGGAAAAGCTGAAGACAAGGGCCGTCACCGACAGCGCCGCCCTCGCGACGCTTCAGGAGCAGTTTTCAGAAAAATATTCATTCGACGCCAGCGATCCTGAGTGGACTCAGTTTATCGTGTCGGTTGGTGAAGAGGAAGCGCAAACCGATCTGGACTCTCTTACCCTCTCCCTTCAAAATATCAGCAGGAACCAGTGGGCCGTCGGGATTCTGGACATTCCCCGGGCCGAAATCGAGAGTGATGAAATCGCAGTGGCGTCAACCGATATCTCCGAGATTATGACAAAGGGAGACCTCCTTGATCTCGAGGAGGCGTGGACACAGGCTAAGAGAGAGATAACCGAAGCTTATCCTGAAAATGAGCTGATCCGAAATATCGGCTACAGGGTGATCGTGGAATTCCTGAAACCGAACGTCATATTCGACCGCGAACAGACGGAACGGCGCCAAGCCACCGCCACGTCGAGAGTCCCCCGTTATCAGGGAATCGTGATGCAGAACGAGAGGATCGTCGACATCAATACACGCATTACGCCTGAGACTCTCCTCAAACTCCAGTCTTATCAGCACGCTATCGAACAGCAGGAAAGAGCCGAACAGGGGATCGCCATGGTGCTGCCGTGGCTTGGCCGCTTTATTCTTGTGACGGCAATTCTTTCACTCTTCTTCGTTTCCATGCGGACACACCGCCCGGAACTGTTCAACCGAAACGGCATACTGCTCCTTTTCAGCCTGCTTTTCTTCCTCATCATAGGCGTATCTCATCTGTTTGTCATCACATTTGAACTGTCTGAATATCTCATCCCATTCACTGTCGGCGCCATGGTTTTGACTGTCCTTTTTGATGGAAGGATAGCCATGTCCGCTTCGATTGCGATGGCAGTTCTTGTAGCATTTATTATCGGTGGAAAACTCGATTTCGCTATCATCGGTCTTTTTACCAGTCTCGCGGCGATCTACGCGGTCCGTCAGCTAAGAACGCGGGCGCAACTGTTTACCGCCATCCTGTTCATTGTGGTGAGCGGCGCCGTTGTGCTGATCGGCATCGGTATCATCAAGCGATTCCACTGGACGGACATCGGAAACGATCTGCTCTACATGACCATCAGCGGCGTGCTGGCGCCGTTTATTACATACGGCATCAGCGCCCTCTTCGAGGTGATCTTCGGCGTCACTTCCGATCTGACACTGCTCGAGCTGACCGACTTTAATCACCCCCTCCTGAAGAAGCTGTCCCAGGAAGCGAACGGAACATTCAACCACTGCGTGGTAGTCGGGAATCTGGCGGAGTCGTGCGCGAACGCCGTGGGCGCCAATCCGCTCCTTTCCCGCGTGGGGGCTTACTATCACGACATCGGAAAACTGACGCGGCCCGAATACTTTGTGGAGAACCAATTTGGCGGAGAGAATCCTCACGACTCTCTTGCGCCGACTCTCTCTTCGAAGATTATTGTGGGGCATGTGAAAGACGGGATGAAACTTGCCAAGGAATATCGTCTCCCGCCGGCGGTGGCCGACTTCATACCGACACACCACGGCACAGCTCGAATGGATTACTTCTACACCAAAGCGCTGGATAAAAAAAACGGCGAGGCGGGATCAGTTCGGGAAGACGATTTCAAATATCCGGGGCCGAAGCCGAGCACCAAGGAGACGGGACTGCTGATGATCTGTGAAGCGGTGGAGGCGGCGGTCCGATCTCTGAAGAACCCCACACTGACCAAGATTGAAGCGATGGCGGACAAGATTATCGAAAAACGATTGAAAGAAGGGCAGTTGGACGACTGCCCTCTCACCATGGCCGACCTGACGAAAATGAAGGGCGACGTTCGGGGCCGCCACGGGATGATGCCTGTCTTCCGCGGAATCTACCACCTCAGGATCGAATACCCCGATCAGGAAGAAGAGGCGGCAGAGATTACTGCTGAATGATCACTGTTTCAGTCGAGGTGGCCGATGATCAGCTCCACGTTGATGACGATGCCATAAAGTCTCTCGCGACCAAAGTGCTGGCAGAAGGGGGCCAGTCCGATGGAGACCTCACCATTATCTTAGCTCACGATGAACTGCTGCGGCAGATGAAGATCACCTATTTCGATCAGGATGTTTATACCGATATCGTCTCCTTCCGGCTGGACGAAGACAACGAACCTTTTGAAGGAGAGATTTACATCTCGCCGGCTAGAGTGGTGGAGAACGCCGACAGATTCAATGAACCAGTTTCCCGTGAACTTGCAAGGCTCGTCTGTCATGGATGCCTCCATCTTCTCGGCCATGAGGATAACACGGTCGCGGGAAAGAACGCCATGAGGGCTGAGGAAGATCGGCACCTTCAAGAGTTCCACCCCGAGCTGATTTTGAATCGATGATCTTCGGAGAAATTCTCCTTTTTCTGGCCCTCCTGACTCTGTCAGCCCTGTTCTCCGGCGCCGAAGCGGCCTTTTTTTCAATCAGCAAAAGAGGGCTCGCCTCGGAAGAGTCGGAGGAGGTTGCATCTCTCCTGAGTAATCCAAAACGCCTCCTCGTTACACTTCTGACGGGAAACACCATCGCCAATACAGGTATGGCAATTCTCGCCGCCCTTATCACCGCGGACATCGCATTGAGACTGGAGCTCAATACGGCTGTTCTCATGGCGGTGGAGACGGTGGTGATCACCGTGACCATTCTGCTACTGAGCGAAATTACGCCGAAGATTCTGGCTATAAGAAATTCAGAGCGATTCGCAACCAAGGTTTCATTGCCGGTGAGGATATTCATGCTGATCCTCTATCCGGTAGCTGTTCCGCTGTACGGTGTTACACATCTCTTATCCCGGCTTTTTCGCTTCAAGCGTGAAACGCTTTTTGATTCGGAGGATGAACTGGTTGCGCTCGCCGATCTTGGCGCCGAGAGCGGTTCCATCGAACCGGAAGAGAGCGAGATGATCAAGTCTGTCTTTGATTACGGCGACACGGCCGTCCGGGAAATCATGGTCCCGAGAATTGACATCGTCGGGATCGAGAACAGCGCCACGATGGACGAAGCAATTGCTGTAGTCAAGGAGTCGAAACTTTCGAAGTTCCCGGTGTACAGCGACAACCTTGACACCATCAATGGAATTCTCTATGCAAAAGATGTCCTGCCTCACATCAACGGCGAGGCGGGCACGGAGTCTATCGCTTCCCTCCTCCGGGAACCCTATTTTGTTCCAGAATCGAAACAGATTGCTTCACTGCTGAAGGAGTTCCAGCGGCGGAAAGATAACGTGGCAATCGTGGTGGACGAGTACGGCGGCACCGCCGGACTTGTGACGGTGGAAGATATCGTTGAAGAAGTGGTAGGCGAAATTCAGGATGAATTTGACAAAGAGACGCCAATGGTGATTTCGACTGGATCGAACCGGTGGCTGGTGGACGCTCGAATGCCGATCAATGATCTTGAAGATGAACTCCCCCTCGAGTTCGATGAAGAGCGGGAATTCGACACACTGGGCGGTTTCTTTTTCTCCCAGTTCGGAGACATCCCGACGGTTGGGACAAACGTGGTTCTGGACAATTTCAGATTTCAGATAAGGACCATGGAGGGGAACCGAATACTTAAGATTGAGATTTTCAGAGAGGAGACGCCGGATGAACAACGGTGAAAGGTTCGAGAAACTTGTGGACATCGTGCGGGAACTCCGAGGTGAAGATGGATGTCCGTGGGACAAGGAACAGACTCACGACTCTCTTCTCCCCTACTTTCTGGAGGAAGCCTACGAGGTGATGGAGTGCGTCGATCAAAAAGAGTGGAATGCGCTGTCAGAGGAGTTGGGAGATATTTTGCTCCACGTTCTCTTTCAGACCGATATCGCTGAAAAGAGCGGTGAATTCAAACTGGATGTCGTCCTCGATCAGATCAGCGATAAGCTCGTCCGGCGCCATCCTCACGTCTTCGGAGACAAGAAAGCCGACGGCGCGTTCCATGCAAAACAGAATTGGGAGGCGGCAAAGCAACAGGAGAAAAAACGGGAATCCAGATTAGACGGAGTCCCGGTGACGCTTCCCGCCCTTGTCCGGGCGCAACGGCTCCAGCAGAAAGCGGCCTATGTCGGATTCGACTGGGAGACAGCCGACGAGGTGTGGAATAAAGTAGACGAAGAGATGGAGGAGCTGAAAGAGGCTGAAGCGGGCAGTAATAAGAGTCGCGTCGAGGAAGAGGTGGGTGACCTCCTGTTTGCCGTGGTCAACCTCTGCCGGTTCTTCGATATTTCCTCAGAGGACGCTCTCAGAAAAGCGAACAGAAAATTCACAGACCGCTTTCAGGGGCTCGAGAAGGAGCTGAAAAGGAAGGGGAAAAAGCTGGAGGAAACGGACTTGTCTGAGATGGATGAAATCTGGAACAGGCAGAAAAAATCTGTCCGAGCTCAGTGAACTTTCCCGACGGTCACCGTCAAAGGCCAGCTCACTCTCTTCACTTCTTCTGGATCGCCCCATGCTGCCCCGAGGTCTGACTCTATAAGGCTAAGCGGATCGGCTCCCTCTCTCTCCATATAGTTGTGCACCGCTGACCAAGTCCTGAGGTAACCGGTCACAGCGGCCAGATTCCAGGACGCCGTCATGGAGAGCGCGGGCGCCTGAATGCGCTCGAACGGAAACGGGAGACTTGAATAACCGGTCTCAATATGACGCCGCTCTGGAAACCAGAACCGTCGCATCGTCTCCCGGTAGAAATGGTTGATCACCGCATCTATCTCCGAGTTTATCGAAAGGATATCGTAGCACCAGACAGCGATGATGCCGTCCTTCCTCGAGACGCGCCGCACCTCCCGGTAGAAGCAGTCGGAGTCAAGCCAGTGAAGCGCCTGCGCAACGGTGACGAGATCAATCGATTCATCGCCAAGATCAGACGACTCTGCCGAAGCAACAACATAAGTGATGTTTGGACGGAAAGTCCCGATCCTGATCTGATCGGCGCTGGAATCTGTGGCGATGACTTCTTCGAAATGGTCCGCCAGCCCCACCGCCGCCTGGCCGTTACCGGTGGCGCAATCCCAAGCCCTCTCCTGCTCCGAAACGATAGAAGCGAGAAATTGGAACAGCTCGGGAGGGTATTGAGGTCTGCATTCTCTGTAGTCAGCAGCGTAAGAGCTGAAATGGTCTTTGAACGTCAGCTGGACTACCCTGCTCTGATTTTGAGGTAAACCTTCCGAGTCCGGGGGCCGTCGAAGTCACAGAGAAATACCCCCTGCCATGTACCGAGGACAAGCCGTCCCTCCTCCACAAATATCGTTTCTGAAGATCCAACCATCGTCGTTTTAATGTGACTGTCTGAGTTCCCTTCATAGTGACGAAACCCTCCGTCCTTCGGCACCATCTTTGCAAAGTGCATTTTCATATCACGAACGACATCAGGATCGGCGCTTTCGTTGATTGTAACACCGCAAGTTGTGTGAGGCACATACACAGTGACTGTACCAGAGTCAACGGCGGCCTTGGCTATTTCATCAGCAACAAGCTTGGTAATATCCGCGAAGTCGACGCGTTCGGCGGTTCTGACGGAAATGTTGACCAAATTCCGGTTCCTACAGCCGATGTCTAAAAATAGGCAGCGATGCCAAGTTGAATTCCCGCTGTCCGAACAGGATTGTCGGTAAAATCGCGGTGCCAGTTGTACTGATAGGCGATCTTCACCACGCTGTTTTCCACAGGGCGAAAACTTGTGGCAAGAGTAACCCTAGAGATTTCGTCGCCGATGTTGGTCCCCGTCGATTCGAAGGAACCGACGTTCAGATCTACTGTTTCCAGCCGGAGCGTGGCGATCAGACGGGAATTGTCGAAGTTGAAAAGTGAGCCGCGGAAATAGTCGAAATTGAGTTCGGTGTAAGCGCCTCTCTGGACGCTCCCGGCGATTTCCTTCAGTCCGTCAGGGACATCCACGGTAGCGGCGGCGAATTCACTCCGCCAGTGGAAGCGGCCTCGCTTCAATCCGTGATCGATGGCGGTGATGCCGAGGGAACGAATCTCGTCCACCTTCATCCCTTCCGCCTGAAAACTGTTGTAAGGCCCCCTGTAGAACGAGAGCCCCACTTCCCCGAAGAGCTTGTTCTCGATCTTCAGTCTGCCTGTTACAGAGGGGGTGCCGTTGTTGTCTTCCTCAAGGATTTCGGCAGACTTGCCGCCGGCGATGCGCGTGCCGGCCGACTCATTGGAGAGGATCCCCTCTCCGAGGCCGTTGACTAGATATATCTCGTAGCCGACCCGATTTGATCTGTTTAGATATCGCTGCCCGAAAAGGCCGAGCCCCATCTCAGACAGCGTTGCAGGGATGATGAGCGTTGAAACGAGAGGCCGATCGATAATGTTGTATTTGGGACTGTCGTGCTCCACGTTGAAACAGCCGAGGGGCGGCAGAAGAATCCCCATTCTAAAACTGAGCGCAGGGGAGAAAGTCATATCGAGGATCGCAGTCTCCAGCGCGATCTCTTCGGTGCCGTGTTCAAACTCCAACTCCGAGAAGAACTTGATATTATCCGCAACCGGCGAATAGAGGAAAATGTTGAACCGACGTGCCTCCAAGGAGAATCCTTCAGTAATTCCTTCTTCCACAAAGTAGTTGCTGTTCGCTTCGAAGTAGCCGCCCACTGCGGCATTCGCTCCGGATGTGAAGACGAAGGGGCGGTCGTAGATGGGGTGCGCCGTGGTGTCGCTCTGACCGTTGAGCGAGCCGAGGAAGAGAAGTAAAGCGAGTGATGTGATCCGGCGTGTCACTGTTTTAGCGCGATGAAGAGATTCCCCTCTCCATCTTCCGTTACGGGGAAAGTTTGTAGATCAGTCTCAGCCGGGCCTGAGAGGACTTTGCCATTAAAATCGAACTGACTGCCGTGGCAGGGGCAGTCGAGAGAGTATTCAAACACTTCCGGCCGGCACGCCTTATGGGTACACCTGAGCAGCAGCGCCGTGTAGTCTCCTCCCTGATTCCTGTGAACAACGATCGGCGGCGCAAACCCCCTCCTCAGAACGACCGAAGCCGATTCTGTCAACATGAGCGTTGGAATTGCGAGGCCTCCATTTCTGGTCTGCGGCGTCACAGATGGGACTGTGGAGCACCCCGTCATGGTGAGAGACACTCCGCCGCAAACCGCAGCTGCCGCGGTTCCGCACGCGGTCCGCATAAACTGTCGCCGGCTCGTCGTCAAAGCGATTCCAAGAACTTGATAATCTGAGACTGCTCGTCCTCTGAAAGCGCCATGAACGCTCCCCTGCTTCCGGCGGCTTCACCGCCGTGGAGGCGAATCACTTCCTTCAAATCCGAAGTGCGGCCATCATGAAGGTAAAACGGAATTCCGCCGATGGTGTCTTGGATGAGGCCGAGCCCCCAGAGCGGTGTAGTCCGCCACTCCCTGCCCGTCGCTTCCCCTTCGGGGTAGTGATCCGCCAGTTCGTCACCCATGTCGTGGAGTAGGAGATCGGTATAGGGAGAGAATGTCTTATTCGCGAGAACATCAATATCGGACTCACCGGTTGTCAGCTGAGGCACATGGCATCCGGCACAACCGATTTCACTGAAGAGCTCTCTCCCCGCCTGGACGTCTGCATCATCTTCGTCTCGGGGCGCAGGCACTTTGAGTGTTCGGAGATAAAATACAACGTTGGCCACGGTCGCCGAGCCGACCTCCGGATCGGCCACTCCGTCACCGCTGAACTGTCCCGCCAGCGGATTGTGGAGGTCGGACGAGAAGAAATCGGAGGTGATCCCCATATCATCGATGTACGCCACGGCGGTCTGATGGAGGAGATCGATGGTGGTAGCTTTCCTTCCGAACCGACCGATGTAGTTGGCGCCAATCGGCTTGTGGTGTGGCGCCGTCCGCATCGTCAGGATCGGCCAGGGCGAGCAGAGCCGAATCTGGGACAGCCTCGAGAAATCCGATTCCTGCGACGATGGGAGCGCTCCTGACGCTGACGCCCGTGGTGCCGGTGGGCAAAGTTTCAGCGGGATATCCAGGAATAGATCGATCCTGTAGCTGGGGGCCGCCTTGAGATTCCATGTAATCGAAGTGACCGCCGCCCATATCTCGGCCGAACCGAGTCAGATTTGTGCCGGGGTGGCCTTTGCCATCGCCGGCGTGGCAACTTGCACAAGACGGCATATTGAATACGGGACCGAGGCCCGACTCCTTGGTAAAGACCTCTACGAAGGCTTCATCGCCTGCAGCGAAAGTCGCGTTCTGAGCGAGGGATAGTTCTTCAATCGGCCCGTCCAGAAGAAGGTCGCCGTCTGTCTCTTCCGGAAAGAAGGGCTCGCACCCGGCAAGCAGAAAGAGGAACAGGAGAACCAAAGTGCAGCGTTGCTTCATGACTGAACTAACCGAGCCCTACGTCGAGGGCCATCATAACAGTAAAACCGAGCATGACGCCGATGGTGGCGAGATCGGTATTCCCCTCGTACTGGGACTCAGGAATCACCTCTTCCACCACAACAAAGATCATGGCGCCGGCGGCAAAGGCGAGTGCGTAAGGCAAGATCGCCTGAGACTGGATGACAATCAGCACACCGATAATCGCCGCAATAGGTTCCACTACCGCCGAAAGCTGGCCGTACCAGAAACTCTTGAACCGCGACACGCCCACACGCCTCAGCGGCATCGCCACCGCAAACCCTTCCGGGAAATTCTGAATTCCGATCCCGATCGCAAGAGCCATTGCCCCGACGAGGGTAGCCGATGGAAGATCGGCACCGGCACCGAGGGCCCCGAAGGCGACGCCCACCGCGAGTCCCTCAGGCGCGTTGTGGAGCGTAATTGCCATTACCACCAGCGTGGTCCTGTGCCAGGTTGTCTCCATCCCTTCAGCAGTCTCCCGGGGATAGCCGATGTGGAGATGCGGAAGTATCTTGTCCATCATGAACAGAACAGCCGCCCCGAGCATGAAACCGACGGCCGGTGGAAACCAAGGAGCCGCGCCCATTGCCTCGGACATTTCGATGGCCGGCGCCAGAAGCGACCAGTAACTGGCGGCAATCATCACGCCGCCGGCGAAACCGAGCATGGCGTCGAGCATTTTCCTGTTCATCTCCTTGAAAAAGAAAACAGCGGAGGCGCCGAGGGCGGTCATCCCCCACGTGAAACAGGTAGCGAGAATCGCCTGTGTCAGCGGCTCAAGGCCTTTAAACCATTCGACCATCTATTGCTTTTTCATGAATAGTGAATTGTAGACGACCGCTGCCACAGCTCCGCCGAGGAGAGGCCCGATCCAGTAGACCATCTGATCTCCCCACTGTCCGCTGACAAGGGCGGGCCCGAAGGAACGGGCGGGATTCATGGAAGCGCCGGTGAGCGGTCCGCCGGCCAGAATGTCGGCGGTAACTACTAAACCGATCCCAAAGCCGGCAATCGCTTTGAACGTACCGCGCTCATCCACCGCCGTCCCGAAGATTGCTGTTACGAGGAAAAATGTGAGAAAGAATTCGATGACGATGGCTGCGGTGGTGGAAACACCGGGAGCAACAGACTGACCGCCGAGAGCGGCGTTCATGGCGCCGGGGACAAACTGCTTCAGCACGAGAGCCGCCAGGACCGCCCCCGCCATCTGAGCTATAATGTAGACGACCCCCTCCTTCATCTCCATCTTTTTCGTCACGAGAAAACCGACGGTAACTGCAGGGTTGATGTGAGCGCCTGAAATGTGCCCAAGCGCGGAAATCACAAGCGCCACCGTCAGCCCGTGGGCCAGCGCCACTCCGATGAGACCTGCCTGTCCGTTGATGATTGCAGCACCGCCGATGAACGTCAGAAGAAATGTGCCGATCAGTTCGGCCGCCCCTTTTTGAGTTGTGTCATTCATAAGTCTCGCTCCTTTAGTTCCTCTCTTTTGCGCACGTTCCACAGATCCCTTTGATCTCAAGATCGATTTCATTGATGATCATTCCGGATTCTTTCGTCAGCAGATTTACGATCACTTTGTTTGACACTTCAACGTTCTGAAGCGCCCCGCACACCTCGCACCGGAAGTGCTGATGCTGCCCTGTCTCCCAGTCATAACGGACTGTTTTTCCGTCTTGAACGAAGCTCAACTCGCCAGTCTCCACCAACTGATTGAGGTTGCGATAAACTGTCCCGAGACTGATGTGCGGCAGCCGCCGCCGAACGCGATTGTAGATATCATCGGCGGAAGGATGAACGTCCATCGACTTCACCGTTTCGAGGATCTGCTCTCTCTGTCTGCTGTATATCACGGCCGACGTTAAGAAAAAAAAGTGAAGGAAACAATAAGAATAGTAACGATTACTATTCTCAAGTCGATTTCCTGTTGACTTTCACTTTCCTACTCCGGAAACTTTCTGTAAGATTTCAGATGAAGAAGGTGCTATTCTTATGTACGGGCAACGCATGCCGATCCCAGATGGCTGAAGGTCTCTTGAGAGACCTCGCCGGTGACCGCTACGAAGTGTTCAGCGGAGGGACGCACCCCACTCGAGTCCACCCCGCCAGCATCAAGGTGATGGCAGAGTGGGGGATCGACATATCGCACCACACATCAGACCTGTTGGACGACTATCTTGACCACGGCATGGATACGGTTATTACGGTGTGTGACTC
>LUMD01000101.1_pt1 | contig 17139 bp, 18 predicted proteins | sample 729651 | NCBI WGS metagenome assembly LUMD01 (sample SAMN03860272, study PRJNA289734) | marine metagenome | biome: seawater column; feature: ocean; material: water; isolation source: Red Sea water column Station 34 - depth 258m | place: Saudi Arabia: Red Sea | collected 2011-10-15 | depth 258 m | reverse complement strand
GCATTATATGGTGATGAATCAGCAGAACCATTAGCAATCGCAAAACTAAGTCAACCAATCTTAAAGTCAAGGTCAAGAGAAGCTCTTATTAAAGTTAAACTTGACTTTTAATAAAGGATATCATCAATGGGTATCTATAAAAATCTAAACCCCGAAGATGTCGCACTTAGGTCATTTCAAGTTCATAAGGAATTTACATTTACAAACAATGACAGTGGGAGTGGAGTTTATGGTATTCGTGCCATAAGTGGTAGCACTCACAATTTCCAAAAATCAACAGCAAATTCACAAAGTTTCGGAGAATACAATTCTCTATCAGCATCAGTAGGAAAAGAACCTTATTGGGCAACCTACTATGAAATCCCGACATACGGTATGATTAAAAATTTATTTTATCGTGATACAAATGTTGCCGATGCATCTGAAGTTGATTTATCGCATTGGGAACAAACATCAGCATCCAGAGCCGCGGTTTCCGCATCATCAAACTCTGATTTTCCATTAAGACGAACAGAAAACTTTTCATCAAGAGAATTACACGCGTCCGCATCAATTATAACCATACCAAGAAAATTTTATGGTGAAAAAATAAAACCAAAATCATTAACAATAACAGATGAAAGTTTAGGATTTACATTAACATTAAAAGATGACGGAAATGGAAACATATATGATAACAATTATTCATCATCATACGCAAAAGCATCTGAATCTATCGGAGCAAGTAATGAAATAACAGGTAGTGTAATTGGAAATGTTATGTATAATCACGGATTAATTGTTATAACTCACACAAGTTCTTATAAAGATGTTGGAAACACAACTGGTGGAGATGGGTGGACAATAAAGTTTAAAGGAACACAAACTATTTACGAAAGAGAAATACAATGTACCGTTGAAAAAGGAGAATTTTCAAATAGTTCTAATATAAGTCTAACACCTGGAAATAGTGGTAGTTTTTCAGTTCCAGCAAACTTAATGTCTGGTAGTTGGTCAACAAGTCATTTAAATTTAGGAAGAGTTTGGGCAGCAAGTTCATCTTATAGTGACGCTGGATATAGAGGAACAGGTTCTTTGAAAGATATAGCAACAGGTTCAGAGTTTTCCCCTTATGTAACTACAATTGGTTTATATGATGACCACAATGAGTTATTAGCAATCGGTAAGTTAGCCAAACCAATTAAAAATGAAAAAGAATTAGATATCAGTTTCTTATTAAGATTTGATGTATAATAAAATTAAAACATCTATATTTATATAAGGAGATATAAATATGCCAAACAGAGCTGCAAAAGATAGAAAAGATAAAAAAAGAAGATTAAACGCATTGTTTGCTCGTCAAGGTAGAACCGCCAACCAAGTCAAAAAATATAAAGCAAAACTAAGAGCACAAGGAATAAATCCTAATCAACTGGGATTTGGACAAAGGAAATATTAATGGATAATATTAAACCAGATGTCATTAAAAGTTTTGCTATCCAAGATAACTTAAATTCTAAAATATGGGAAAATGGAAAGTTAAAAGTAGAAATACTAAAAAAATTAAGAAAAATTGGTAACGACTTTTTTAAAGATTTAGAATTAGAACCAAATGTAAAACTACACGATATAACTTTAACAGGTAGTATTTCTAATTACAATTGGTCAAAATTTTCAGATGTAGATTTACATCTACGATTAGATTTTAGTGAAGTAGATGACGATAAAAATTTTGTAAAAAATTATATGTTAGCTAAAAAAACTATTTGGAACGATAAACACGATATTACAATTTATGATTTTCCAGTAGAAGTATATGTAGAAGATGTAGGTGATACTCACATAGCTTCTGGATTATATTCCATTTTAAAAGATAAATGGTTAGTTGTTCCAAAAAAGAAAGAATTAAAGATTGACCTTGACGATATTCGTTCCAAGGCAGAAGGATATGTAGGTTCTATTGAGACTTTAAAAGAGTTAATGAAACTTGGTAGATATAAAAAAGTAGTCCAAATGATTGACGATATAAAATCTAAATTAAAACGAATGAGACAATCAGGATTAGAAAAAGGTGGAGAATTTTCAGTTGAAAATTTAGCTTTCAAAGCACTTCGTCGTTCACCATTCATTGCAACTATTTCTAAAATGAAAGTAGATGCATATGATAAAGCAATGACAATGGAAAATGGTATAGTAAAAGAAGATGTCAAAATTCCAGTAAAAGTTGGTGACACCGTTAAAATGGGTAGATTCAAAAATAAAAAAGTTAAAATCAAAACGATTAAATGGAATAAGAAAGGTGATTTACTTTTTAATGGTAAACCAGCTTTAAAGTTTAGATTACCAAAAAAACAAGTAAGTGAATGTATAGCATTCTCAAAAAAATGTGGTAATGATGTTGTATTAGGAAAAAATCGTGATAGAAATTATACACCAGAATTAAAAGTCGTTAGAGAGATGGGTGGTAATGGTGTAGAACTTTGTTATGTGGTAGACCAAGACACAGACTGGTCTGAAGGTATGAACTCTAAAGGTATTGGATTGGTTAATTCAGCATTATTCGTAAAAAGAGATGAAAAAGACTTTGATAAAACAAAGAAAAATAAAGCACCTTCAAAAGACGGAATTCGTATCAGACACGCTTTATCAAAAGATACATTAAAAGAAGTTGTAGAATCATTGATTGGATTTGATACTGGTGTTAAAGGACATACACTTGTAAGTGATGGAGAGAAATTAGTTGCCATTGAAAACACAAGTAGAACTAAACCAAAAGTAAAAGTTCACAATATTCATAAATCACCATTAGTTCGTTCTAATCACGGAATTGAACACCCAGAACAAGGATATACAAGAGGTGAAGATAGAATTTCATCTGAAACAAGAATGAGAAACGCATTAAATCTATTAAACAAAACAAATAAATATAAAGAAATATTCCCACAATTTTATAACCACACACAAGATATGGGGCCTAAATATGATTTAGTTAGAACTCAAAATAAATTATGGACTTCAAGCCAACTTTTAATGAATCTAAATAAGAACGAAATAACTTTATATCTAATACCTGGAGCAGTAAAATTTGTAGGTGTAGAAAACAAATTACCAAGTAATCATAAACCAAAAATAAAATTAAAAGTTCGTCAATACGAACATTCACCGCACGACAAATATGATACATTTGTTACCACAGACGAGAAACCTAAAAAAAGTGCTATCAAAGACTCAGATGTAGTTGTGGAAGGAGTTGATGACCCTGGAATTCTAAAAGCAATATTTTTAGCAGGTGGGCCTGGTAGTGGAAAAACTTGGGTAGCAAGAGGATTATTCGGAATACCTGATAGAGTTAATGTTTCTCAATTTGGATTAAAAATGGTAAATACAGATAAAGAATTAAAATATTTATTAAACAAATATGGTTTCGGAACTAATTTAGATATCTTACCAGATGAAGTATTCAAGAACTTAACAGACCCTACTCAAAAAGATTATTCTGGATTACGAAGTTTCGCAAAAGAACTAACAGGTGTTAGAAAAGAACAATATATGAATGGTCGTTTAGGTATGATTATCGATGGAACTGGAGATGACTTTAAAGAAATAAGAAAACAAAAGAAAGAAGTAGAAAAGAAAGGATATGATACTTTTATGATTTTCGTTAATACTTCGTTAGATATAGCATTACAACGAAATGAAAAACGAGATAGAGTTTTACCAACGGGAATTGTTAAACAATCACACAGAGAAGTAACGAAAAATATAGGTGGATATCAAGGACTATTCGGTGGTGGTAACTTTTTAGTTATAGATAACAACAAAGATTTAGATGAAGAAAAAGCACAAAAAAGATTTAATATGTTGGTAAAAAGAGGTATCAGTAAATTTGTTAATAAACCGATTAAAAATAAAATTGGACAATCTTGGATAAGAAAACAAAAATTATTAAAAAAGATGCCAAAAGAAAATTTGGAAGATATTGTTTCAGAAGGAAAAAGTTATAAGATTACGAAAGAAAGTTTGAAATTAGTAAAAAAATTAGAGAAAAAGTATAGAGTAAATTCAAGACTTAAAATCAAATCAGGTAAAGCAAAAGGTGAGTATGATTTTATAAATGATATTATCGTATTAAGACCAGAATATAAGAGTTCTAAAGATTTTTTAGAGACGGTTTTTCACGAAATTTATCACGCAATGGATAGCAAAAGATATGGTAGAAAGAAATTTGTGAAAAAGTATCAAGAAGCAGGTGATATTGTTGTTAATAAAGGATATGATTTCCACGACGACAATCCATTTGAAAAAGCAGCTGAAAAATGGGGTATAAAAACAGCAAGACAATATATGAGAAGAAACAAGTAAAAAAATAATTGATTTTGGGTAATCTCAATTATATTTATTATTGGTTATGAAAACGAGAAGTGCTAAAAACAAAGGTAAAAGGTTACAGAATAAAGTCCGAGATTTAATCTTGGAAAAATTCAAACAATTAGAAGAAGATGATGTTCGTTCAACTACTATGGGAGATAGTGGAGAAGATGTTTTATTATCACCAGCTGCAAGAAAATTATTTCCATTTGCAGTAGAATGTAAAAATCAAGAGAAGATAAATATCTGGTCGTCAATAGAACAATCAGAACAGAATGCAGGAAAGCACATACCTTTATTAGTTTTCAAACGAAATAGAAGTAAAAAATACGCAGTATTAGAATTTGAAAAGTTATTAGAGTTATTAGATGAAAATAGTAAATCTACTCAATAGAGTATTAAAATCACAAGGACAACAATTAACAAAAGAAAACGAATATATGTATTGGAGTCCATTTGTTGCACACCATAAACCTAAATTACAAGTCAATATTAAAAATGGTAAATGGCATTGTTGGGTTTCTGGTGAAGGTGGGCACAATTTCTTTCAGTTATTTAAGAAAGTAGGAGTAACACAGAAATATTATGATGAATTAAGACAATTATCCAATGAATTTGTTTCTTATGATTATATTCCAAAAACCAAATCAAAAAAAGATGTAAAATTACCAGATGAATATAAACCAATGTGGATTAAATCACCTACACCAGTTTATAGACACGCATTAAAGTATTTAAAATCAAGAGGTGTTTCAGAAGATGATATGATTAAATATTCAATTGGTTATTGTGAAGATGGATTATATTCAAACAGAATTATTATTCCTTCGTATGATAATGAGGGAACATTAAATTTTTTTGTTGGTAGAGATGTGTTTGATAGTAAATTGAAGTATAGAAATTCACCAACACCGAAAGATATTATTGGATTTGATTTATTTGTAAATTGGGAAGAACCAATATTATTAGTTGAAGGAGCTTTAGATGCAATAACAGCAAAAGTAAATTCAATCCCGTTGTTTGGTAAAACAATTATGAACAAATTAAAAAAGAAAATTCTACAAAAGAAAGTTAAAAATCTATATATTGCACTTGATAATGATGCAGTAAAAGATAGTATGAGAATTGTAGAAGAATTAATGAATGAAGGAATTAAAGTTCATATGATTACAATGACTGAAAAAGACCCTAATGATTTGGGTTATGAAAAATTTACAGATATAAAAGATTTAACAAAAGAAACTTCTTTTAGACAATTAATGAAATATAAACTTGGGATGGTTTAATTGAAAAGAACAAGAATTAATATTCCTTTTAAGGAAATTAAATACATACATCACATATCTGATGTTCATATCAGAAATTTAAAACGACACGCAGAATACGAACAAGTATTTGAGAAGTTGTATAAAAAAATAGGCGAAAATCGTGAAAATTCCCTTATTTATATCGGTGGAGATATAGCACATTCAAAAACCGATATGTCACCTGAACTCGTAGACCAAACTTCCCGTTTTCTAAAATCTCTTTCAGAGATTTGTCCTACGATAGTTATTACAGGAAACCACGATTGTAATTTAAATAATAGAAATAGGTTAGATGTTTTAACACCTATCATTAGTAATTTAAATTTACCAAACCTACATTATCTTAAACACTCTGGTGTTTATGATTGTGGAGATGTGAGCTTTGTGGTTTGGGATGTATGGGAAGATGAAGAGAACTACATTAAAGCAAAAGATTTTAAAGCCGATACAAAGATTGTTTTATATCACGGTACGGTAGATAGGTCAAAAACTGATGTAGGATTTTCACTACCAGGTAAGGTTACAATAGATTATTTTGATGATTATGACTTGGGTCTAATAGGTGATATTCATAAAAGACAATATTTAAACGAAGAAAAAACTATTGCTTACTGTGGTTCTCTGATTCAACAAAATCACGGGGAAAGTATTGGACACGGATATGTGTTATGGGAAGTTCCAACAAGAACAGGAGAATATATTGAAATCCCTAATGATTATGGTTATTATACAATTGATATTGATGATGGAATAGTTCCAGATGTTAAAGGAGTTCCAAAGAAAGCAAGATTACGAGTTAGAATATCTAATACAGACGGAACTCAATTAAAGAAAGCATTAGCAGTTATTCATCATAGATACGGAATTAAAGATGTTACCATAACACGAGTAGATAGACGAAATAGAGTAAGAGGAGAACATCAAATTGTAATAGGAGATGTTAATGATACAGATTATCAATATGAATTAATAGAGGATTACCTAAAACGAAATCACGCTATTACTGATGAGATGTTGGTAAAGATTAAAAAATTAAATGAAGAAATTAATGATGAATTACCACCAGCAAGAGTTAAAAGAAATATAGATTGGAAAATAAAAAAACTTGAATTTTCAAATATGTTTTGTTATGGAGAAAATAATGTAGTAGATTTCACTCAACTTGACGGGATTGTTGGTATGTTCGCTCCAAATGCTTCTGGTAAGTCAACCTTATTAGATGCTTTATCTTTTTGTTTATTTGATATAACATCACGAACAACGAGAGCGGCTTCAGTTCTAAACAACAAGAAAAAGAGTTTTAATTGTAAGGTTAATTTTGAAGTTGGTGGATTAGACTATTATATTGAAAGAAAAGCAACCACAAGAAGTAGAGACGGGCATGTGAAAGTAGATGTGAATTTTTGGATGGTTGATGAAGGTGGTGATGTTGTTAGTTTAAATGGTGACCAAAGACGAACTACCAATTATAATATTAATCGTGTAATTGGAACATATGATGACTTTATTTTATCAACATTATCTACACAAAACAATTTTACCGTCTTTATTGATAAGACACAGAAAGAAAGAAAAGAATTATTATCTACATTTATGGGAACAGATATTTTTGATTCCTTATACCAATCAGCAAATGATAGAATTTCAGAAACACAGACATTATTACGAGATTTTAATAAAATAGATTATGGTAAAATGTTAGCAGATTTACAAAAAGAAACTACAATATTAGAAGTAAAACAAACAGATTTACTTAGTAAAAAAGATGACAAAACAAAAATATACAATGATTTAAATTCTCAAATTATTAATTTAACGACACAATTAAAACCCGTTGATGATACAATTAGAGATATTAAAGTTCTGAAAAAAGAAAAATTTAAAAATGAAGAATTACTTGACACCGCACATAATGAAGAGAGTAATGTTGCGACAGAACAATACGACTTATCAGCAATTATAGATGATTTAAAATCAACAATAAAAATTTATGAAAAGGATAATGTTTCAGAAAAATATGCTGAGTTAAAAAAACTCGAACAAGAAAGAAGTTTATTTGAAATAGATTTTGATAAATTAAAAGCAGAAGTTAAGGTTAAATTAGATAAGAAAGCTAAATTAGATATTTTGGGTTGGGATGATGATTGTAATTATTGTATGAGTAATCCATTTACATTAGAAGCTATTGAGATTGAAAAAAATCTGCCAAAAGACAAAGAGTTGGTTGTTGAGTATTTAGATAAAGAAAAAGAATTAGATAGTGAAATAAAAAATATGTCTAAAATTCGTGCGTTTAAAGAAGAATTAGACAACGCAAAATTACAATTAACTGAAGGTAAATTAAGAGAAGATAATCTTAATTATAGTTTACAATATATTAACGAAAGAAAACGAAACATAGAAACTCAAATAGAATCGGTTAGTAATGAAATACAAAGATACAAAGACCAAGAAAATAATGTAAAATATAATGAAAAGATTAAAACAAAAATAACTAAAAAAGAATTAGAATTATCTGATGTTGATGATAGAATTTCTAAACTTAATGATGATATAACAGAAGTTCATTCAGACATTAAAGTTAATGATAATGAAATGAAAAACATTAACAAGAAGATAAAAGAGATTGAAGAATTAGAAAAACAAAACCAAGCATACCATTACTATTTAGATGCAGTTAGACGAGATAGTATTCCATATGAATTACTTGAAAAAGCAATTCCTACGATTGAAGGCGAAGTCAATAACATTTTAAGTCAATTAGTTGAGTTCCAAATGGCATTAGAAATGGATGGTAAAAATATTAATGCTAATATTGTATATGACGACTTAAACGAGTGGCCATTAGAATTATCAAGTGGTATGGAAAGATTTATCAGTTCTCTTGCAATGAGAGTTGGTTTAATAAATGTAAGTAATTTACCAAGAAGTAATTTTTTAGCGATTGACGAAGGTTGGGGAACAATGGATAGTGATAATATCAATTCAGTTTATAATTTGTTTCAATACCTTAAAACACAGTTTCAATTTGCGTTAATTGTATCGCATGTTGACTCTATGAGAGATGCAGTAGATACACTATTAGAAATCTCAAAAGATAGTAATTTTAGTAGTATTAAATTCGATTAATCGTGGTTTTATTGATGCTGCGAGAAGAAAAAATGTATTTTGGGCAAAGTAGCTTATATATATATATGTAATAACAAAATAGTTATTTGACAATTGGAATTGGAAAGTATCAAGACCGTACATCTTGATATGGGATTGACCGAAAAATGAGTAACCAATGGAAGCTCATAAGGTAATCCGCTGTAGAGTTGTGGTAACTCAATCGGTGCTAAATATTGTATCGGTTTTCTTTGACAAAAGATACAGAATGTATTTCCGTAAAACAATAGAAAATGATTCTATTGACTTCATTTTGGGTAGGGTAAAACTAAATCCCAACTTGTGACAGAATTAAGCTACTCTTGGAGAGCTAATGTAATCACATAGGAGTTGTATCCACTTTAATGACTTTAACCAAGTTGAGAAGAACTTTTGTAACTGAAAGATGTGAGGTATGAAGTAATAATAAATCCAAGACGGAAATTGTAGGTAATCATTAGTCCTGCATCCCCACATAATTCCATAAGATTTTTGGAGAACCCAAGATTTTCAGTTTCCACCTATATACAGACTTGAAAACACGGGTTCTCTTTTTATATAATAAAAAACATAGGATGTTAGAATGATAATACAAGAAAAAAGAGATTCGTATTGAATATTCGATACGAATAATAGAGGCAGGCAACGGCCGTAAGTCCAGAAATAAAAGAACAGAGCCCCTTTGAGGTGTGTCCATATCGTTGTGATATGGAAACGATTGAAATATCGTTGTGAAGACAAGTCTTAAATGCTAGTCAAGTAGACCACAATCAAGGAGCAGGAGAAAACCAGAAACACATTATCATCCTAAACTTCCAGAATCACTTGCTTAAAACCCCAAAAATAACACAAAAATTAGAAAAAATCAGAGAAAAAAATTTTATGAGAAAAAACTTCTACGAAACCAGTATAGGTTTTGTAATTAATAACAAAAAGCAGTTGACTTTAAGAAAAGGCTATATTATATTAGAATATTATGAAAATTTGTCCAAGATGTAAAAAGAAACACAAAGATGAGATGATTTTACACCCGAAACATTGTTTTAAGTGCGTTTTAGATATGCACGCGAATTATGTTGAAAAAAAAAGTAAAAAAGCTCTTGACTCTTAATGCTAGGGCAGTTATATTATGTAAAAAGGAGAGATATTATGGTTGAAAAAATTAAACAATTATTAGATACATTAGAACAAGAGATTACAGACGGATATAATACTTTACCAGAGTATGATAAAAATACTGAAGGTAAGGGTTATATTAATCTGGCTCAGAACACTTTGTATGAATTACAAAAAGAAATTGAAACTTTGGAACAAGGATTAGAACAAGGTAAAAATTTTTCATTATTGGGGTAAACAATGGCTGATAGACAAAAAAGATATAGAGTAGCAATATATGTAGATATATTTGTTCCTGAAAGTTATACCGTTGGTAAAGATTATTCAAGACAAGACGCTAATTTCGTAGCTAAACAAGTTGCAAGACAAATAGAAGATAAAATCAATCCAGAGTGGAGATACTCTGAAAGAAAATATTGGGTTGGTAATGCTTATGTTGGTGGAATAGCCGATACAGATAGTTGGGGAGAATTATTAGATTTAGGTAGAAACGATTCAAGTGGAGCTTGGGATTAATAAAAATAGCTCTTGACATTAACAAAAAAATTCAGTAATATTAGATAGAAATGAGATTTAACAAACAGAACAATTTTTCGTCTTTCTGGTTGGGTGATACTTTTGAGAATAAATCACTCATAGAAAACGAACAAGAAAAACCAAAAGTTGACTATATTAAGTTAGCCTCTTATCAAAGAGCGATTTCTAACTTTGTCAATATTGTAACTGCTAAGAATATCCCTGTTAAGTTCTCAAAAAGAGGCGATAGTTATACAGACGGGGAAGTTGTTACAATTTCTTCTAAACTTGACGATAAATTATTTGATAGTTCAGTTGGATTAGCACTTCACGAAGGTTCTCACATTTTACTTTCTGATTTTGCTTTTCTAAAAACACTTGGTTCAACTATTCCAAAAACCTTTTATAAGTTAGCGAATAGTAAAGGTTTAACAAATATGGAAGCTAAAACACTTGTCAAACATATGTTGAATTATGTTGAAGACAGGAGAATTGATAATTATGTTATCACTACTTCCCCTGGTTATAAAGGTTATTATTTATCTATGTATGACAAATATTTTCATAGTCCAACGGTAGACAAAGGACTAAAATCAGCAGACGAGATGAGAGAAAAAAATCTTGATAGTTATTTATTTAGAATTATTAATTTTACTAATGTAAATACTGATTTAGATGCTCTACCTGGTCTAAGAGATATTTGGAACAAGATAGATTTAAGAAACATTTCAAGATTAACTACTACTGGAAAAGCTTATCAAGTAGCATATGATATGTCCAAAATTATTCTGAATAATTTGGATACGATTAATAGTGATGACAAATTTAATGAAATCAAGAAAAAACTTAATCAAGGATTAAAAGAAGCACAAGATAATGATGATGATGATATGGTTAATGATTTCGCCGCTGAAAGAATTAAACAATTTATTGATAAGTTTTCAGAGAATATGAGTTATGAAGATTTATTAAATTCAGTTGAAGTGGAAGCAGGTTATTTAGGGGATAATGGAAAATTAGAAAAACAAATTCAAGATATGAAACAGAGTTTGTTTTCAGGTTTATCAGATGCTCAGAAATCTGAATTAAGAAAAAAAATTGAAAGAGTATTAGAGAAACAGAAAAAGTTTTTGGAAGGAAAAATCACAAAAAGAAAACTTTCCAAAAAAGATATTCAACAAGTAGAAGCCGTTTCAGAGTCTGGAACTACTTATAAAGATGTTTTGAATGATAATAAACATAAACATTTAAAATCAGGTAGATATAAAGCTACTGGAGATTCAAAAGTTATTGTTGTAAAGAACTTAACAAAATCATTAATTGATAGTGATATGTTTCCAAATCTACTTGCAAATAATCGTTGGAATCAAGACGATAAACAAGATATAGTTCTTGAAGGTTTAAGACTTGGTAAAATGTTAGGTAAAAAATTACAAATTCGTGGGGAACAAAGATTATTAAAAAATACAAGATTAAAAAGTGGTAGAATTGATAAAAGACTTGTTGCAGAACTTGGGTTCAATAACGAAAGTGTCTTCCACAATATTGATATTGAAAAATATCCAGACGGGTTCTTACACATTTCTTTGGATGCAAGTGGTAGTATGTATGGTAAGAGTTTTAATAACTCATTAACTTGTGCTATTTCTATTATTCAAGCCGTTGATATGATACAAAACTTTGATGTAGTATTTACATTAAGAGGAACTTCATCAAAATATTCAGGTGGAGCTGATGTTCCAGTTATTCTCTATGCTTATGATAGTAGAGTTGATAAGATTTCAAAAGTTAGAAAACTATTTAAATATTTATCTTGTGGTTCAACTACTCCTGAAGGATTATGTTATGAAGCGATTATGGAAGAAATGATTTATACTACTGATAAAGTAGATAGTTATTTCTTGAACTTTTCAGACGGAATGCCAATGTATTCAAATGATGAAATGTATTATAGTGGTGAAGAAGCAAGAATTCACACCAGAGATATGGTTAATAAAATGAGAAAAATGGGAATTAATGTTTTATCATACTTCATTTCAAAATATGAAAGAGATGATGATTTTGATTATATGAGAGATTTTAAACAAATGTATGGTTCAGATGCAGAAAAAATTAATATTCTTTCAATTCCACAAGTAGCAAAAACAATGAATAATTTATTTTTGAGAAAAAAGTGAAAAAGCTCTTGACATTAACAAAAAGATTTAGTAATATTAGATATATGATGATTAATAAAAAGAAAAGGATAACCAATGAATAACTTAGTTGTAAAAATTGAGAAGTCTGGAAACAGATATAATGCTTGGGATGCTGATGGCAACAAGTATACTTCTCAAATTTCAATTGGTGCTCGTAAGAAAGCTTTCGAGAATGGAACAGCTCTTGAACAGAGAGTTAACAAAGCTGGTAAAAATTACTGGTGGGCAGTTCCTATGTCGGAGTTTGAAGTGAACTCAATCCCAGTCAATACTGGTGATGTTGAAGTTCCACAAGAACACCAAGAAGTTCTAAATTATATCCATAGTTCTTATTCACTTAAACCTGTTGGTTTAGTTATGAATGAGTTGAAATGGAAATATTTAGTTCGTTCCGCAGTTCGTGGTAAAAATATTATGATGACCGGCCCCGCTGGTTGTGGTAAGACACTTGCTGCTAAATCTCTGGTAAACGCGTTAGAGCGTCCAGATTTCTACTTTAATTTAGGTGCTACTCAAGACCCGAGAGCTACCTTAATCGGTAATGTTCACTTTGAGAAATCAAAAGGAACTTACTTTTCAGAATCACTTTTTGTGAAAGCAATTCAAACACCAAATGCAGTGATACTTCTTGATGAGTTAAGTAGAGCTCACCCTGAAGCCTGGAATATTCTGATGACCGTTTTAGATAGTGGTCAAAGATATTTAAGACTTGATGAACAAGATGGTCAAGCGACTATCAATGTTGCTGAAGGTGTTACTTTCGTAGCGACTGCGAATATCGGTAATGAATATACTTCCACAAGAGTTTTAGATAAAGCGTTAATGGACAGATTTACCATTATTGAAATGGATGTCCTGAACAATACAGAAGAGTTAGGATTACTTCAATATATGTTTCCTAATGTTGATGTTGAATTGTTAGACGCTGTTTCTCAAATTTCACACCAAACAAGAGTTGAAGCTCAAGGAGAAAATCCAAAGATTTCTAATGGAATTTCTACGAGAACTTCGGTTGAGATTTCTGGACTATTGTTTGACGGATTTTCACTTCCTGAAGCGTCCGAAATTACAATTTATCCACAATACTCAAATGACGGTGGTTTAGATTCTGAAAGAACTTATGTGAAGCAGTTAGTTCAAAAGTTCATCAAAGATGACAGAACAGCTGACGAAAGTTTATTCAACGAAGACGAAGTTGAAGGTTCAGACATTGACCACTAATTAGATTAGTGGTGCGGGGTAGAGTTGTTTTCCTTTCTTATCTACCCCGTAAATAATAAAAGAAAGGTTAAATAAGGAGTTGTAATATGACAACGAATTTGCAGCAACATAGTGATGAATGTGGTTATGCGTTAGAAGCTTTAGCAAGACTTTTAAACAAATACGACAGAATCGCAGTTGAAACAGCAGTAGGTAAATCAACAATGGAAATATTAGTTGATTACCAAAGAGAACATCGCAAGATAGAAGAACGAAACGAAGAAATAAATAGAGAGTTAGCATATAACTTTATCCAATCTGAAAAATCAGAAGGCCAAAAACAATGGGAAAAAGCTTGGTTAGATTGGGTAGAGAAAAAAAATATTGAAACTCAGTAGTTGTTCGGAATACGATAAATATATAGTGATGTGTGACAAAGGACAAAACAAGTTATCTTCTGAATATATTTCCTTTTTGAAATTTAAAAATGTTCAAGACGCATTAGTTAAAATTTCACAGACACACGGAAAAACATATATGTATGACGGACAAATGCACGACAAAGGTATGACTTGTGCACAAGCAGATAGAGTATTAGATAACATATTTAATGCAAAAACTAATTTAGAAATGATAAGTCTAATTGTAAAAGTCGCAAGACAAATAGGTTTTTCAGAAATTACATTGCCGAGGAAAATAAGATGGCAAAAATAATTGAAGGAAAATATAGACTTATTAGAGATTATACAAGTATTGAGGGAGCCTTATACACAAATGAAGTTGTTAATGTGTATGAGAATAACACAAAACCTGGACATATACGAGCGAAAGATAGTATGGGCAGAGTGTGGTTTATCCCTAAAAAATATTTGAAAAAAATATGATGTTTTCTTAACTTACCTTATATTTATATATGAAAGAATTAATATCGCTCAAGAGAGGATATTAATGTTAGACTAACAGTTAACAAAATAAGGAGAAAAAAATGACTAAAGTTGCATTTCACACAAACTTCCCGCTAATCGACAGGGAAGATTTTTTAACCCCATTTGACAAAATGTTTGACCAAATAGTAGAAGCATCGTTTCCAGATGTTACTAAATCTATTGGTGTTAAGCCTTTTCAAGGGACAGCATATCCAAAGGTAAATGTCTATGAATATGACGATAAAGTTGGAGTTGTTGCAGAAATTCCTGGTTTAGATAAAAAGGACTTGAAAATTGAAGTAGAAAACGGAAAACTTACAATTTCAGGTGATAAACACGGAATCTTTGATGACAAAGGTGCTAAAGTAATTCGTAGAGAATTAAAGCACTCATCTTTTAGACGCTCATTTGAATTAGGTGATTTACTTGACGGAAGTAAAATCAAAGCAAATTTCAAAGACGGACTTTTAAGTATTGATGTGCCTAAAATAGAACCGAAAAAACCTGAAAAGAAGCTCGTTAAGATTTCTTAATGAGAAAATTCGTTTCGGTTGGGGAAGATAGGTATCACATACTTGCAGAAGTTCCGATTACTTCTAATATTAATTTAGAAGTTTTAAAAAAAAGTTATAGAGCAGATACTATTCTTCAGAATGATGATACCTATTACCCTGCCCGAAAGATGATTGATGTTGAAATCAAAGAAATAAAGGTTACTAAGGAATAAAGGGAATAGGGGTGGGCTTTTTCAACTAATCAATACTTATTACTATGACAGATATAAGTAAAAAATTTAAAATGATTATTAAACACGAGGAATTGTTTAAAGACAACAGAGTTGTTATGGAACGATTACGAGAAATGGTTAATACAAAACAATCATTTAACAATATTACAAGAGATGAAATTGAAGCTCTTTACATATATCTAAATCGTCAGAATTTACCAAAATCATAGGAATCAATATGAATAAATTTCAACTTTTATTAGGATTGTCAGCACTCTTTATCGCAGGGTGTGCCGCATTCTTTTCTGTATTTGGTATAGCAAAATTATTTAGTGGAGCCTTCTTTGCAGTCGTAATTATGGCCAGTTCATTAGAAATTGGTAAATTAGTTACGGCTTCTTTTTTATATAGATATTGGGATAAGATAAATCAGTTTCAAAAATTTTATATGGCCGCGGCAACAGTAATTCTTGTTTTAATCACAAGTGCTGGTATATTTGGGTATTTATCTAACGCATATCAAGGAGCAACTATTGAGTTTGAGAAACAAACCACAGCACTTTCCTTTAAAGAGGAACAAGTTGAACAATTACAAGAAGATAAAGAATTTTTATTAAAAGAGTTAGAACAACAAGTTGAATCCTTACCAGACAATTATGTAACGGCTAAAAGAAAATTAAGAGAGGATTATAATCCACAGATTTTAAGTATTAATTCAGATTTATTAGATTTGAAACAAGAAGTAGGAGAGTTAAAAACTCAATTGGTAGAGACAGGAGTAGATGTAGGGCCCGCAATCTATTTAGCCAGAGCATTCAATACCGATATTGATACCGTAGTAAAGTTTTTTATATTTATACTGATATTTGTATTTGACCCGTTAGCAGTAATGTTAATAGTAGCGTATAACCAAGTTCTTTTGGAAAATAGACTAAAAGAAAAAACACAACGAGAGCATTGGAAAGATATCTATTCACAAGATACTTTGATTGAGAAAGATGATGAAAAGACTGAGGAAGTTCCTGAAAAACCAAAAAAGGTTCTTGGCAAAAGTTATTACATACCTTAATTAGTTTTTTTATCTACTATTAAAACTCTCTTTTTTCTACAATTTTGTTCTATTAAATTCTCAACATAAGCATACATTTTATAACCATTATCTTTACAATGCTCTTTTAGCATATCTCTATATTTTGCTCTTATTTTTATGTCTACAAACTTATCCATATTAATAAGTAGTTTTTTTCATAAAAAAATCATAAAAAAATCATAAAATAAATACACTTTTTTTGTTTTAAGATATTTATAGTTAAATGTCAATACAACAAAAAATATTACAATCGCAAGGATTAACGGACTATGAAACACACATTGTTGATAGTCTGCCAACATCTAAATATTTTAAAGTATTTAGTTTAGATGATACTATCCCTGGTGGTAGAAGCACATTTCAAATACTTGGTTCAGAATTTTTAGAAAATGATGTAGAAATAAAGATTGAATTGATAGATGTTAACGGAAATCCCGTTTATACAGAACCAATTAAATACTTAGGTGATGACCCTTCAAGACATATAATGATTGAAGTGTATCCAACAACCGCAACAGGTGTAGGAACTTTAACAATATTAGGTTCATTAATTGATCGATTTTTT
>LUMD01001810.1_pt1 | contig 17153 bp, 18 predicted proteins | sample 729651 | NCBI WGS metagenome assembly LUMD01 (sample SAMN03860272, study PRJNA289734) | marine metagenome | biome: seawater column; feature: ocean; material: water; isolation source: Red Sea water column Station 34 - depth 258m | place: Saudi Arabia: Red Sea | collected 2011-10-15 | depth 258 m | reverse complement strand
ACTTGACTCCGGTGCTCATGGGTGGGAAGGACAGCGCCTGGTTTACCGAGCAGATCTTCACCCAGTTCATTACCCGTTTTAACTGGGAGCAGGGCGCTGCACTGGGCGTTCTGCTGTTGGTGCTGTCATCGGTCATCGTCTGGCTCGGGTTGAAAATCTCCGGCCAGTCGTTGCGTAAGGTGATGGGATGAGGGTGAAGCCATGATCCGTTCCGTCCCCAGGTCCCGTCTGTTCGATTGGCTCTACCTGGCGTACCTGGTCGCGTTTTTCGTTTACCTCGCACTGCCCCTGCTGGTTACAGCCGTGTTTGCCTTCAATGACGCGCCTTTCCCGTCGCTGCCATGGAAAGGCTTCACTCTGGACTGGTATTTCGCTGATGGCAGCAAGGGCCGCACCGGACTCTTCCACGACGATGGGCTGCTTACAGCGCTCTGGGTCAGTGCCAAAATTGCGTTCTGGGTAACGCTGGTGAGCGTTGCCCTGGGATGCGTGAACGCTGTGTTGTTTGAACGGGTACAGTTCCGGGGCAAGGAGTTCCTGTACCTGCTCATGCTGCTGCCTTTAGTGATTCCCGGGGTCATTCTGGGGGTGTCCATACTGGTGTTCTACAGCGGCATGGCCAATGATATGTCGGCCGCCTGGGGCATTGAACTGGACCTGTTCCGGCCCGGTATGACGCTGGTTGTGATGGGGCAGGTCCCCTTAACCTGGGCGCCACGCCCCTGGTGGCCTGGTTTACCGTTACCCTGCCATGGCTGTTGCCATCCATTTTCGGAGCGGCCGCCATGGCGTTCCTGATGTCATTTGAAAACTTCAATACCACCGTTATGCTGACAGGTAGCGATACACCGTTGACGGTGGCCCTCTTCAATCGCCTTCGGGAAGGGTCGACGCCCGTGCTCAATGCGGTGGCACTGTTGCTGATGGTGGGCTCTGCGCTCCTGGCGTTGCTGGTGATGGGTCGCTCCTCACGTTAACGGTGTTCGCCGCCATCATGGGATAACGCGACCCGATTGAGCCGGCAGTCACCGGGAGGTCTCATGAAATTTATTTTCGAAGTGCATATCCGGGAAGGCCATACTGCCGAGGAATACGCGGATGCCTGGGTAAGAGCGAGCGAAATTATCCAGCAGGCGCCGGGGGCCCGCGGCACCGAGCTGCACCGCAAGATTGGCGACCCCAATACGCTGATTGCTATCGCCTCCTGGGAGAGCAAGGAACAGCGGGATGCCATGGAAGGGCAGCATAACCCCGAGGTGGCCGCGATCATCCGCAGCGCTGCGCCTTTCGTGAATATCAAACCCATCGGTGAGTTTGAGGACCCGGAATGGGTGGTGGAGCCGCCTCGATCATCGCATGGTCACGAATCGCCTTGAGCGCACCGGTCGTATGCCCCGAAAGAGTGCTCCGGATTTTCGGGGACTGGACTATAATCAGATCTGATCGCCCCACAACTCAGGTTTGCCTTCCTGATGCCACAGATTAGCCTGCTTCGTCTGGTTACCGCGTTTCTGGCCTTGATACTGCCTGCACTTACCTATGGAGCGTCTCAGCCGGTAGCCGAAGGTTGGGAGTATCGCTGGGGTGATTCTCCCTTTACCGAGGACGGTGTTCCGGAGTGGGTGGTGCAGGATGCACCCGAAAAATGGCAAAGCATTGGTTTTCCCTCCAATCCACCCGGCCGTGAAGGGCGTGAGAATGTCTGGTTCCGGGTCACCCTGCCAACTGGCGAGTGGCAGGAGCCCGTCCTTTACATCTTCAGTGTCGATCTGATCGTTCAGGTCTGGGTTGAGGGTGAAAAAATCTACCAGTATGGCGAGTTTGATGACCAGGGCCGGGGCCGGTTTGAGGGCTGGCCGTGGCATGAAATCGTGCTGCCGGAGAACTATGAAGGCAAGCCGGTGTATTTCCGGATTTTCTCCAATTACACGGATATCGGGCTGTGGGGCGAAGTCTCCATCATGGATCATCCGGATCTGGTTCTCTACATTCTCAAGAATTCCCTCGAAGCACTGGTCATTGCGGGTTTCGCCACCTTGATTGCGTTGTTGGCGATCATCTTTGCGCTGTTGCAGGCGGAAAAGAAAACCTTTGCGACTATCTCTCTGTTTACCCTCTCATCTGCCCTGATGCTGGTTTCTGAGAGCCAGGCCAGTCTACTGATTGCTTACCAGCCGTTGATGTGGGATTACCTGGCTGCCGGCTCCTATTACATGCTGCCGGTGGCACTGGCACTGCTGCTGGAGCAATGGCTGACCAATCATCGCCCCTGGGTGATAAATCTGATCTGGAAAGTTCATCTTGTTTACCTGGTGGGTGCATTGCTGGGCGCGCTGACGGGCGTGTTTGATCTCTCGTCTACGTTCCCGCCATTTGATGCCATGTTTCTCGTTTCTCTGGTTATTATTTTTGCCGTCGTGCTTCGTCGTATCGGTAAAATGTTGCGCGAGCAACAGGTACTGCTTTTGGCCTTCGGCTTTTTCTGCGCGTTGCTGATTGTGGATATGGCAGTGGCTCATGGTGTGCTTCCCTGGGGCCGGGTCCCGGTCAGTTGGGGAATGCTCCTCTTCTCTCTGGCGGTGGTGATTATTTCACTGTGGCATTACGCAGGCACCCAGGAGGCGTTGAAGCGGCTGAACGTGTCACTGGAAGAAAAGGTTGCCGAACGTACCGCCAAGGCGGAGGCTCTGGCCCGGCGCGAGCAGGCGCGGGTCCGGATGCTGACCTTTGAAAATGAGAAAAACCGGATTCTGGGCGACGTGATTACCGAGCTGCAGGACTGTCTGGGCCTGAAGCAGGCGTTCGGGTTGCTTGTCCGGGCGCTCCCGGATATTTGCAGCCCGCTTAAAGGCGCCTTTTATCAGCGGGGCTCGGGAGAGCGGTATGATCGGGTTGCCGTCTGGGGATTCAGTCGCCCGGTTCCGCTTCCGGTGATTCTGGATGCCCGCAAAGGCCTCCCGGAGCCCTCCAGGCTGCCGCAACTGAAACAGTGGCAGGGCGCCGATGGGGAGGGGAGAGAGGCCGAGAGCGGTACCTTGTGTTTCTGGGTAAATGTGGAGTCGGCCAGTGCCGGCAATGTGACTGAAGGTGTGCTTCTGCTCGAGGGCGATGGCGTTTTCGGAAAGGCAGAGAGCGAGTATGGTTCGGCACGTCTGCTTACGGCGCTGGATCAGGCCATCCAGAGAATCGGTATCACCCTCTCAAGCATTGCCCTGCGGGAAGAGTTGCAGAAGTTTTCCTACGAGGATGCACTCACCGGTCTGAAAAACCGCCGCTACTTTGATCAGCTTTTCGAACATGAAAGCGCCGTCGCGCAGCGTAACGATTTGTCGCTATCCCTGTTGATTGTCGACATCGATCACTTCAAACGGTTCAACGATACCCACGGCCACGAAGCGGGAGACGATGCCCTGAAGATCGTCGCCGGCATTCTTCAAAAGCAGTTCCGGGAGAGTGACATAGTTTGCCGGTACGGTGGTGAAGAGTTTGTGGTGGTCATGCCGGGAGCAACCTCCGAAGCAGCCCGGGACAAAGCGAACCAGCTGTGCGAAGCTGTTCGCAAGGTACCTATTATTCATCGGGAGCAGGATCTTGGGGCACTGACGGTCTCGGTGGGTGTTGCCAGCTGGCCTGACGATGCTGAAAAGCCACTACAGATTCTGACCCTGGCCGACAAGGCGCTGTATCGCGCCAAGGAAGCCGGCCGCAACCGGGTCGAAATCTCGGTTTAGACGGTTACACCACCAAAACCGGGCATTTGGCGTGGGATGCAACCCGGTGGGACACACTGCCCAGGAACAGGCCATCTTTGTCACTGTGGGTACCCTTGGTACCAATCACAATCAGGTCTACGCCCTTGTCCTTGGCAAACTCAACGATGACCCTAGACGGTTTGCCCGCTTTCACGAAGCCCCGGACATTTTTCCCGCCACGCTCCGCCGCCAGTTGCTTAGCATGATTCACCACGTCCTTGGCGTATTCCGAAAGCACCTTGTCCGGAATGTCCATTTCCGCTGGCCGTCCAATCGATAGCGATGCCTCGAACAGGCTGTGATGTTTGTATACGCAAAGCAGGTAGATTTCTGCATCGGTCAGTTCTTGTAGCTCAATGGCCTTGCTCAGGGCTTCGAATGAAGTCATCGAACCGTCGACTGCCACCAGAATCCGTTTGAACATGTCGCTCTCCTTTGTCTTCACCCTTCAGGGTGGTCATATCACCTGAAGGCCAGGTCGCGCAGGAACAGGGCAATTTGCGGAAACGCGATCAATAGGATAAGCACGCCGACCAGTACCGGGTCGATGCCTGAGGCCTCGATGGCTGGCGCAAAGATTGGCGTGAGTACCAGGATGACCACAATCGGGTCAACGAACATGCACGCAATAAAGAAGGCGATACAGATGGTAATCATCACGCCTACAGGGCCCATATCGCTGATCCCTACTGCGTCCAGAATGGACTGGGGAATCTGGGCAAAGGATATGATCCATGAGAAGCCAGTGCCCACTGCTACCAGAATGAAGACCACAGCGGTGATAAGGCCCGTGGATTTCGCGATACGATAGATGTCTGGCAGCTTGAGCGATCGGAACACCACGAATTCCAGCAGGAACGCGTAGAGCACGCAGACAGCCGCGGCTTCGGTGGGGCTAAAGATGCCACCGTAGATGCCGCCGACAATAATCACGGGGAAGAACAGGGGCCACAAGGCTTCCCGCATGGCGACAAGGCGTTGGCTCCAGGTGGACTTCTCCTCGGTCGGGAGGTTATTGATGCGAGCGTAGATCAGGCAGTAGATCGAAAACATGACCAGGATCATCAAGCCTGGCCCGATACCGGCGATGAACAGCTCGGCTATGGAGGTTTCGGAAATTACGCCGTAGATAATGAAGCCGATGCTCGGGGGTATCAGAAATGCAATGTCACTGGAGTTAATGATCAGCGCAAGCGAGAACGGATCCGAATAGCCGGCTTTAAGCAGCTTGGGGCGCAGCGGCGAGCCAACAGCCACGACCGTTGCCTGGGTAGAGCCGGACACGGCGCCGAACAGGGTGCACGATGTGGCAGTACTGATTGCCAGCCCACCCTTAACGTGGCCAATGAAGGCCATAACCATATTGATCAGGCGGTCGGCAGACTGCCCGCGGGTCATGATGTCCGCCGCCAGGATAAACATCGGAACAGCAATCAGTGAGGCTGGCCGGATCCCCCCCATCATCTGCTGGACGAAGGTGCCCATCTGGCCAAAGCCATCAAACATCATTACAAAGCCGACCACTGCACCGGTGATCAGGGGAACCATCATCGGGAAGCCCAGAAGCAGAAGCCCGATCATGATCACCATCATTATAGTTGCCATGATTTCTTATCCTTCCTTAACGTCAGCGATGGTGGTCATACTTCGGATTCAGTATCCGCGTAACCGTCCACGACGCCGGTCGACAGGTACACGTCCTTGCTTGTCATGTTCTTGATGGCCGTCAGGAAATACTGAATGCCGGTAATGGCAAAGCCAACGGGCGCCCAGATATAGATCCACCAGATTTCAACACCCAATGCAGGCAGGATGCGGCCTCGGCTGTACAGGGTCTGGATGTATTCGAAAGAGTGATAACAAAGGAAGAACATGACCACTGACGTAAATAGGGCAATGAAGATCATCAGTACCTTACGTCCCTTGGTCGGAATGGCATCGTAAATCGCAGACATGCGGATATGCCTTCCGTGCCGCGCTGCATAGCCAATGCCCGCAAATGTGATCAGGATAATCAGAATCCGGTTTATCTCACCGGAAAAAAAGAGGCCCTCGCCAAAAACATATCGGGCGATAACGTTCACACAGGTATTGATGGCCATTAGGATGACGCCCATCGCAAGCATTACTGCTTCGATCTTGCTGATCCAGACGTCGATTGTTCCCAAAAATCCGGGCAGGCCGGACTCGTAGGTTCCGGTATCGTCTTCAAGATCCGGGGAATTCTCGGACATGGGGTCTGCTCCAGAGAATGTCGCTCCCGGCCGGTAGGAAGTCCCCGGCGGGGCGGGGTTAGTACAGCTTCCCGCCGGCCGGAGCCGGCGGAAGTGGTTCCATCAGGTTCAGTTGTTCTGAACTTCTTCCAGGTCTTCTTTGAACTGGTTCAGCAGTTCTTTGCCGCTTTCGCCAGTCATTTCGATGAACTTCTCTTCAACCTGGGGCGCACGGGCCTTGAAGGCTTGGATCTGTTCGTCAGTCAGACGGGTAACGGTAACCTCATCACTGGCTTTCTGAATCTTGGCCAAGGCTTCGTCGGCAAGACCGTCGATGTGCACGATGATTTCTTCAAAGGCATAGTCAGCAGCGTCTTGCACCAGTTTCTTGTCTGCATCAGACAGGCCGTTGTAGAAATCCTGGTTGGCCATCATGGCGGTGGTGAACCAGCCGTGCTTGGTGAATACCAGGTTCGGAGACACTTCGTACAGACCGCCGGACTCGATCCAGAAAATAGGGTTTTCCTGACCCTGGATCATGTTGGTCTGCAGTGCGCCGTACACTTCACCCCAGGGCAGCGGGGTCGGTGTGGCGCCAAAGGCAGAATAGGTCTCGGACAGAAGCGGGTTAGTCATGACCCGGATCTTCTTGTTGTTAAAGTCCGCAGGTTCAGTGACCGGCTCGTCCACGGTCACAACCATTTCACCTTCCGGGTACATCTTCAGAAGCTCAAGGCCCTTCTCTGCGTAGAGCTCCGGGAAGTCTTCGTTGATGGCTTCACTCGTGCGGAAGAACTCGATAACCGTATCCATGTCGGTCGGCATCAGGTAAGGAATGAAGAAGATCTGGGCTTCAGGAATCAGGGAACCGGTAAAGCCGGGCGACTGGTTAACAAAGTTGAGGATGCCCGCTTGGGTCTGCTCCATGATGTCGTCGGACTCACCCAGCTCGCCAAAACGGTAAACCTGCAGGGTGTGGTCGGAATTTTCCTCGATGTATTCTTTGAATTTGTAGGCGAATACATCCTGTACGTCGCCCTCGTATTCCTCGTGCGCGTACCGCCAGTTTGCGGCGTTTACAGAATTCGCCATGGTCATCGCTGCGAACGCGAACGCTGAAATTCCGGCCAGTTTCGCAAGAAAATGGCCAAAACAATAAATTCCGAAGATGTGGTTCTCCCAATTTCGCAAGTTCATGAAATCACGGTTGATTCATATCTGAAAGGCAGGTTTGGAGGAACCCGCGGAACTCACTGACAACCCGATCGAGACTGTTTTCCAGCCGGTGGCCATCGGGCACAACCAGTATGGGAAGGCTCTGCTCCCGTGCCAGGTCTAGCACCGGCGCGACCGGTACCACGTCGTCCTCCCAGCCGTGAATGATCTGGCAGTGGCGGGCCCGGATGATCGGGCTGGACTGGGGGTACCGGGCCATGGCAAGGGCTGGCGCCAGGATAAAGCAGCCCAGAACCGGAGTGTCAGAACTGGTTTGAGCGCACACCCAGCCGCCCATGCTGGAGCCGGCCAGTATGGTGTTTGCCGGATTGGCGCCGCTCAGAGCTATGGCCTCCTGCATTTGTTTCAGGCGGGTAGAAGGATCCTTGGTACTCCTGTGATCGATCGCATGGGCCTTGATGTTCGGGCAGGTTTCGGCTTCGGCTTTCATGGCCTGGATTTTCGTGCTGCCCGGGCCGCTTTCAAGGCCGTGGGAGAGGAAGACATGGATTGGGGTATCGGTCATGATGAATATGGCTCCTGCTTTGAACACTGTTTACTCGGGATGATGGGCAGCCGAACCCTTTATGTCCACTTTGCAGGCTGAGCCAGCCGTCCGGTCGGCGCGTATAAAAAAACAGCGAAGCGAACAGGGAAACGGGATCCATGAAACACCTTAAAAGCCTTCTGATGATGCCGGCAGTGGTTGCCAGCCTTGTGGGCGCGCCTATGGCGCAAGCCGACAGCTGCCCGGCGTTTCTCGATCATGAAATGCGCAAGCTGCACTCCTCCGACACCGTTAATCTCTGCGACCTGGCGACCGGCAAGCCGATGCTGGTGGTCAATACCGCCAGCCGTTGCGGTTACACCGGCCAGTTTGAGGGGCTTGAGGCCCTGCACAATCAATACGCGAAGGATGGGTTGGTGGTGGTCGGTTTTGCCAGCGACGATTTCCGGCAGGAGGCGGATTCAGAAGCCGAAGCAGCGACTGTCTGTTTCAAGAACTTCGGTGTGACCTTCACCATGATTGCCCCGGGCGCGGTTACCGGACCCGGGGCAAACCCTGTGTTCCAGGCCATTAACGAGCAGAGTCAGCCCCCGCGCTGGAATTTCACCAAGTATGTGATTGATCGAACAGGCACGGTGGTGGAGAGCTTTCCAAGCCGGGTGCGTCCCCAGGATCCGGAGCTGAGCTGATCGATGCGGTGGAGTCTGTGCTGGCTTTTTCGCCGGCGTTCCACAATCCCTCCATGGTGTCCACGGGAGGCTTCATCCAGAGTGGCTGGCCCCGGAACAGCGCGAGAATACGCTGGTAGCTGGTTGTGGCCAGATGCTCGGCTTCCTGCACCGAGTCCGCCGGAATGGCCGGCAGTGCGAGCATGGCGTAGGGCTTTTCGAGCCGCTCCGAAGGTTGGAAGTTGTCGCGGTAGACTCGCAGGGCTTCCCGATACAGTCTGGGGGCAAAATGCCCGGCGAAGGCATAGGGCAAGCCTCGCATGGCGGCAAGCTGGGCACTGTAAAGACTCGAACCCAGCAGCCACAGAGGCACGTTGGTGCCGGCCCCGGGTATCGCCTTCACGGGCTGGCCAGGCTGCAGAGGGCCAAGCAACGACTGAAGCCGCGCGACATCCTCCGGAAACTGTTCTGCCCCCAGGCCATCACGCCTGAGAGCCCGTGCGGTTACCGGGTCAGTGCCGGGTGCGCGGCCGAGTCCGAGAGCCCGTGCGGTTACCGGGTCAGTGCCGGGTGCGCGGCCGAGTCCGAGATCAATCCGGCCAGGGTACAGGCTTTCCAGCGTTCCGAATTGCTCGGCGATCACCAGTGGGGGATGATTTGGCAGCATGACGCCGCCAGAACCGACCCGGATAGCTTCCGTCTTGCCCGCGATGTGCCCGATCAAAACCGAAGTAGCGGAGCTGCTGATGCCCTCCATGTTGTGATGTTCGGCCAGCCAGAAGCGCTTGAAGCCGAGTTTCTCAGCCCGTTGGGCATAGGCCACACTGTTGGCAAGCGTGGTGCCGACCGAGTCGCCCTCGCGGACGGAGGCCAGTTCGAGCAGTGAGTATTCAGGACAGTCAGGCATGGAGCTCCCGTTGCAGAAAAGTCATTCGCGAATTCGCAACCATGGTGCCTGCGGGCGCTTGTTTCAAGATTAGCCCCAATCGGAGCTACAGATCGATCACAATCGGCGGGTTCAGAGGCTTGAAGCTCCCGTTGCAGGTGCTGGCGTTCACGTAGAGGCAGTCACCGATCTGTTCCCGTCCGTGGTCTTCGTGAATATGGCCGAAGATATGCAGCTTCAGAGTCAAGCTGGCTACGCGTTCGGCCAGTGCTTCGCAGCCGGGACGAATAATGCCGGTGGGCGAATCGATTTTGTCCCGGATACCCGCCGGAGGACCGTGGGTGATCAACACGTCGGTGTCTTCGGGAATACGGGCCCAGCGTTCGGCAAGAGCATCGCCCCGTTCAAGATTGAACGCCCAGTTGAAGAACACCGGCGTCCATGGGCTTCCCCAGAACTTCAGGCCTTCCAGTTCCACCGAGCTGTCCTGCAAATAATGGGCATGGCGTATCAGTTCGCGAGCTTCGGCCGGCTCATCCTGGAAACACCAGTCGTGATTGCCGGCAATCAGGATTTTGTTTCTGTGGGGTAACTCGGAAAACCACCGGTCGAGATCCTCCAGTTCATCCAGGGTCCCGACGCCGAGGCAGTCGCCGGCGTGAATCAGCAGGTCGCCGTCAGGCACCTGGATCTGGCGATGCATGCTGTGGGTGTCGGAGATGCAGACTATTCTCATGGTGTTGAAGGTTCCGATCGGTGGCATTCGCGCATTATTGTTGAAACTACGATAGCATTTACGGCCCGTTCAGCCCTCATGATTTTCCAGTGATGCCATGCGATTGATTCTGAGCCGGAAGGGGTTCGATTCTTCTGCCGGTGGTTGTCCCAGCCCGGTTTTACCGGACGGTTCCCTGTGTGTACTGCCCATTCCGGATGCCCAGTCCCGAATCCGCTATAGCGAAGTCGTTTTCGAAGAACGCCGTCTGGGCAAAATTGCCCGGGATCTCACCGGCGGCAGAATTCGAGGCGGGCATGGCGCCCACCTGGACCCGGACCTGGTGGCCGATGCCTACCCACGTGAGAATGGCTGGCGACCTTTATTGGGGCAAACCGGTTCTGCCCAGGGGCATTTGCGCAATCAGGGGGTTGAGCCCGGAGACCTGTTCCTGTTCTTCGGGGTATTCCGGCACGCTGAACTGCATAGCCGGCGCTGGCGCTTTGTGCCCGGTTCACGCCCGTTTCATGCTATCTGGGGCTGGCTGCAGATTGGCCAGATACATGTCATTGATGAACTGGCACCCGATGCGTTGCACTGGGCCCGATATCATCCCCACTTCCACGGCCAGCCGGACGCTGGCAACACGCTCTATGAGTCTTCTGATGCCTGCCAATTGGCAACCGGGACAGCGGTCTTTCCCGGCAGTGGCGTGTTCCCGATGTTGCGGGATGATCTTGTACTTACGGATCCGCAAAGCCGGCTGCCGACCCGATGGCGTCTGCCGGCTGCATTTTTTCCGGGCGAGGACCGCCCGCCCCTGAGCTATCACACCAGAGCGGACCGCTGGCAGCTCGATTCACCCTGGTGCTACCTGACTTGCGCGGCCCGCGGACAGGAATTTGTGCTGGATCTGGATGCCTATCCGGATCTGATCGACTGGCTTGCGAGCCTGCTCAGAACTGGCCGTGGCGGCCAGCCCCCTCTTTAAATTTCCGGGCCCCGGCAATGGCCTCTTCGAAAACCACCGGGTAGCCCCCTGCCCCCTCGGCTTCCAGGGCTTCCCGGGTATCCAAATCCCATTGATGAATGGCAGACGCCCTGTCTGCCCGCATGCAGCGTTGCGGGAATCCGGCAATGGTTGCCGCCAGTTCCTGGGCCGCTTGCAGTGCCGTCCCGTCCGGAACGAGTCGGTTTGCCAGTCCCATTTCCATGGCCTCCTCTGCGTTGACGGGGCGCCCGGTCAGTATCATGTCCATGGCTCGCCCATGGCCGACAATGCGGGGCAGCCGGACGGTGCCACCATCAATCAGGGGAACGCCCCAGCGCCGGCAGAAAACGCCAAATACCGAAGAGGCTTCCACAACCCGCAGGTCGCACATCAGAGCCAGCTCCAGACCTCCGGCCACGGCATACCCGGAGACGGCAGCAATCACCGGTTTGGTAAAGTGCATACGGGTCGGGCCCATGGGGCCGTGGCCGGTGCCGTGGGGATCAATCCGGTTGCGCCGCTGCTCATCGCCGATCGCTTCCAGGTCGGCGCCGGAGCAGAAATTTCCCCCGGTGCCGCACAGCACCGCAACCTTCAGGGCATCGTTTTCCTCAAACTCGATGAATGCCCTGCGTAGCGCATCGGCTGTCGGGCCGTCCACGGCGTTGCGTTTGTCGGGCCGGTTGAGCGTGATGGTGCAGATGCCGTCATTGATACTGGTCAGAACCGCGTGCTCGGTCATTGCTTTACCCTGCAGTTGATCTGTCTGTGTGATATTCACCTAAGATAGTAGAACAACGCGTCTCAGGGAGAGGGATATGTATCGGTACAGTCTGGGTGACCGGCGCTGGCAGTTCGCAACGCTGGCGGAATTGATGGCGAAGGCCACGCCGGCGCGTTCCGGTGATCGCCTGGCGGGCGTCATCGCGGGTACGGCCGAGGAAAGGGCGGTGGCCCAGATGGCTCTGGCGGATCTGCCTCTGAAAACCTTCCTGAGCGAAGCGCTTATTCCCTATGAGCAGGATGAAGTCACCCGACTGATTTTCGACGATCATGATCCTGTGGCGTTCGAGCCGGTTTCGCATTTGACCGTCGGCGATTTCCGCAACTGGCTTCTCAGCGACCACGCCACTCCGGAGATGCTCGCAAGCATCCGGGCGGGTATCACACCGGAGGTGGCAGCGGCGGTCTCCAAAATCATGCGCAACCAGGACCTGATCCTGGTGGCGGCAAAATGCCAGGTGCAGACTGCCTTTCGCAGCACCATCGGCTTGCCGGGGCGAATGTCGACACGGCTCCAACCCAACCATCCAACCGACGACATGACCGGCATCGCCGCCAGCATCCTGGATGGATTGCTTTACGGCAGTGGCGATGCCGTTATCGGGATCAATCCCGCGACTGACAGCGTGTCCCAGAGTGTCCGGCTGTTGCAGATGATGGATGAGGTGATCCGACAATACGAGATTCCGACCCAGTCCTGCGTCCTGACCCATGTTACCAACACCCTGGAAGCCATCGAACAGAAGGCGCCTGTGGATCTGGTATTCCAGTCCATCGGCGGTACCGAGGCGACTAACCGCAGCTTCGGATTTGATCTGGCAACTCTGGCCGAGGCCCGGGATGCGGCGCTCTCGCTGAACCGAGGCACCGTGGGCAACAATGTGATGTATTTCGAGACCGGCCAGGGCAGTGCGCTGTCCGCTGATGCCCATCACGGTGTGGACCAGCAGACCTGTGAAGCCCGGGCGTACGCCGTGGCCCGCAAATTCCAGCCGCTTCTGGTGAACACGGTGGTTGGATTCATCGGCCCCGAATACCTGTTTGACGGCAAGGAGATTACCCGGGCCGGTCTGGAAGATCACTTCTGTGGCAAGTTGCTGGGCCTGCCCATGGGGTGTGATATCTGTTACACCAATCATGCCGAGGCCGACCAGAACGACATGGACAACCTGCTCACGCTGCTGGGCGTAGCCGGCTGTAACTTCATCATGGGCATACCCGGCTCGGACGATATCATGCTGAACTATCAGACCACGTCGTTTCACGATGCCCTGTACCTGCGACGGGTTCTGGACAAGCGACCGGCGCCGGAGTTCGAACAGTGGCTGACCAGGATGCAGATCTTCGGCGATACCGAAGGCAAGGTGCCCTCCGAGGCCATGACTGAGCGCACACCGGGAGTTATTGAGAACCCGTGGCGCCGGCTGTCAGCCTGGACCGATGCACGGATTGGTCTGGGTCGCGCAGGTGTGAGCCTGCCCACCCGGGAGATGCTGGCGTTTCAGTTGGCTCATGCCCAGGCCAGGGACGCGGTGCATCTGCCATTGGACACGGCTGCGTTAATGACGCAACTGGGGGAACTGAGCGAAACAGGAAAATCACTGCTGCCACATCAGCCGGTTCATCTGCACAGTCAGGCCGATGACCGGGTAACCTACCTGCAGCGCCCGGACCTTGGTCGCAGGCTCAGCGTTCAGTCCTGTGAGCAGTTGGATCGGTTGGGCCACACCGGCGACTCGCCCGTCGACCTGGCACTGGTGATAGCAGACGGCCTGTCTTCCTTCGGTGTGCAGCAAAATGCCCTCGGTCTTCTCGATGCGCTACTGACAGATCTTGAAGCCGACGATCAGACATGGGAACTGGCGCCTCTGATCGTTGTCTCTCAAGGACGGGTTGCGATCGGGGACGATGTGGGTCACCGGCTCAACGCCCGCTGTGTGGTGGTGTTGATTGGCGAACGTCCCGGCCTGAGTTCTCCGGATAGCCTCGGGCTTTACCTGACCTGGGCGCCTGAGCCCGGGCTGACCGACGCCAGCCGGAACTGCATATCGAACATTCGGCCGGCGGGGCTGTCGTGGGCAGAGGCGAGCCGGCGGCTGATGTATCTGCTCAAAGAGGCCCGCCGACAGCAGGTTTCGGGGGTGCCGCTCAAGGATCGCTCAGAAGAGACGGTTATTGATCAGGGCATTGGCAACTTCCTGTTACGCTAGTGATAACCGTTGAACCATTCAGGCTAGGAGAATTCCATTGCAGCAAGCCGCGTACTATGAAAACGACACCACCCTCGCCCAGTACCTGGAATTTCACTTTGGCGAACGGTGGCATGGTGAGGCTAACTTTCCCAAGGCCCTGGCCGACGCTGCCATGCATGCGATGGATGGAAGGCCGCTTGAACGCGCACTGGATATCGGTTGCGCCGTTGGTCGCACCAGCTTCGAGTTGGCCCGGCATTTCCGGCACGTGGACGGCATAGATTTCTCCAACGCCTTCGTTAACAAAGGTCAGGAAGTGGCCCGGGAAAAACGAGTGCGCTATGCCCGTCCGGAAGAAGGTGAGCTGGTGAGTTTTCAGGATCAGAGCCTGGCATCCCTCGGGCTGGAGGAGGCCGCCGATCGTGTGGCGTTTCACCAGGGCGATGCTTGCGATCTGCCATCGCAGTTCACGGGGTATGATCTGGTGCTCGCGGGCAACCTGATCGATCGGCTGTACAAGCCATCGCTGTTTCTGGAGACCATCCACGAACGGATTAACGAGCTCGGGCTTCTGGTGATTGCCTCACCCTACACCTGGCTCGAGGAATACACGCCCAGGGAACACTGGGTCGGTGGTTTCAAAAAGGATGGTGAAGACTTCTCGACGTTCGACGGCCTGAGGGAAATGCTGGCGCCCCATTTCCGCCTGCTGTTCGAGCCCTGGAGTCTGCCGTTTGTTATACGGGAGACGAGAAACAAGTTTCAGCACAGCTTCTCCGAGCTGACCGTCTGGGAGAAGGTAAGTCAGTGAACAGGGAAAGTTTGACGATGGCCTGCAGGCTGTCATCAAACTGTCACCGGAAAAGCCTAACCTGAGATCTCATCAGGACGACATGCATTGTGTTGTGCATCGTGTGAATGCTTTAACCGGGGACTTCCCCGGTTTTTTTATGCCTGGATAAAAGGATCTGACAGGATGAGGACCATTGCGTTTTATAGTCTGAAGGGCGGTGTTGACAAAACCGCCGCTGCCGTGAACATCGCTTATCTGGCCAGCCAGGCCGGGTATTCAACGCTGTTGTGGGATCTGGACCCTCAGGGCGCTTCCAGCTGGTACCTGGCCGGTGCCGACAAGATCAAAGGTCACAAGTTGTCGCAGTTGCTCAAGGGGAAGACGCCCATCGCCGAGTTCATTCACGAGAGCGACTATGAAAACCTGGACTTCATCCCGTCCCACACCAGTTTCCGTAATCTGGATGTCAAACTGGACCAGGAGGATGGTAGTAACCTGATCAAACAGTGGCTGGCGCCGCTATCGGAGGAGACCAGCCTGGTAATTCTGGATTGTCCGCCGTCGCTGTCCCGGCTCTCCGAGCAGGTGCTGAAAGCGGCGGACGAGGTATTCGTGCCGGTGATTCCGACCTGGCTGTCCCTGAATAGCTGGAAGCAGCTGGCGGAGTTTGCCAAGGATAAGAAGTTGAAGCCGAGTAAGCTGCACCCGTTCTATTCCATGGCAGACCGTCGGAAAGGACTGCACCGGGAGCTGATCAACGCCCAGGATGAGATCCTGCCGAAGGGCCTGAAAACCATCATCCCGAACGCCAGCGTGGTGGAGAAAATGGGCGAAGAGGGCACGCCGGTGGAGCTGCTAGCTCCCAGCTCCGTGGCTGCCGATGCCTATCGCAGATTGTGGAAAGAGATCAATCGAATGCTCTGAGCACCGGCCAGGACTTGTTCAGGTTCGCGCCAGTTTGTCCCGCCGCAGGGACCGCTCCAGCCGACGGTTATTCTCGCTTCGTTCCGAGAGCACCTGCTGAACGTACAGAATGTGCTTGCCGGCCAGTTCCCGGGCTTCGTCGGCCCTACCTTCCGTGATGGCCTCGTACAGCATTCGATGCTGCTCCACCAGGCCCTGACGGGTCTCCGCCTCCCTCTGGTACATGCCGCCAATGTTGGTCACCACATTGCTCTTCAGCATGTTGAAGAGGTTGCGAATGGTATGCAGAAGGATCACGTTGTGGCTGGCCTCGGCAATGGCCAGGTGAAAGCGTGCGTCCGCCGCGCCTTCGGCTTCCAGATCCCGCTCCTTTTCGGTGCTGTAGCAGGCTTGCAGCGCCTCATAGGCGGTTTTCAGGTGGGCGCGGTCCACCTCGGTGGCCCGCAATGCCGCGTAGTAGGCGCAGTCCGCTTCCAGGGTGCGTCGGAACTCCAGCAAATCCCGTTGGGCATCCGGCCGGTTTTCCAGCAAGGGAATCAGCGGGTCACTAAAACTGCCACCCAGGGACTCGGTGACATAGTTGCCGCCGCCCTGGCGGCTCACCAGCAGGCCCCTGGCCGTCAGTCGCTGGATAGCCTCGCGCAGCGAAGGGCGTGACACTCCGAATTGCTCTGACAACACCCGTTCTGGCGGCAGTCGCTCACCTGGCTGCAAGGTGCCCTCCAGAATCATGGTTTCCAGCTGTTCAACAATGGTGTCTGCGAGTCTTTTCGGCGCGATCTGTCCGATGGCCATTCCTGATGTACCCGTATCGAAAATTTATTGGTAATACCAATATCACAACTGGCTCTCTCGGCCAAGGGTTGGCCTGAAGAAGTCGATTAAAGTGTGCCTTTTGCACCAAAAACTTTTGACATTGGCGGACATTATCCCATACCTTGGTTAACTATTGATGTAAATTGGTATTACCAATTTATAAATTGGTCAGTTTGAGAGTGTATTGAGGCACCAGCCAATGAGCGACCTGTTTTACGATGCCGCCCCCAATGCCACCCGTGTAGCCCCGGAGCGGGAGCCGGAGAGGTATTACCCTGAAAAGCCCGAGGCCGTCACCCTGTTTGGCACCTGCGTGGTGGATCTGTTCTTCCCGGAAGCCGGGCTGGACGCCATTCGTCTGCTGGAACGTGAAGGCGTCCGCGTGCATTTCCCTCAGGAGCAGAGCTGTTGCGGGCAGCCTGCCTGGACTTCGGGATACCGGGATGAGGCCAAAGCCGTGGCCCGTGCCCAACTGGAGATCCTGGATCGTTCGGGGCTGCCGGTCGTTGTGCCGTCCGGCTCCTGTGCCGGTATGTTCCGGCATCATTACCGGGCGCTGTTTGCCGACGAGCCGGACACACTCAAGCGGGTGGAAGCGCTGGCGGAGCGCACCTTCGAGCTGACCGAGTTCCTGCTGAAAGTCTGCAAAGTGCAACTGTCGGACCGGGGGGCACCCAGCAAGATCGCCCTGCACACG
>LUMD01000121.1_pt2 | contig 17167 bp, 13 predicted proteins | sample 729651 | NCBI WGS metagenome assembly LUMD01 (sample SAMN03860272, study PRJNA289734) | marine metagenome | biome: seawater column; feature: ocean; material: water; isolation source: Red Sea water column Station 34 - depth 258m | place: Saudi Arabia: Red Sea | collected 2011-10-15 | depth 258 m | reverse complement strand
GGTTTGGCCTCCCAGGGTCACGACAAGATCGTCACGCATGGTTTTTAATCATTAGCTTGCTCATGCAATCGCCGGATTCAATGGTCTCACGGTCTTGCTACACAAACTACCGGAGACTTTACAGATCCAAGTTACATCTGAGTCTGTTCAGCTAGCGTGGTCCGGTTTGTGAATCATCATCCATCCATGATAAAGCATAAACGCAGAATAAAACCCCTTTTCGCTTGCCTTTCAGCTGCCCACCTCCTGCATTGACCCATAAAAAGGCCACCATCTCTTAACAAGAGATGGTGGCCCGGATACAACCAATTTGCCTGTCTGTCGCCAGAAAACAACCTGGTTTCAGGTCAGGACTGCACTATTTCTCGATGTTCCAGAAAAAAGGTACCGGTGAGATCAGCACGCCCTTGAGGGATGTGCGATAGGCCGTTGGCTGGAACCATTGACCATAGTTGACGTACGGTACGACTTCGTAGGCCCGTTTCTGCAATGCTGTTCCAATCTCGACCTGCTTAGCGGGATCGCCTTCACGGCTGAACTGATCTCGCAGATCTTCCAGTGTCTTGTCGCAGGGCCAGCCAAACCAGGCCTCTTCCACGCAACCACCAGAAACGCCGATGTTGGCGATTGGTGAGGCCACGTCAGCACCGGTGCTGTAGGTGTGGAAGATGTTCCAACCACCGTCAGCGATGCTCTTAGTCTCAGCGCGCCGAGAGGTCAGAGTACTCCAGTCCATCGCCTGCACCTCGACTTTGGCACCGATCTTGCGCAGCATTTGCGCGGTCACCAGTGAAGCACCGTGCAGTACTGGGATATCGGTTGGATCCATTAGGATCAGCGTCTCGCCGTTGTAACCGCCCTCTTTAAGCAACTTTCTTGCGGTTTCCAGGTCCTGGTTCATCAGTGGTCCAGCGCCGACATCGGAGTCCAGCGGTGTGTCACACATGAAATAGGCTGGACAAGCTCGCCAGAACTTCTCATCGCCGATGATAGCCTGCAGGTAGTGCTCCTGCTTAACCATGTGCAGCAAAGCCTGGCGTGCTTTTGGATTGTCGAACGGTGGGTTCAGGTGGTTCGGTCGTAACCAGCCCTGGGTACCCAGCGGGTCGATCACCTTGATGGTGATATCGGGGTTGCCTTCCATACCAGGCACCAGGTCGGGAGACGGAGTCTCCCAGAAGTCGATCTCACCTGTAATCAGGGCGTTCATGGTCGTCGCCGGATCAGGAATATACAGCCACTCGACCGTGTCGAAGTGGACAACCTTACCGCCGGCCGCATAACTGGCAGGCTCAGAGCGTGGCACGTAGTTGGTATTCTTCCGGTAGGTAACTTTTGCGCCCGGCATATAGCCATCTTTGTCGAACACAAACGGTCCTGAACCAATTATCTCTGGCACTGCCTCGAATGCATCGGTTTTGGCCAGTCGTTCGGGCATCATAAACGGTACATTGGACGAGATCTTACCGAGTGAATCGAGCACTAGGCCGTACGGCTCATTGAGCTTGAGGGTAAAGGTCTTGTCGTTGTTGGCCGTCCAAGACTCGGTGAATTTGGCCAGTTTCTGTCCCATGCCGTCTCGCTTACCCCAGCGTTGAATACTGGCGATACAGTCTGCTGATGTCACGGGTAGACCGTCGTGCCAGGCGAGACCATCACGCAAGGTAAACGTATAGGTCAAACCATCGTCGCTGATCTCCCAACCCTCGAGCATCTGCGGCTGTGGTTTCAAGTTCGAATCCATCGCGATCAGGGTGTCATACACCATATAGCCATGGTTACGTGTGATGTAGGCTGTGGTCCAGATCGGATCTAGGTTCTTAAGATCCGCGTGCGGTGCAACACGGAGTACTTTCTCCGCCATTGCTGGTCCAACACTGAGACTCAGAACCATACTCGCAAAGACCGAGCACATACCAACTTTTAGAATTTTTTTGAAATGTTTCGTCGACATACTATTTCCTCCTTCATGTGTTTCCGGTGTGGGAATAGGCGTGAAGCGTTGAGGTAACGACTTAGTCTTTCAACGTGAATCACCCAAACCGTGTGGCTTTTCCCTCCCCGTTTGTATCACGAGCACTAATGTTCCTGCAAGCAAGCGATTCGTGCGTTTTCGGTATTTAACAACAACTATGCGCGGACCTGGGGGTTTTCTCTTCGATTGTCTCCAGAGATCACTGCAAGTAGGCGGCAGGGGAGTCACCACTGGCCCTAAATCCTGCACTGGCATCACAAAAGGTCCGAAGGCGATAGTTCTCGAGGTCGTAGGGATTTGTGCCAGATGTTGTCATGGGATTTGTCTCCTTGAGAACGTCATCGCATGATTAGAGTGCAGCACTCACCTGATCAAAAAGGTAACCTGGGTCAGCACTGGGGTTTGCCGCAACGGATCGAAACCAGGTCTGCCCGTCAACTTCGGTGAGTGACACCCAGCCGTTCTTCAGACGGTTGCGAACGTCGCTGGCCGCGGCGTCTACCGGCCGCCAGACTACGACGCCGGTCTGGTTGGGGCCCCACAGCAAAAATCTCGGGTCTGATTCGATCAACTTTGCCAGTTCATCCGCTTTGGCCATGTCGGATTCAATCCGTTGGCCAAGACCTGTTCGTCCCCATGACAGAATCATTGCGGCTAGCGGTATTGCTGCAGCTGGTGTCGAACCCAACAGACCGACATTGGGTGTAGCGAGGTAACCCCCGCCGTAGCTAAGAGCATCATGCGCTGCGTCGGCGTTGCGAAACAACACCAATGCCGAGCCTTTGGGTTGATACAGCCATTTGTGCGCGGAAAAGCCTACTGAGTCAGCTGTCTCAATGCCGTCGAGGCAGCGGGCAAATCGGTCGGTCAAACGCAAAGGACCAGTCCAGGCCGCATCAACATGGACCCAAGCCGTGCCATCGGGCCGACTCAACGGGTCGACAATTCCGGTTGCAACGGTACCGGCAGTGAGGACCAGCGCGGTCTGGTCCAGTTGAGTCAGGCTAGAGATGTCTATCTCATGTCGTGAATTGGTGGGCAGGGCAGTGTATTTCAGGCCCAGAATCTCAGCTGACTTTCGAATCGAGAGGTGAGACTTTTCTGAGGCCGCAACACGCGTGACCTGTTTGAGTTGTCGAGCAGCCCACAGTGCGGTCAGATTGGCAATTGTAGAACCGGGTACAAAATGGCCACCGGACATTCCAAAAGATGGCGCCAGCCAGTTGACGACCTGTTCAGTGAGTAATCGTGCGGCAGGTCCAGCGTCAGGGTGCAGCAGATTCTGGTTGGTAGCCACCTGCCACAGTGAAGCGGCCCACGTGATCGCGGGTGTTGGCGGGTCCATATGGGCAAAGTAGCCCGGATGATGAAGCTGTGCGCTGCCGTCCAGGACAACAGGTGCCAGGGTATCCAGTGCAGCGCTATCGCCAATACCTGCTTCAGGAAAACTGTCAGGCAGTATGATGGATTGTGATTCCGGTACTGGTTGGGTACGTGGACGGTAACAGTTTGCCAGCCTGTCCAGCGACTCAGCAATCAGTTCGCGGTCAAATATGTGGTCGGGATGAGGGGGTGGTTGTGTGGTCATATCTCTGGAACCGATTGCTAGGGGTTAGTACTCTATGCCCGACAGCCATTGCTACAGGCCAGGTTTCGTATGCCGATAGTAAAAATATCATTCAGCATACCGATTCGATCAGCTCAGGTCGAGGATAACACCTCTACCTAAACAGACAATGCCGGTGCGTGGTCAGGATCAGGCTGTGACAGTCAACCCTATTGGTGCAACGGCGGCAGGCGGTCAGGTGCAAACGGTGCAAGGTCAATGCTACTGGCTTGACCGTCGCTGATTAGCTCAGCCATGGCGAGGCCGGTGCCTGGCGCATTCAACATGCCCCAACAGTTATGGCCTGTGGCAACGTAAGCACCCCGAGTGTCTTGAATTTCGCCCATGATCGGCATCGCATCTTCGCAGATCGGTCGATAGCAGGCCTGACGCTGAATGACGGTTGCTTCTGCCAGCATCGTAGAGACACGGCCGGCAAGGGCCTGCAGGCGATCGCAGGCTGTATCGTCGATTGAAACATCTTCCGGTGACAAGGGCAGGGGGTCATCACCTGAAAATCCACACAGATAAACCTCGCCGTCGGCGCGCGGGATCAACTCCGGCCCATGACGCTCCCCAAACTGGTCCTCGTAGTCCAGGAAGAGTGCTTCAGCCGTGACGGGTGTGGTGGGGGACAGCGTGATGCTGTAACCCTTTAGCCCATAAGTGGCAGGTAGAGAAAGCCACTGTGTGGCAAGGTGGCTCCAGGGGCCCATAGCGATGACAACAGCATCAGCGCTTAGAAACGTACCGTCAACGGTGACGCCGGTCACCCGATTTTTCACCGAGTCCCGCTCTACAGACTCCACAGTTCCAAGCCTGAGCTGTGCGCCTGCGCTGCAGGCGGCCGCCAGCAGGGCTCGAGTGAACCGTTCTGGATGCAGTTGGGCCGTGGTCGTGGTATCGCCGAGCAGTTGATGGACCACGCCTTCATTGTTAAACCATTTAACAGTTGTGCTGAGTCCACTGCTGTGTGGAAATGTGCGGCGATCCGATAATGCCATCGCATAGGTGTCTACACGGCGATAACCATAGTCAGCTTCAAGTGCATCGGCGAGGTCGGTGTGTAGATCGAAGCTTAACTGGGCCAGCGGGTCCTGGGGTTGTCCGACGCACCAGCCACGCGCTAGAAAGCCACCAGATTTACCTGATGCCGCACAGGCGGTATCGCAGCGTTCGATCACTGTTGCTTTAATGCTTTTGCGCGAGAGGTAATAGGCGATGGCGCTACCAATGACACCTGCACCAATTATGATGACATTCATCTGTTGCGTGGAAGGTCAGGCCACATGATAGAAAGGTTATGTCAGTACTTACAGATTCCAGTATCGTTGCGTAAATTAAAAGAATACCAAATATAATTGAGGTTATCCGTAAAATGCTTCATCACAGTAAACCAACCATTGTATGAGTAATGATTATCAGTCCGTGTATAGGTATTTGTATTATTGACCCGGTGACCGGTTACTGCCGGGGCTGTCATCGGACTCTTGAAGAGATTTCCGAGTGGCTGCACTACAGTGATGAGGAAGCCCACGCCTTGTTGCAGGAGTTGAAACAAAGGGATCCACTCGCGCCTGAATCTGATTGAGACCTCCCCCATACTTCAGTGTCGTTTTGTAGGGTCTACACTACAATGTTAATGACCAGCGTCGACTGGTACTCGAACAACACGATATTTACGATTAAGCACGAGTCATGAAACGGAGGGAAGACTGGCAGATTTGGATAGATAGAGGAGGAACGTTCACCGACCTTGTGGCTCGAACCCCATCGGGTGACGTGATTAGTCGTAAACTTCTGTCAGAAAATCCTGAGCACTATAAAGACGCTGCGGTTCAGGGTATCCGAGATATTCTTGAGCTAGGCAGGGACGATTCGATTCCAGCCAGTTCCATCGAAGTTGTCAAGATGGGTACAACGGTAGCCACCAATGCCTTACTGGAACGTAATGGCGACAGGACTCTTCTGGCCACAACCAAGGGTTTCGCCGATGCCTTGCGCATCGGCTACCAGACCCGACCGGACCTTTTTGCGCTGCAGATCGTTCTACCGGATATGCTCTACGAGCAGGTAGTAGAGATCAGTGAACGGGTTCTGGCCGATGGCACGGTAGAGCGGTCACTTGATGTCAGCACTACCCGCTCTTCGCTCGAGCAGGCGTACAACGATGGCATAAGATCAATCGCAATTGTCTTTGTCCATGGTTATCGCTACCCGGAGCACGAACTGGCCGTGGCAGATATTGCGCGTGAGATTGGATTTTCTCAGATATCCACGAGTTACGAGATCAACCCCCTGATGAAGCTGGTCAGTCGGGGTGATACAACGGTAGTCGATGCCTATCTGTCACCGATGTTACGAAACTATGTGTTCCAAGTCGCAAGTGAACTCGGTGACGTTCGATTAATGCTTATGCAGTCCAACGGTGGGTTGACAGATGCCGGCCTTTTTCGAGGCAAGGATGCGATTCTTTCCGGACCAGCTGGCGGTATTGTCGGCGCAGTAAAAACTGCCGCTGCGGCTGGGTACGATCAAATCATATCGTTTGATATGGGCGGGACCTCCACCGATGTTGCTCACTACAATGGCGAATACGAACGTACTTTTGAAACGCTTGTTGCCGGTGTGCGAATGCGTGCACCTATGATGATGATCCATACAGTGGCGGCAGGCGGCGGCTCAATCTGTTTTTTTGATGGCTCTCGGTACCGGGTGGGACCCGAATCTGCAGGTGCTAACCCAGGCCCAGTCTGTTACCGGCGTGGAGGTCCGTTGACAGTCACTGACTGTAACGTGATGCTTGGAAAACTGCAGGCAGAGTTTTTCCCGTCCGTGTTCGGCCCTGGGCAGGATGAGTCACTGGATGTCGAGGCTGTAAAAAAGGCGTTCTTCAACCTGTCGAAGCAGATCAAAGCTGATACGGGTAATGAGAGGTCACCTGTTGAAGTGGCTGATGGATTCCTTCGTATCGCTATCGAAAATATGGCTAACGCGATCAAGAAAGTATCCGTACAGCGCGGTTACGATGTCACTGGGTACACGCTCAACTGCTTTGGCGGTGCTGCGGGTCAGCATGCGTGTCTTGTCGCAGATGCACTGGGGATGAACCGCGTATTTATGCATCCATTGGCCGGTGTGCTGTCTGCCTATGGTATGGGTCTTGCCGATGTACGGTCTCTTCGAGAGAGAGCGTTAGAGTTGCCGCTGAGGGAGAGAAGCATGTTTGAACTGTCCCAGGCTTTGGATGAATTGGCGACATCAACAAGTGACATCTTGGTAGACCAGGGTATTCCTGTCAGTTCGATCAGTGTGGTTCGGCGGACTCATCTTCGTTACGACGGTACTGATACGTCTCTTGAGATTGAATTTGGTTCTCTGACGCAGATGCGTGAACGCTTCGAGGCGGCTTACCGCCAGCGCTACGGATTTGTAATGGCAGATAAGCAGCTCGTCATCGAAGCAGCGGCTGTTGAAGCCATTGGAAAAATGGACGATGCGGACGTATCGGTGACTCACCCACCACGAAGCAGTGATAAGCCAAAGGTATTGGCTCGTGTATTGGCTTTCATGGATGGTCAGGAGCGACAAACGAATGTCTATGATCGAGAGCTCCTACAAGCGGGTGGTCTTGTGTCAGGGCCGGCCATTATTCGAGAGCAGACAGGAACAACCGTTGTTGAACCCGGTTGGCAAGCTGAAGTTGACACCCAAAGCAACCTCATCATGACCCGGACGGTTGCACTTGATCGTCAATTCGCGATCGGCACTGAATGTGACCCAGTTATGCTGGAAGTATTTAACAACCTGTTTATGTCGATCGCAGAACAGATGGGCCTGACTTTGGAGAAAACAGCCTATTCAGTAAATATCAAGGAAAGATTGGATTTCTCCTGCGCTATTTTTGATCCTGATGGTGATTTGGTCGCCAATGCACCCCATATCCCGATTCACTTGGGCTCCATGAGTGAAGCCGTGCGGACGATTATCGATGTCAACGCGACCTCAATCAGTCCAGGAGATGTTTACGTGGTTAATGCGCCTTACAACGGGGGCACCCATCTTCCCGACATAACAGTTATTACGCCTGTGTTTAATCAGGCGCGCAGCCGGATTCTGTTTTATGTGGCAAGTCGGGGTCATCACGCTGATATCGGTGGCATCACACCCGGATCGATGCCGCCTGATAGTCGTGTTGTTGAGGAAGAGGGAATACTGTTTGATAACTTTAAACTTGTTGATCAGGGCACGTTTCTAGAACAAGAATTGCGTGATCATCTTGGGTCTGGACCTTATCCGGCCCGCAATCCAGAACAGAATATTGCGGATCTTAAGGCACAGATTGCGGCCGGTGAGAAAGGGGTGCAAGAAGTTCATCGAATGATTGACCAGTTTGGTGTAGATGTGGTTCATGCCTATATGAAGCATGTTCAGGACAATGCGGAAGAGCAGGTCAGGCGGGTGATTGACCTAATGGACGACGGTGAATTCAGTTATTCACTTGATGAAGGCAGTATTATCAAAGTCAAGATCACCTTTGATAAGGAAAATCGTTGCGCCACGGTTGATTTCACAGGTACCAGCAATCAGCGACCGTCAAATTTCAATGCACCATCGGCAGTTGTCCGTTCCGCCGTGCTTTATGTGTTCCGCTGCTTGGTAGACGATGCGATCCCATTGAACGAGGGTTGTTTGAAGCCAATTAATATCATCATTCCCAAGGGCTGTATGTTGGCACCGCAGTACCCTGCTGCGGTGGTGGCCGGTAATGTGGAAACCTCCCAGGCAGTGACCGATACACTATTTGGCGCTCTAAGACTATTTGCTGCAAGTCAGGGGACGATGAACAATCTGACTTTTGGCAACGCGCAACATCAATACTATGAGACTGTCTGTGGTGGTGCTGGTGCGGGACCTGGATTTGACGGGACTTCCGCGATCCACACACACATGACGAACACTCGCCTTACCGATCCAGAGATTCTTGAATGGCGTCACCCGGTGGTATTGGAGGATTTCCGGATTCGCCGGAATAGCGGTGGCTACGGTCAGTTCAGGGGAGGGGACGGTACATTGCGTCGAATCCGATTCCAGGAGCCGATGGAGGTTGTTATGCTCTCAAACCATAGAATCATTCCCCCGTACGGCATGGCCGGGGGTCATGCCGGTGAAGTTGGCCGCAACTGGATCGAACGTGCCGACGGAGAAATAGATGAGATGACCGGTCGAGACAAGCGAAATGTCGATCCTGGAGATGTGTTTGTACTACAGACACCGACCGGGGGCGGATACGGCAAGCCTGAATAAACAGCTGGATCGTACTTGAAGTCAGACGACCGGCGACATCCCACCATCAATATTGACTGATGTACCTGTGACATAGCTTGCTTTAGGCGAAGCCAGGAAGCAGATCACATCGCCTGCTTCATCTGCTTCCCCAACCCGGCCAAGCGGTACAGCTTGGCTCAATTTCCGCCAGTGGTCGTCCAGACTATAGTCAGGATTGTCTTCGTGCATTCGGCTCCAGGATGCACGGTGCTGGCCGCTCTTGATCAGGCCGATGCAGATGGTATTGACTCGGATATTGAATTCAGCAAGCTCTTTAGACCAGGTTTTAGTCAGGGAGATCCCTGCAGCCCTTGAAAGAGCAGTGGGCTGGGTACCCGCGGCGGGGGCTTTACCGCCGGGTGTGGTGGTATTGATGATCACGCCCGAAGCAGACTTTTTCAGATAAGGCAGAGCATGTCTCGTGCCGTATACCGCGCCATAAACCTTGAGTTCAATGTCCGCAGTCATCTTCTCGTTCGACATGTCTTCGAGCCTGGACGTAGATGAGGTACCGGCGTTGTTGACCAGTATGTCGAGTCCGTCCCACTTATCTTTGACTTGTGCAATCAGAGATGCCACTGAAGATTCGTCTCGAACGTCGGTTGAGACGCCAATCACCGGATTTCCGGTCTTCGCCAAGATCTCGGAGACGGTGTCGTCTAGGCGACGCTGATCACGAGCGGCTATTGCAACATGGGCTCCCTCCCGTGACAGTGACAGCGCGGCAGCTTTGCCGATGCCGTCACTACCACCGGTAATGACTGCCACCTTTCCTTCAAGTCCAAGGTCCATAAGTTCGGCTCCTACTGTGGTTTTCGTTGGATTTGCGGTTGGGTCTACAAAGGGTCTTTCCTGGTCTCGGCTGGAACACATCTCAGGCCCGATTCAGTACTAGACGATACTACCACTATGTCCCGTCTGACTGCTCTTTGTCGCAATAACAGCGAGATCCGTTTCGCCTGATCGAGGTGATGTGGCTGTGTTGAATAAAACAAACCTAGCATAAAAGCTCGCTGTCATTATGTTGGTTAACAGTAAATCGTTTAGTCCGATGAATTCGGCATTTTCTCCGTAGCAGGGCTACCGAGAATTCGAGACAAGCACTCTTCAGAAAGTGCACTGTCTTGACTATTTAGTGATAGACCAGGGTCGGTAGCCAGGTTGCTAGATAAGGCGCGGAAATTAGCAACACAATCATCGCCAGCATTGCGAATACGAACGGAATCGCGCCAATAGCAACGTCGTTGAACTTTCCACCGCGTGTCCGGATTCCGTGGACGACATAAAGATTGACGCCGATTGGTGGAGTGATAAGTGCAGCCTCCATCAACAGGGTAATCAGAATGCCAAACCACACATCGGAGAATTCGGGCACACCCAACCTCATCACGATAGGAAAGACAATCGGAATTGTCGTCAGCATCATGGACAGGGTTTCCATGAACATGCCAAGAATTAGGTAGAACAGTACGATCAGATAGATAGTCTGTATCGGAGTCAGACCTAAGGCGGCGATAAAATTCAGCATTGCCTGAGTTATACCCATGAAACCCAGGACGAAGTTCAGGAATATTGCGGCAAATACGATCAACATGATCATCGCTGTCGTTCGCATTGTGCCTTCGAAAGCTTCACGAAGCATTTTGAAGCTGAGAGTTCGGAAGCAGGCTGCAATGATCAGTGCCATGACCACGCCGATGGAGGCGGCCTCGGTGGGTGTAGCGACGCCGCCGTAGATCGATCCGACCACGGCGGCGAACAAAATTATTGGTGGCAAAAGGTGCGGTAGTGTGCGAATTCTCTGACCCCAGCTGGTCCGAATTCTTGTGCCGCCCCAGGACCGACGATATAGGCAGGCCCCGATAATCGTCGCCATGAAAAGCCCGGACAATATAAGGCCTGGGATGATTCCGGCCAGATAGAGTTCGGGAACAGATGTGTCAGTTAGCAGACCATAGAGGATCAGATTTATCGATGGTGGTACAAGGATGCCTAGTGTGCCGCCGGCTGCAAGAGAACCGAGAAACAGCCTTTCATTATATTTTCTTGTTTTGATCTCCGGATAGGCGACCGTGCCGACCGTCGCTGCTGTCGCAACGCTAGAGCCGGATGAGGCGGCGAAAATGGTGCATGATCCGATGTTGGCGTGCATTAACCCACCAGGCAGCCACGATAGCCACTGGATAACAGCACCGTACATCCGACGGGCAATACCAGCCCGGAGCATAATTTCGCCGAGCAGAATGAACATCGGTACAGCGACCAGAATAAATTCTTTGCTCTTGTCCCAATATATTTCCGCTAATCCTGCGGTCAACCGTCCATCCATGGTGATCTCATCAAGAATAAAGCTGAGAATTCCAAGGACTGCAGCGACCGGAACTGCGGACAGGACCAGGACGAGAAGCCCAATAACAATCAAGGCAGGCATCTTACGTCTGCTTCCTGTCTAGACCTTCATCTGTCGCTAAGACAACATCCTGACCCTGGGTTTCTTCTTCGATGGTATCGGCAATTGTGGGAACGCCGACAATCTTTTCCATCAGATCCCAGTTGCGTTGCAAAAGCGAAACAATGGCATAGATAGTGACAAAGACCAGTGTAACGAAGAACAGCATCAACCCAGACAACCAAAATAATTGTGGTATCCACTGGGGGGTTCCCAGAGTAGTGATCGATACTGAATTGTTAGTCCACGAGCCTACAAACGAAATCCAGGCGTAGTAGGTCATTACGGACATGTAGTAGAGCAGCAGCAACAGTCCCAGGACATCAAGAATGCCTTTCAGCGGCCGGGGCATTAGATTGTAGGCTGCATCAATGCGAACATTAGAGCGATGCAGCAGGCAGTAGGAATAAGCCCAGGTCGTCGCCGCCGAGAACACATAACCCGAATATTCATCCGAGCCGCTCATCGTTATGCCGATGAACTTACGGGAAATAACGTCGACAGAGACCATGATAGCAGCAGCGAGTAAGGCGCCGCCACCGACCCATACGGCTACCTGTGATATCTGTTCGAGGCGATTATGGATGGTCGCAAACATCTCGTATACACCAATGCTGCAGCGGAAAAAATTGGCGTCGCGTATCTAACGCGACGCCAATTCATAATACCCGCTGCTGGAAACTACATCGAGGCAGTAACCCCGGCCAGCTTACCGATAGTTGCGTTCCATTCGTCGATACATTGCTGTGTACCGCAACGTTTGGCCCAGCGTTTGAGGACAAATTCTTCAACCACCTTCTTCAGTTTCTCCTTATCGGCGGCTGTCGGTTCGATTGGCACCATCCCACCAGGTTCGCCCAAGTCGCAGGGGCCGCTGGCGTTGCAATCCATGCCACGCTGATCGTTCGCCGCCGTGGCGATCCACATTTCTTCCTCGAGCGCCGCCAGTTCTTTTCGGAACATGGCCTTGGTTTCGTCATCGAGGCCATTCCAGACCTTCAGATTCATAGCCAGGAAGGAAGACGCGTAGCCCATTCGAATGCGGATATTGTGCGTCACTACCTGCCACCACTTGGCGTTATAAGCTGGCAGCGTTCCAGTCAGGCCGCAATCGGCGACGCCCTTCTGCAGGGCAGGTACGACCTCGGCAAAAGCGATGGTCACCGCACTGCCACCAACACCCTCGATGAAATCGCCCAACGTCGTACTGTAAGTGCGTATCTTCTTGCCCTTTAGTTTATCCAGACCAAACTCTTTGATGCTTTTGTCACCGAGATTGCACCAGAGTTGTTGGCTGGGCCAGGCATAGATCATCAGGAGTTTGGCATCGTACTTTTGCTCAAACTCCCGCTCAAGTATGCCTCGATAGGCTTCGTTTGCCTTACGGTAGGTTGGCAGATCCTGGATTACACCCGCCAAATCAGCACCTTCAATGGCCGGACTATCCTGGGCCACATAGGTGGTTACACCATGTACGGCATCGAAGACACCGAGTTTTAGCAGGCGCATGATCTCAAAGCCGGACAAACCGAGTTCCGTCTGCGACTTCGCATTGGCGGTCAGTTTCCCGCCTGTGATGCTCGGCAGGTGTTCCTTCCAGAAGGGCCCTTCCCGCTCTTTCCAGTGGTCAAGGAAACCCCATGTACCGACGACCTTGAATTCACGACTTTTCATTTCCGCCGATGCTGGAATAGTGGTGAACAAAAACACCAGAGCACTGGCAAGGGCACTACTGACTACGAATTTTCTTGCCCAAGATTTTCTCATCGTATTCCTCCAGTTCTTCAGTTAATTATCTGATTTACTTGTACTTTACTGGTCGCAGCGATCATTACGGACTTGCCACGATACACAAATTATAACCAGGTATCTCAGGTACGTGTCTAGCGCAGCATTCTCGCCTCAGGATCAGTTTAATGTCTTGCATCAACCACGCATCGCCTGACGAACAAGTTGATGGAAATGATGCAGTAGATGTTCACTGTTTGGGCCCCGTTCAGCGTCGATCACGTAACGACCCTGGTCAAACCCAAACGAACGAAGGCCTTGCTGAACAGCCACATTGAGATCGATATCCTCGGGCCCCAGCTTATTGTTAAACCAGTCCATGACGGCTTCACTGAGTGCGCTTTGTGGCCGTGACTTTGGCTGATAGTGTCCGAACCGGAGCAGTGTTTTTTCGGGCCCCATCGGAATCTGGTTAAACGTGCCGATAACGTCAGCGTAGGGAAATGCGTAAATCGTTGTCATTGGCCAGAGTTGGATGTTGTAGAACCAGTTGGTCTGATAGGTTTCACCGGCAACCGAGTGACCAAATGCAGTGTCTACCGGCGTTGGTGGACCCTTGAAGTCCCACCACTTGCCATGAGCTTCAAGCGTATATCCCGAAAAATCGATTAGCGATGCCAGTTGCTTGTGAATAGGACCAGACAACTGGAAGTGGTAACCCTCTATCGCGTTGTCGACAATCACCTTCCAGTTTGCATCAACCACATAGTCAGTTTCGTTGACGAGCACGACATCGTCTAGATCGGGCAGGAATCGTCGCATTTCCGATTCTGCTCCAATTACATCATCGGCGAGCGGGCTCGCGTCGGTATCCATGTTGACATAGTAAAAGCTGGCAACCTCTTCTATCGGAACGGCCTTTAATGAGATCCTTGCCGGGTCAAAATCTTTTAGGTGGTCTGTTCGAGCTGCTTTCCGGAGCCGACCGTCAAGTCGGTAGGTCCAGGCATGATAAGGGCAGATGATCGAGTGCTTGATCTTGCCTCGTCGCTCTTTAATTAACTGGGTTCCGCGATGCTGACACACATTGTGGTAAGCATAAACGTTACCGGATTCTCCTTTTACAACGAGAATACTTTGGCCCAGCAGATCAAACTTGACGAAGTCACCGGGCGATTCTAGTTCCGATCGATGACAGACACAGTGCCATGTACGGTAATGGATGGTTTTCGCTTCTAGGCTGAACAACGCTTCGTCATAGTAGTACTTCGATGGAAGCGTCAGTGCGGTTTCTGCGTCACTGTGATCCCAGTTCGTAAGATTGTCTTCGCACATGGAGAGGGAGTTTTGCTGAAAAGTCTGGTCAGCAAATTCTATTCTAAAGCTACCCGATTACGCCTTACCACGACTTCGGGAAAGAAATGAATGGACTGTTGATTTTTTTGATGTCCTGAATCAGTTCCCGGGCCTTAGCATCGGGGATTCCTTCTGGCACCGGCAAGGTCATACAGTCGGTCTGTCCGCCAAAGCGTTCCGTGAGTTTTGAAACCAGGTTGTCGTAGGTGGCAATGACTGCAAATTCCTCTAGTACTTCATCGGGTACCTGGTCTGCCATCTGTTTCCATTGCCCTTTCTTTGACATCTCGTGGAGTTTGAGTCCGAGGTCTTCCCACCCGTGTAGTGCCAGTATCGGATGGTAGCTGCGGGTAGAACCGTAGAACGCGATCCGGTAGCGGACGGCTTCCCGCTCTTGGACCAGGGCGGCTTCATCTTTGCCTGTGACAATGAAGCCGCCGCCCCAGACTTCGAAATTGGAACGATCACGTCCGGCCTTTTTAAGTCCGGACTGGATCTCTGGAAGCGCCATTTCTTCGACGTATTTCCGTGTCGCAAAAACATGCAGCCGTACACCGTCACAGACTTCTCCGGCAAGTCGCAGCAGTGCCGGGCCCACCGCTGCGATGCTGATTGGGATGGGTCCCAGCCCCGATTGCGGTGGGGAAAACTCGGGAGTCATCAGGGAGAACGCATAATGCTCTCCCTCGTAGTCCAATTTTTCACCGGTTTCCCAGCATCGCCATATGCTGCGGAGGGATTGTACATATTCGCGTAATCGAGGCTGTGGGGGCGACCACGGTACGCTGAATCGCCTCACGTTATGACCCTTAACCTGCGTGCCAAGACCCAGGGTAAACCTTCCCCGGGACTGCAAGTGAAGATCCCACGCACTGGTAGCCATGATCATCGGGCTTCTTGGAAAGCATACAGCTATAGACGTGCCAAGCTGAATTCTTTTCGTCGCGACCGCGGCAAATGCGAGAGGGATAAACGGGTCGTTCGCAATCTCAAAGCTTAATACANNATCGAAGCCTCCGGCTTCAGCCGCCGCAGCAGCTGGCCCGGCCTCCCGCCAGTTGTCCATGGGTATGCCTGTTTCTACTTTCATTGGTTACTCCCGGCTGCGCAATGTGATCCTATTAAATTGGAAGTCTAGTGTAGGCTAAACAATAATGAGATGATTGCAGCGGAGCAATCAGCAGTTCTGTCCTGAGCAGATAGCACTAACTGTGTTTTAGCCAGTGTTTAATCAGGTGATGTGCAATCGCAATCGAACGCGGTGCTGAGAATTCCTCATTCTGGTCCGCGAACAGTGCCTCCACCTCTTTTTTGCTGAACCACTGTGCCCATTCCAGTTCTTGCAGGTTGACATCCAGCTCGAGATCTTCTGCCATTGCAAAACAGCCGATCATCAAGGTTGCGGGAAAAGGCCAGGGCTGACTGGTGAAGTAACGTACAGCTTTCACGCTCACGCCGGCTTCCTCGAGGAGTTCACGTCTGACCGCCTCTTCGATGCTTTCCCCGGGTTCCATATATCCTGCAAGCGCTGATACGAGCCGGCCGGGATAACCGGGATTTCGGCCCAGCAAGCAGTGTTCACCATCAGCGGAGACCACCAGCATAATAACCACCGGGTCAATACGGGGGAAAATTACGACACCACAGTCAGTATCCGTGCACGCGCGTTGTGAACCGGCCATTTGCGGGCTTGTGCGTGAGCCGCATCGGGTACAGAAGGGATTTTGACTATGCCAGTTCAGAAGTGATCGGGCTTGAGCTACGATGGCTGCTCTCCCGTCTTCAAGTTGTGCGGCAGCTGAGCGCGCGTCGACGAAGCCGACGTTTTGTACTTCCAGTTTCCGCTGTGTGGCTTCATCGATGAGGGTCGCAAAGCAGGCGACACCATCGTCACTTATGCCCAGGAAAACAGCAGTGTCCTCTATGGCCAGTCCGTCACTGAGGTCCCGGCCCCTGCACCAGTAAAGTTCGGGGTCCGGGTTTCGGCACATAGCAACCCCCAGGTCCCAGAATGGCAGGTAGCGTGTGTCGGGATGATGCCGATGTGATTCAAGCCAGTGGGCATCTTCGCGGTTACGATCAGCCCGGTCCAGCAGGCTGCCGGTATAGGGGATCCTTGGGCCTTCACGATCCAGTCCATGAACCGGAAACTTTGTACTGTCTTTTATGTTTTTGTTCATAGCGCGGAATACTGTTTTGCTCTCCCGGAGAATCGATCGGATCAACTGCCGTAGCGCTTGACCAGCGCTTCGACATCGGCCGCCACCTTATCCATACAGTAGCGCTGAAAGTTTTCCTGGGTCACCAGGCTGGTTGCGTCCTCGACACGGTCAAGAAAAAGTTTGCCGTCCAGGTGGTCGACTTCGTGCTGGTAGGTTGCGGCTGTCATGCCTTTGACCACGGTGGAGATCGGATTGCCCTCGCGATCCCAGGCATCAACCTTAATCTCACAGTGGCGCCGCACCTGTCCTCGGAGATCAGGAACACTCAGGCAACCTTCATAATTGACGAATGTTTCGTCGCTGGCCGGTGTCAGTATCGGGTTGACCAGAATGGTCAGGGGAATATTGGGTCTATAGGGATAGCGGGGGTTATTACGTACTTCTACAGTGCAGATTCTCAGCGACTGATAAACCTGGTTGGCAGCGAGCCCCGCACCGTTAGCCTCACGCATGGTTTCAACCAGATCATCTAGGAAGCTTTGTATCTGGTCCGACAGCAGTTC
>LUMD01001097.1_pt1 | contig 17198 bp, 13 predicted proteins | sample 729651 | NCBI WGS metagenome assembly LUMD01 (sample SAMN03860272, study PRJNA289734) | marine metagenome | biome: seawater column; feature: ocean; material: water; isolation source: Red Sea water column Station 34 - depth 258m | place: Saudi Arabia: Red Sea | collected 2011-10-15 | depth 258 m | reverse complement strand
CTATCGGTACTTCGTAGAGCGGCTGCCACTGATGGACTAGAAGCACTAATATTTTCCTGAAGCCAATTGTGCACTGCGCTGACGTCTAGCTCTTCGCCCACACGCACGCTGTCGGCTTTATCTACCACGTGTTGTTGCATATATTTTCTTCTTTCAATTTTGTTTCAAAGGGCTTACTCAACCTGCCAACGTAAAATACCCACTCAAAACCTTTGGCTCAACGATACTTCTATTCTCGGTTTGTGACTGCACAAGTGCAGCTCAACACTCAGGTTCGAGCAGTTTGGCAACAAAAATAGGTGAGCACGTTTCCGTTTTGACTAACTCTGCTTTTCCATTGCACGCTTCATCATCTTCGTTTGATTAAGCATATTTTTGATATAACGCTGGGTTGGCAGCAGCTTCTTTAACAGGAAAGCGCGTTTGCCCAGTTTATGGGTAAGAATAAGAAATTGCTTTTTATTGACTTGTTGATAAATAGACTCGGCCACTTCTTCTTTCGTCATGTCTGCCTTAGCGAAGAATTTATTGAGCATTTTGTGCGATGCAGGGTTGGTGCTGCGCATCGACTCATCTAAATTCGTTTTAAAGAAGCTTGGACAAACTACACTAACGTCAATATTGTCAGGGGCTAATTCCAATTTCATGGTTTCAGAAAACGATACCACTGCGGCTTTAACCGCGTTATAACTTCCCATATAAGGAATAGGCGTTAGCCCCGCTTGCGATGCAATATTAATGAAATAGCCACCGCCTTGCTCTCGCATTAACGGTAAGAGTGCACGACTGACTCGCACCATACCTAACACGTTAATATCAAACACCCACTGCCACTGCTCAATGCTTTCATCTAGAAGACTACCACCAGAAGCGACACCCGCATTATTAAATACGAAGTCAACGCCTCCCCAACAAGTTTTCATAGTATGCGCTAACGTCTGAACATCATTTTCAGAGGTTATATCGCAATGGATGTAAAACGCATTGGCACCTTGGGCAGTTAGCATATTTACCGCTTTATCGCCTCTTTCTTGGTTAATGTCGGCAATACAAATATCTAACTCCTCGTCTTTGCCTGCCCACTTTTCCGCCCACTTTAGGGCAATGGCCTGACCTAAGCCGGTAGCGCCACCGGTAATCAATACGCGCATGATGTGTTTCCTAACTGTTCTTGTTTCATTATTCTTGTATCGGCGTTTATGTTTAATTGCGCTTTATTGTGTTAAGCGCTAATCAGTACTTCATTATTCTCTCGAATTAACCGCCTTATCAATTCAATCAAACTGATTCCGTCTTTTGCAGTAACACTGATGACTGTTCGTTACACGTTTTTCGTTTTGCCCACAGGGCCAATAGTGCGGGCCCAATGTACATTGTTAAATTTAAACCTTGTAAGTAATTTCTATTACCTATTGAAAGGCCATATGGGATAACATCATGTTCAACACCTGACATACCACCAACCATTGCGTGTTTACCAATTCTTACATACTGGTGAATAGCAGAAAGTCCTCCTAATATTGCAAAATCATCTACATGAACATGGCCAGCCAAAGTAGCATTATTCGCCATAATAACATTATTTCCTAAAACACAATCATGAGCAACATGAAGTACATGGAAAACTGCCGGAAGAAGCTTTCAGTTTTAGTAGCAAACCTGCTGTTAAAGCGACGAATGGTCATGCCTATAATGACCGGTACAATTGATATACCAACCAGCCCTATCACTGTTTGAATAATAGAAAAGTCTGGCGCGTTTTCCTTTACAAAGTAATCAAGAGCAAATTGAATGATAAAGGGCGTTGAGAAAACGCAAGCGATGGTAGAAATAGCGGTTAAGCTGACTGAAAGGGCCAGATTTGCTTTTGCGATGTGGCTGATTAAATTACTGGTCGTGCCGCCTGGGCATGCCGCTAAAACCATGACGCCAACCGCAATATAATCGGGTAGACCAAAAACAAAGCACAGTCCTAGCGCCAACATAGGCAGCAATATAATTTGCCCTATAAAACCCGTTATTACTGCTTTAGGTGCTTTAAGTAGTCGGGCAAAGTCTGCAAGGGTTAGCGTTAGCCCCATACCAAACATAACAAATGCCAACGCTAGAGGTAACAACACCTCGGTAAGTACAGATGCCTGCATGCACACGCCCCTTACAAAAGAAGCCTCTATTAAAGAAACCTTTTATTAACATTTAAGCCAGTGTACCCTGTTTAATAATAAATAAAAATGATGCCTTATTATGGAAACCCATAAATAATATGCATGGAAAATTAGACCTAAATTTGTTTGTTGTGCTGCGCGCGGTCTACGATCAGGGCAGCATTACGAAAGCCGCCAACGCACTGCATATCACTCAGCCTGCAGTAAGTCACGCATTAGGGCGGTTACGAGATAAATTTGATGATCCTCTGTTTATTCGTCATGGACGACAAGTAATCCCTACCCCGTTCTGCCAAGGCATCATTACATCGGTCGTGACATCAATTGAAACCCTTGAAAATACCTTAAAAGGCAAGGTGGAGTTCGACATAGGTGATAAACCACGCACGGTTAACCTTGGATTGCGCGATATTCTAGAATCTATATTTTTTCCAACATTAATTCCTGAACTTGTTCAAAACACCCCTAATATCACGGTAAATAGCAGGCAGGTATCCTGGCCCGAACTTGCCCCGGCACTTACTAACAAAGAGATCGATATTGTCATTGATGCCCTCGTTCCTACCAGCAGTGATATACGTTCTCAGTTTATCTGCGAGGAAACCTTTGTTGTGGTGTGTGCACCAACAAATAGCTACCTAGACAACCCCAGCATTGAGCACTACTCAGCAGCACAACATGCGCTTGTGTCTTTAAAAGATTCCAAGCTGGACACTGTTGATCTCGCCCTTGCCCAGCACAACTTACATCGCAACATCGCATTGCAGTGTGAACACTACTTTGCCGCTGTTAACGTGGTTAGCCAATGCGATCTTTTGCTTACCATGCCAACACGATTCGCCCAACAATTCAGTAATAAATTCGATATCGAAATTCTGCCCCTTCCATTTGACGTCCCCCCACTCCCCGTGCACATGTACTGGCACAAACACGCCGATGAAGACTTAGTGAATGTATGGATGCGAGATAAGCTTTTAGAAGTGGCGAATAAGTTGGGGTTATAGCGCGTATTTGTGTTGCTGTAACACAATGGTCAAGCAAGCGTCACGGTAGTGTCAATTAGCAAACCTATAGTGATGGTCCAAGGCATCGCTTTGGAAAACCGCTATGAAAAAGACACACTATCGTACGCTTTGGCTTTCAGATATCCATTTAGGGAATCGCGACTGCAAAGCTGAATATTTACTTACCTTTCTGAATAGCGTCACAGTAGACACCTTATATTTGGTGGGTGATATCGTTGATATGTGGCAAATGACCAAGCAGTTTCGCTGGCCAAAGGCGCATAATCAAGTCATGCATAAATTCATGCAAATGAGCCAGAGCGGGACGCGAGTAGTGTACTTACCCGGCAACCACGATGAACCAATTCAGTCTTATTCTGGTATGGCCTTCGGTGATATAGAAATAGAGCGAGAGTTGGTTCACACCACAGCACAAGGGAAGCGTTATTTAGTCTTACATGGCGATCAGTTCGATGGCGATGTGACTATGGGCAAATTCCATGCGTGGATTGGCGATAAAGGTTACGACCTTTTGCTCTTTCTTAACAGAGAGTTTAATCGTCTACGTGCGTGGCGCAAGCGCGAATACTGGTCACTTGCGGGCTATATTAAAAAGCACATTAAGGGTGCGAATGAAGCCATTGCTCGTTATCGAGAGGCATGCTGTAGGCGCGCCGATGAAATGGGACTTGATGGTGTAGTGTGTGGCCATATTCACCATCCTGAAAGCAGCTTTGAAAACGGCATTCACTATATTAACGATGGTGACTGGATAGAGAACTGCAGTGCACTGTCCGAAGACGTGAACGGTAACTTATCACTTATTCATTACCTTGATTCATTGGAGTCAGCCACAGTAACACCAATTACAACCAAAACCTCTCGCTCAGAAGCAGCTTAGTTGGTATTAGACAAGTGGGGCGTTACCGGCCCCAGACTTTTGCTACTCAACAAGCAACAAGTTAATTCCAAACCTATCCATCAAGGTTAGGGCCCGTTGTCCTGTGCCCCATATCATAGGTCAACAGACTCTAGTTACAACATTTTAACACTGTCAAATAACTGCCATCAAACTGTGTGAAAAACGTCACATTGCCCTGCTATTGTTCGCCAAAACCGGAAGAGAAACAGGTTCTATGTTTACTGTAAATGACGTACTGAACAAGCATTATCCTCAAGTAGCGAACAACCCCATTCTATTTAAGTCGCTGTCTTTCGTCTTAAGGCACCTTCTTCACGAACGTGAAATTACCGAATTTGGTGAAACCTATCCGCATTACGAAGATATCGATTTCGTAGAGCAAGTGCTTGAATATTTTAATATCAGCTACTCCACGCGCGATGTAGAAAAAGAGCGCATTCCAAGTGAAGGTAGAGTGGTGATTATTGCTAACCATCCGATTGGCTCACTCGACGCACTTGCGCTTATAAAGCTGGTTAGTGAAGTACGTCACGACTTGAAAGTGGTCGCCAATGAAATGCTTATGGCCATTGAACCGCTTCACGATATGCTGTTACCTGTAAACAATATGCAGGGAGGCACACCAAAACAGCATTTATCGGCAATTCAAAAACACCTTAACAGAGACGGCGCCATATTGATTTTTCCTGCCGGTGAAGTTTCTCGATTACGCCCGCAAGGTGTTCGCGACACCAGATGGCACACAGGTTTTTTACGCATTGCAAAGCAAGCAAAAGCACCGATATTGCCGGTTTATATAGACGCGAAAAATAGCCCACTCTTTTACGGCGTGTCCATGATATATAAGCCTTTAGCCACTGCGCTGCTCGTGAAAGAGATGTTCAAACAGCGTAAGAAGCATTTACCTATGCGCATTGGCGAACTTATTCCATTTGAAGCGTACCAGCAAACCAATATACCGCTAAAAGAGCAGGTAAAGTTATTTAAGCGCCATCTGTATCGCATTGGCAGTAACAAGAAAGGCGTATTTGAAACACAGGCTTCTGTTGCCATGCCAGAAGACAGAAAAGAACTGGCCCGCGCTATGCGAGATTGCGAACATTTAGGTGAAACTGGCGACGGAAAATCAATTTATCTATACCAACACAAAAGTTGCTCTCCGATAATGCGAGAGATTGGCCGGCTGCGTGAAGTGGCGTTTCGCGCTGTGGGCGAAGGTACCAATAAGCGTAGAGACATCGATCAGTACGACTCCCACTATTATCACCTTGTACTTTGGGATGACAACGATTTAGAAATTGTAGGAGCCTACCGCTTTGGCGACGCTGAGCTTTTGACAGCGCCAGAGCATCCTACCGGGCTCTACTCCGCCACCCTGTTTAACTACGGCAAGAACAACGATAAACTTTTCAAGGAAGGCTTAGAGTTGGGGCGAAGCTTTGTCCAGCCTCGCTACTGGGGCAAGCGTAGCTTAGATTATTTGTGGTTTGGCATAGGCGCATTTTTAAGCCGCTACCCTAAGTATCGTTATCTTTTTGGGGCGGTTTCGCTAAGTAATGCTTACCCCGAACCCGCTAAAGACCTGTTAGTACAATTCTATTCCACGTATTTTCCTGCCAAATTTGGCGAGGCGACCTGTAAGCGCCCTTATCAAATGGCGCAAGATACCTTGCATCAGTTTACGGGTAACGACTACAAGGCGGAGTTTACGCAGTTGAAGCATTTACTGGCTAACATGGGCGTAAATGTGCCAACACTGTATAAACAGTATTCTGAAGTAACTAAAAACGGCGGTGTGGCATTCTTAGGTTTTAACGTAGATCCCGATTTCAATGATTGTATCGACGGACTAGTAGTGGTTGATATGCAAACGCTTACTGAGAAAAAACGCAAACGCTATTTAACAGATATTCAGCTTAAGGCGTCTGCATAAATTACCCAAAAGGCTCCAGTAAAGTTTTAGTTTTAGCTTCAAATTCAACTGGGATCCTTGTGATGAGCATGGGTAACAGAAGCCATCGTTTTATTCAGAGTGCTATCAATAGCAGATTGACCCGTGATTCATCAAAAAGGGAGGGGCTTGCAACCCCTCCCTTTTATTTATCTTCCACCTAGCCAAATTGAGCAGTACTCATCGACTCCCGATACTTAAAAGGATATCGGTGTAAATATCTTCAAGTGTTAGCAGATCAGATAAGTGAATGTGTTCGTTTACCTGATGAATCGTTGTATTTGGTACACCCACTTCAACAACTTGTGTGTGCTCGCTGGCAAAGAAGCGTCCGTCTGACGTACCACCAGAAGTACTAACAACAGGATAACGCCCCGTTGCCCCCTTGATAGCTTTCTCTACGCAGGCAATTAGGCAACTACCAGAATTATTCTTAGGTTTACTAAGATAAGCTTCACACGGCCTTGAAAAACTCACCTCAGCTTCTGCATCAACATCATTGATAATATTGCGAAGTAACGTAGATAGACTGCATTGATCAAAGTGCCAAGAGTATCGCACATTAAACTCTATTCTTAACTCTATTCTTACCGAACCTGGCACTATGTTGTCGGTAAAACTTCCTGAATCTACGTGTGTAATTTGAAGCGTAGTACCAGGAAAATCGTCGCTTCCTCCATCAAATGGGTACTGTGTTAGCGCATTAATTACAGTGCTCGCTTTGTGAATAGCGTTCACAGCCATTTTTGGATAGGCCACATGGCCCTGCTTACCAGTGATATAGATAGTTCCAGAAAGTGAGCCCCTGCGGCCAATCTTTATTGTGTCGCCGGTTTTTGCAGATGCAGAAGGTTCGCCCACTAGGCACATATCAAGCTGTACACTCTTTGATGCTAAGTATTCAGCTATCCACTTGGAACCCCACTCTGCTTCCCCTTCTTCATCACTGGTGATCAGCCACCAGAAAGACACCTTTTCCTTTTCTAACGAGGCAATGGTTCGCTCTGTAGCAGCTAGCATAGCAGCAATGCCCGTTTTCATGTCGGCAGCGCCACGCCCATACAGTTTGTTTTGGCTTATTACTGGGCTAAAAGGCGGTGACTTCCACTTATCTAGTGGGCCTGGAGGCACGACATCAGTATGACCGCTAAATGCAATATTAATCGGCCCACGCCCCCACTTGGCGACGAGATTGATCACACCATTTATTGTGTGCTGTTCACAGGCGAAGCCGAGTTTTTCGAGCTTATATATCAAATAGCTTTGGCAACCTGCGTCCATGGGGGTAATTGACGCCCTTGCCATTAGCACTTCGGCGAAATGAATACTACGGGCAGAAATGGTTGAGCGTAAAGGCTGAATAGACATACACGGATAACCCCTTATTAAGCTTTGGGCTATTACACGGAGTCAACGTGACAGGCTAATAACAGTTTTACGACAAAGCCGTGACAGAAAGGATATCTGATCTAAAAATAGGAATAAGGAAGAAAGAAGTGCGTGCTAGCTCGTTAAGATTTGTCTAAAACAGCGCACGTTGTTATAAATAGAGCATTACTTATAGAAAGGCATTACTGTGTTAAAAATCATTGTTTTAATACCTCTCATTTTGTCGCTACTCTGGTTTGGCTACTTACAAGCCAATAAGTACACACTAGAACAAGGCAAACAAGGGTTTCTGTATATATTCGTTTTGTCTGGCGTCATTGCGGCATTTTATACACTGATGTTGTTCTTAACGAATTAGCGCACTTCAAATAAAAACTAAGATCCCTTTAGGGTCAAAAAAGCCAGCATATTAAAAGATGCTGGCTTTTTAGTATTTACTGATGTCACTGCTTAACGCGGCGAAAGGTTCACCGCGATAAAGCTTATAGCGATTGTGATATTGTCACATCCGCGTTTGCGCGCAGCGCATCAATATACTGTTGGTAAACACGCTGACCCTGAACTTGAGCAAGACGTTGCTTAAGGCTTTCACCCAGTTCATTCTCAAGCTCTGGAGCTGCATTTACGCCTTCTAGCATGACGACAGCTACATCGCCGTTTACGGTCGTTGCAACGTCTACTTTATCATCGCCTTCAAGAGCAAGTGAGAAAAGCGTATCAACTAAAGCGCGTGCAAGTTCGCCGCCCGCTCTTGGCACTGCGGCTGCTGTTTCCCAAGCCACAGACTTTTCCGCAAGCTCACTCTCAACACTTTCTCCCGCACGTACTTTTTGTGCGATATCTAGCGCCCAAGCTTCAGCCGCCTCTCTTGATTTTTCTGCTTTTACAGACGCTTCGATACCTTCTCGTACTTCATCAAGTGATTGAGTACGTTGTGGTTGGTGTTCAACTACTCGTGCAACAACTACTGTTTCGTCGTCAATTTCGATGATATCGCTATTAAGCCCTTCATCAACAAGCTCAGAAGAGAATGCAACGTCTAAAAGACCAGGAAAGCTTAGCTCAGCAGGCGCTGTGTTACGGCTGAATAGTACTGATTCTTGTACTGGTAAATCAACCGCGTTCGCTGCATCTACTAGGGTATCTGGTACTTCAAAAGCAATTTCCGCTAACGTATTTTGAAGCTCAAAGTACTTTTCCATAGCCGCGTCGTAAAGAAGGGTGTCGCGAATTTCACTCGCCACTTCATCAAATGACTTCACTTGCGCTTCTTTAACATCTGTCAACTTGATGATGTGAAAACCGAATTCGGTTTCTACCACGTCAGACACGTCGCCTACATTTTCTAAAGCGAATGCGGCTTCGTCGAATGCTGGGTCCATCATTTCTGGCGTAATAAAGTCTAGATCACCACCATTTTCAGCTGAAAATGTATCATCAGAATTTGCCTCTGCAAGAGTCGCGAAGTCGGCACCGTTATCTAGCTCTGCTTTCAGTGATTCTGCTTTTGCTTTCGCAGCATCGGCGTCATCACCCGCTTCGATAAGAATATGAGAAACACGGCGCTCTTCCTCTTTCCCGTAGCTTCCCAGGTTGTTTTCGTAGTAAGTGCGAACCGCTTCTTCATCTACCGAAACACGGTCTTTTAAGTCGTCCACGCTTAGCTTCACGTATGCAAGCTTAACCTGCTCTTCAGTATCGAACGACGCGATATTATTGTTATAAAAAGCTTCAACGTCCGCATCTGTCACTTCAATTGAACCGGCAAATTCATCAGAGCTCACTAGCACGTATTTCGCATCACGAGTTTGGCGCTGTAGCGCATTCGCTTGCTGTACTTCACCGTCCAACGCAAATGAAGAATTCGTTAGCGCTGCAGCCAACTGGTTTTGTGTCATTTGAACGCGCAGATAATCGCGGAAATCGGCCGCTTGGAAGCCGTTTTGACGAAGAATGGCTTGGAAACGTTCGTTATCGAACTGACCACCAAACTGGAACTCAGGCATTTGTGTTATGGTTTCGCGAATTTGTTTATCACTTACGCGCAATCCCATGTCAGTCGCTTGTTGCTGAATTAGTTTTTCAGCAATCAGTCTGTCCAGTACATTTCTTCTGAAATCTGCGAGGTATTGCTCACTAGAGAAAAGCTGTGCGATGCTTTCGCCGTATTGTGACTCCATTTGTGCACGCTGATTTTGGTATGCACGCTCTAGTTCTTGTGCCGAAATTTCTTCGCCGTTTACAGTAGCTACTGCTGTAGTACCTGATGATGTAAGGTAACTTCCCACACCTGCGAATACGAAACTTAAAACGATTAGCGCGATAATCGCCATCGCCCAGGGGCCTTGAGAACCTTCTCTGATTCTTTCTAGCATGATTGTTCTTCAACTCCGTTGCTTACTACAGTTACCTCAAAACATCACAAATCCGTGAGCGCAAGGTAAAATAAGCGCTGATTATAACCCAATGCCGCCGAATATAAACGACCAAAACGCACTATTTGTGCCGTCTTTCGTTAAGTTCGAACGCTGCGAGGACATGTATAAAACTCATCAAGCCTCGAAGGGTTAATTCTACTCTTAAAATATTGGGGTCAGAGTCATTACTCTGACCCCAATATTGATTTCTTTTCTTTAGAAATAAAAAAGGCGATGGACTAGCCATCGCCTTTTTCTATAATTTTTGTGCTTAGTTACAAGCGTCTTTCAGTGCTTTACCAGCTTTGAAAGATGGAACTTTCGCTGCTGAAATCTGAATAGTCTCACCAGTTTGTGGGTTACGGCCACTGCGAGCTGAACGTTCGCGAACTGAGAAAGTACCAAAGCCTACTAGTGCAACTTGGTCGCCGTCTTTAAGCGCAGCAGTTACTGAGTCAGTGAATGCGTCAAGAGCGCGGCCAGCAGCTGCTTTAGAAATGTCTGCACCAGCAGCGATTTGGTCGATAAGTTGAGACTTGTTCACAATTATGATCCCCTTCGATTGTTATTATACTGTTTGTCCAAAACGATTTTGCTTGAACGTTATAGCAAGCTTGATTGTTAACATCAAGCTTCAGTCACAAATAATTAACTTTATTAATGAATCGCTGCAATCCCTTTTGTGGCAAGGCTTCAAGCGAATACCACTTAAAGGTAACACAACTTTTGCGACTTGAAAGCCCTATTTTTAAAAAAATCAGCTTTTCTTTCGCTCAATGCACATTTTTTGTTCAATTATTGCAATTTTATAGAAATAAAACGGCTACACGCCTTTAAAAACAAAGGATTGTAGCCAATCGATTAAGTTACTTTTTAACCACCTTGAAGCTTTCTACAGGTTCCTGCAGTGCAATATCAAGAACTTCATCAATCCACTTAACCGGATGGATAGATAAATCTTTCTTCACATTATCTGGAATTTCTTCCAAATCACGTTCGTTATCCTTTGGAATAACTACTGTTTTAATGCCGCCGCGATGCGCTGCTAGAAGCTTTTCTTTAAGCCCACCAATAGCGAGTACTTCGCCGCGCAGGGTGATTTCACCGGTCATAGCCACGTCACACTTTACAGGATTACCCGTTAGTGAAGAAACTAGCGCGGTACACATCGCTATACCTGCACTAGGACCATCTTTCGGCGTAGCACCTTCAGGCACATGCACGTGAATATCACGTTTTTCATAGAAGTCATCGTTTATACGAAGCTTTTCAGCACGACTTCTTACCACTGTCATAGCAGCCTTAATCGACTCCTGCATGACATCGCCCAAAGAGCCTGTCGACGTCATTTTACCCTTACCAGGAACCGACGTGGTTTCAATGGTCAGTAAGTCACCACCTACTTGCGTCCAAGCAAGTCCTGTAACTTGGCCAATTTGATTGTCTTTATCGGCTTTACCGTAGTCAAAGCGTTGAACGCCAAGATAATCTTTAAGGTTATCCTGCGTTACGACTACTTTATCTTTGCTCTTCTTAAGTAAGATATCTTTAACCGCTTTACGACATACCTTAGACACTTCACGCTCTAGGCTTCGCACGCCCGCTTCACGGGTATAATAACGAATCATACCAATCACGGCAGAATCGGTAATTTCCAATTCTTTCGCTTTCAGACCATTGCGTTCCATTTGCTTGCCAATTAAATGGTTCTTCGCAATGTTGAGTTTTTCGTCTTCTGTATAGCCAGATAGACGAATCACTTCCATACGGTCGAGTAACGGGCCTGGAATATTCATGCTGTTAGAGGTGGCGACGAACATAACGTCTGACAGGTCGTAGTCGACTTCCAGATAGTGATCACTAAAGCTGTTGTTTTGCTCTGGGTCTAGCACTTCAAGAAGCGCCGAAGCTGGGTCGCCACGCATGTCTGATGACATCTTATCGATTTCATCTAACAGGAACAGTGGGTTTTTAACTCCAACTTTAGCCATTTTTTGCACTAGCTTACCTGGCAGTGAACCAATGTAAGTACGGCGGTGACCACGGATTTCTGCTTCGTCACGCACGCCACCTAGCGCCATACGCACATATTTGCGGCCTGTCGCTTTAGCAATAGATTGACCTAACGAGGTTTTACCTACACCAGGAGGACCAACAAGACAAAGTATCGGGCCTTTTAGTTTTTTAACACGCTGCTGAACGGCCAAATACTCAAGAATGCGCTCTTTCACCTTCTCAAGACCATAGTGGTCTTCATTAAGCACGCTCTCTGCGCGAGAAAGGTCTTTCTTAACCGGCGAGCGCTTATTCCAAGGTACGTTAGTTAGCCATTCAATGTAGCTTCGAAGCACGGTAGCTTCTGCAGACATTGGTGACATCATCTTAAGCTTTTGAAGTTCAGCTTTCGCCTTATCTTCTGCCTCTTTAGGCATTTTAGCGTCAGCTATTTTTTTAGACAGTGCTTCAAATTCATCAGGCGCGTCATCTTCAAGACGCTCATTGACGCCCTGCATCTCCAGCACTTTTTGCTTTTCAGTAAGCTTAAGAGGCATGTGAGCAGCCATGGTGTCAGCTAAACGAGCCGCATCTTCAATGCCATTTAGTGAAGTCAGTACTTCTGGTGGAATTTTTTTGTTTAGCTTTACATAGCCTTCAAACTGAGAAACCGCAGAGCGAATAAGCACTTCTTGTTCGCTCTCATCAATATCTTCGTCAGTTAGTTTGTCTACATTTGCAACGAAGAAAGGCTCTGACTGCTTATAGCTTTCAATTTCACCACGCACACTACCTTCTACCAACACTTTAACCGTGCCGTCAGGTAGTTTCAGAAGCTGTAAAATAGTAGCAATGGTACCAACGTTATAAATGTCGTCCGCTTCAGGCTCATCTACGCCAGCGTCTTTTTGTGCTACTAGGAAAATTTGTTTGTCATTATCCATTGCCGCTTCAAGGCAACGAATTGATTTCTCACGCCCAACAAATAGGGGTATGACCATATGCGGGTAAACAACCACGTCCCGCAAGGCAAGCACAGGAATTTCAATGCGATTTTCACGCTCAACTGTCATACTTGTTCTCAATTAGTTTGAAATGTCATTTTTATATGGGGATGCAAGAGCAAAGTTCAATCGAAACTTATTAAAGTGCGTTAATTCCTTAACCTTACCTTCCCTGCTCCAGGGCCTGTTGACCTTAGTATAACCATTATCGATTTTGCTCCGAATGGCAATACAAAACTCAAAAATCTAGTAGAAAGGATAGCGAGAATTGCTTTAACTGCTCAAATATCACTCATTCTCAGGAGCTTCACCTCAATTATACGTAGGTAAGAATAGCCAAATAACGCCTTAAATTTTTGGGAGGAATAAAAACAAAAAAGGCCCCGAAGGACCTTTTCTTTTTTATAAATCAGCGTCTATTCAGACGCAGCTTTTTTTTCGTTGCTGTCGTAAATCAAAATTGGCTTTGATTCACCGCGAATGACGGTTTCATCAATAACAACTTTGCTAACATTTTCCATCGAAGGAAGGTCGTACATGGTATCAAGTAGAACCGCTTCTACAATTGAACGAAGACCACGAGCGCCTGTTTTACGATCCATTGCCTTTTTGGCGATCGCGTTAAGTGCATCGTCGCGGAATTCAAGTTCTACATCTTCCATCGTGAACAATGCACCATATTGTTTGGTGATTGCATTCTTAGGTTCACGTAGAATTTGAATTAGTGCTTCTTCGTTCAACTCTTCAAGACTTGTTACAACCGGAAGACGACCGATGAATTCTGGTATCAAACCATATTTCACTAAATCTTCAGGTTCAACTTGCTTAAACAGTTCACTTATCTTCTTACTGTTATCTTTTGACTTAACAGTAGCACCAAATCCGATACCGGTATCTTTTTGTGCACGCTGCTCGATAACTTTATCAAGACCCGCAAACGCTCCGCCACAGATAAATAGAATCTTAGAAGTATCAACCTGTAAGAATTCCTGCTGTGGATGCTTACGTCCACCTTGAGGAGGAACAGATGCAACCGTACCTTCGATTAATTTTAGAAGCGCCTGCTGTACACCTTCACCCGATACATCTCGAGTAATAGATGGATTGTCAGACTTACGAGAAATCTTATCGATTTCATCTATGTAAACAATTCCGCGTTGCGCTTTCTCAACGTCGTAGTCACACTTCTGCAGTAGTTTTTGAATGATGTTTTCAACATCTTCACCTACATAACCCGCTTCTGTTAGCGTGGTTGCGTCAGCCATGGTAAATGGCACATCAAGTAATCGCGCTAATGTTTCTGCAAGCAATGTTTTACCACTACCTGTAGGACCAATTAGCAGAATATTACTTTTGCCAAGCTCTACGCCTTCATGAACATCGCCATTGCGCAAGCGCTTGTAGTGGTTATACACCGCTACAGATAATACCTTCTTTGCATGTTCTTGCCCGATAACGTAATCGTCTAGATGAGCATGAATTTCACTTGGTTTAGGTAAAGCGTCCTGCTTTTGCTTTGGCGCGATTTCCTTAATTTCTTCGCGAATGATATCGTTACATAACTCAACACACTCGTCGCAAATAAATACCGACGGGCCTGCTATTAATTTTCTTACTTCGTGTTGGCTTTTGCCACAAAACGAACAGTACAGTAGCTTATTATCACCGTCACCGCTTTGCTTATCACTCATTACTTTTGCCTCTGCCTTGCCTGAGCCGAAAACCAAAACGTGCTATGCACTGGCTCAGGTCTACTATAACTATACTACTTAGTTGCGGCTACGTCAGATCGATTTGCTAAAACTTGGTCAACAAGGCCGTATTCTTTTGCCTCAGTTGCGCTCAAGAAGTTATCACGGTCTGTGTCACGCGCGACTTTTTCATAGTCTTGACCAGTATGGTCCGCCATAAGGCGATTCAATTTCTCTTTAATAGACAGAATCTCTTTCGCATGTATTTCAAAATCAGAGGCCTGACCTTGGAAACCACCAAGCGGTTGGTGAATCATTACGCGCGAGTTAGGTAGACAATAACGCTTACCTTTTGCTCCTGCAGATAGTAGAAATGCGCCCATGCTTGCAGCTTGGCCCATACATACTGTGCTCACGTCTGGCTTGATAAACTTCATCGTATCGTAAATTGCCATCCCAGCAGTTACGGAGCCGCCAGGTGAGTTTATGTATAGGAAAATATCTTTCTCTGGGTTTTCAGCTTCTAAGAACAACATTTGAGCAACGATGAGGTTGGCCATGTGATCTTCAACTTGTCCTACCAAGAAAATTACGTTTTCTTTCAATAGGCGAGAATAGATGTCGTATGAGCGCTCACCTTTAGAGGTTTGCTCAACAACCATAGGAACAAGTGCATTCATTGGGTCAAACGGGGTATTAGTCATAGCTACCTTGATTATCTAGCGTTAAAAACAAAAATGCTCGGAAGGCTCCGAGCATTTAAGCAGTTGCTGACAAGTAATGTCAATCAGACAGTAAAAAATTACGCCTGTTTGTTCATAACCTCGTCAAAAGCTTTAGTTACTTCTGTAACTTTTGCTTGCTCAAGAACCCACTCAATAGCTTGTTCTTCTAGTGCAACGTTTTGCATTTGCTGCATAAGCTCTTGGTTATTGTTGTAGTAATCAATAACTTCTTGCGGATCTTCATACGCTGAAGCAGCAGTTTCGATCATCTCGTTAACTTTAGCTTCGTCTGCTTTAAGTTCGTTCTGCTTGATCACTTCACCTAGAAGAAGACCAATAGATACACGACGTTTAGCGTTGTCAGTAAACAATTCAGCAGGTAGGTCTGGAAGGTTCTGACCACCACCTTGTTGGCTGAAACGCTGTTTAGCTTGCTCGCGTAGTGCGTTTACTTCTTGATCGATAAGCGCTTGAGGAATATCAATCTCGTTAGCAGCAACTAGCTTAGCAATTACGTCTTCTTTAACTTGTGCTTTAAGCGTTTGGTTTAGTTCACGCTGCATGTTCTTGCGAACTTCTGCTTTAAGCGCTTCTACACCACCTTCCTCAACACCGAATAGCTTAGCAAACTCGTCGTCAACTTTTGGAAGGTCTAAGCCTTCTACTTTCTTAACTGTAGTTTGGAAAACTGCATCTTTACCTTTTAGGTTTTCAGCGTGGTAATCTTCTGGGAAAGTTACTTCAATAGTCACTTCTTCACCCGCTTTCGCGCCAACTAGTGGCTTTTCGAAACCAGGGATCATGCGCTCTTTACCAAGCTCAAGTGCGAAATCTTCTGCTTTACCGCCTTCGAACTCTTCACCGTCGATAGAACCAACGAAGTCAATGATAACTTTGTCGTCTTTCTTCGCTTTACGCTTAACTTCTTTCCAAGTTGCGTGCTGCTTCTGAAGCGTTTCCATCATGTTATCAAGATCTTTGTCAGTAATTTCAACTACTGGCTTTTCGATTTCGATATCGCTAACACCTTTCACTTCTACTTCTGGGTATACTTCGAAAGATGCTGTGAATTCTAGGTCCTGACCATCTTCGTCTTTAGTCAGTTCAAACTTCGGCATACCAGCAGGCTGAATTTTTTCTTGAATCACTGCTTGGTAGAAATTTTGCTGCATAACATCGCCAGCAACTTCTTGGCGAACAGCTTGGCCGAAACGCTTTTTGATTACGTTTACAGGAACTTTACCTGGACGGAAGCCGTTGATGCGTTGTGTTTTCGCCAATTGCTGTAGACGTGACTTAACTGCTGAATCAACCGTGTCAGCTGGAACGGTGATAGTAAGACGGCGTTCTAAACCCTGGGTCGTCTCGACTGAAACTTGCATTATGTTACCTCAACTATACGCCTTTACAGGCGTTTTGTTCTCAATCCCCTCTCCCGCCATGCAATAGTTGCATATCACTCCGGGGTAGAGGTCGTTATTCGACGTTTATAAAATCAAAGTTAGGACACGAAACTGTGTCAAAAAGCCAACCCGAAACAAACGTACTGGTTAAAAAAAGACGCGGTAGTATACAGCCGCATACCACAAGAGTCGAGAGGCAAACACAAGTTTGTAACATCCATTTGAACGAATTTTGACCAAATAACATAACTATTGGCCTAAATAATGAAAAAGAGGGATTTTTAGTGAATTTATCGAACAGAGAAAAGAAAGTAGAAAGAAAGATAATGGTCGGTGAGACAGGATTTGAACCTGCGACCCCTTGTACCCAAAACAAGTGCGCTACCAAGCTGCGCCACTCACCGACAGAGATATCTTTTTGATAAGCTTTATTAAGCTTGAAAATATGGTGCGGAAGGAGAGACTTGAACTCTCACGCCGTGAAGCACTGGAACCTAAATCCAGCGTGTCTACCAATTCCACCACTTCCGCT
>LUMD01000796.1_pt1 | contig 17302 bp, 17 predicted proteins | sample 729651 | NCBI WGS metagenome assembly LUMD01 (sample SAMN03860272, study PRJNA289734) | marine metagenome | biome: seawater column; feature: ocean; material: water; isolation source: Red Sea water column Station 34 - depth 258m | place: Saudi Arabia: Red Sea | collected 2011-10-15 | depth 258 m | reverse complement strand
GTTCCCGACGGCCGCCGGTACCGTTCCCCCCGTGAGCAGTCCCCGCCTCGCTCCCGTGCCCGGCCCCGCCGACCACGAGGGCCTTCCGATCAAGATGCTCAACGACCGCATCCTGGTGGCGCTCGACACCGGCGAGGGCGAACGGCGTTCCTCAGGTGGGATCCTCATCCCGGCGACCGCCCAGATGAGCCGCCGCCTGACATGGGCCGAGGTGGTCGCCACGGGTCCCAACGTCCGGGCCATGGAGGTGGGCGACCAGGTGCTCTTCAACCCCGAGGACCGCTACGAGGTCGAGGTCCGGGGCACCGACTACATCATCCTCCGAGAGCGCGACGTCCACGCCGTGGCGGCACCGCGCCTCGAGGAGGGGAGTACCGGCCTCTACCTGTAGGAGGGCACCGCGGTCCCGGCGGTCCGAGTCGGGGCCGAAATCCACGACCGGGGCCGCGGGCCGCCCCGTAGGCTGCCTGACCATGCCCGAGAGCACCCCCATCGCCGTCACCGACGAGCAACTGTCCGCCGTGGCGTTCAACGCCGACGGCCTCGTCCCCGCCATCGTCCAGGAGGAGGGCACCGGCCGCATCCTGATGATGGCCTGGATGAACGACGAGTCGCTGCGCCGCACCTTCGAGACCGGCCGCACCTGGTTCTGGAGCCGCAGCCGTCAGGAGTACTGGTGCAAGGGCGAGAGTTCCGGTGACCGGCAGTACGTCCGGGAGGCCTTCTACGACTGCGACGGCGACACGCTGCTGTTCGCGGTCGAGCAGGAGGGCCGGGGCGCATGCCACACCGGCGAGTACAGCTGCTTCTTCCGGGCCTTCGGACCCGACGCACCGACCGACTGAGCCCGTGGCCGCGCTGGTCGCCGCACCCGACCGCGAGGAGTTCCGCCGTCAGGCGGGGGAGCACAGCGTCGTCCCCGTCTGGGCCGAATTGCTGGCCGACCTGACGACCCCCGTCAGCCTCTTCGCCCGGTGCGTGGGGGACGGCGAGGGCTTCCTCCTGGAGAGCGTCGATCGCGGCGAGACCTGGGGCCGCTGGTCCTTCATCGGCCGCAACCCGTCGCTGACCCTTCGCCTCCGCGACGGCCGACTTCAGGTCGAGGGCGACCTCCCGGCGGGGGTGCCGACCGACAGCGGGATGCTGGCCGCCCTCGAGGCGCTGTTGGACCTCCACTCCACGCCCGACGTCGGGGGCCTCCCCCCGCTCCACAACGGGCTGATGGGGTACCTCGGCTACGACGTGGTCCGCGAGGTCGAGCACCTCCCGGACGCCCCGCCGGACGACCAGGGGTTTCCGGATGCCGTGATGGCCGTGATCGGTGAGATCGTGGCCATCGACCACTGGCGCCAGCGGGCGGTGCTGGTCGCCAACGTGGTGGTGCCAGAGGGGGCCGACGACGAGGCCCTCGACGCCTGCTGGGACGAGGCCGTCGCCCGGCTCGAACAGCTGGCCGCCGACGGTGCCCGCCCCCTCGACGAGCCGCTCATGCTGCCGCCCTCGCCGGACGACGAGCCCCCCGAGGTGCGTTCCACGATGGGCGCCGAGGTCTACGGGGCCGCAGTGGAGGCGGCCCGGGAGTACATCCTCGCCGGCGACATCTTCCAGGTGGTCCTGTCCCAGCGCTTCGACGTCGAACTGGGGGCCGAGCCGTTCGACGTGTACCGGGTGCTGCGCCAGATCAACCCCAGTCCGTACATGTACTTCCTCCGCGACCGGGACCTCTCGGTCGTCGGCGCCTCGCCGGAGCCGATGGTTCAACTCCTCGACGGCCAGGTGATCTCCCGGCCGATCGCCGGCACGCGCCGCCGCGGCCGCACCGAGGAGGAGGATCGCCGCATGGCCGCCGAGTTGGCGGAGGACCCCAAGGAACGGGCCGAGCACGTCATGTTGGTCGACCTGGCCCGCAACGACGTCGGCCGGGTCGTCACCTTCGGCACCGAACAGGTCGAGGAGATGATGACGTTGGAGCGGTACAGCCACGTGATGCACCTCACCAGCCAGGTCGCTGGGGAACTGGCCGAGGGGCGCACCTCGATCGACGTGCTGCGGGCCACGCTGCCGGCCGGAACCGTGTCCGGGGCACCGAAAGTGCGGGCCATGGAGATCATCGACGAACTGGAGCCAGTCCGCCGTGGCCCGTACGCCGGCGTGGTCGGGTACTTCGACTTCTCCGGCAACATCGACACGGCCATCGCCATCCGGACGATGCTGGTCAGGGACGGTGTCGCGTCCGTGCAGGCTGGCGCCGGCATCGTGGCCGACAGCGACCCGGCCCTCGAGCACCTGGAGTGCCAGAACAAGGCCCGGGCGCTGCTCACGGCGATCCCGGCGGCACGCCGGATGACCGCTCGACGAGGGTCCGCGTCGTGAATGGGCGCATCGTCCTCCCGATGACGACCCAGCATCGGAGGGCGACATGACGGATCCGGTCGTACTCCGTCGGGACCGCGACGTGCTGGCGGTACGCGGCCCCGATGCCGAGGCCTACCTGCAGGGCCAGCTCAGTCAGGATGTGGCGGCGCTGGCGGAAGGCGACTCGGCCTGGACCTTCGTGCTCCAGCCCGCCGGCAAGGTCGACGCCTGGTTGCGAATCACCTGCCGGTCAGCGGGGCACTTCCTCCTCGACGTCGACGGCGGTTACGGCGGTGCGCTGCTCGATCGGTTGCGGCGTTTCCTGCTCCGCACCGACTGCACGGTCGAGCCGCTGGACTGGCAGGCCGTGACCCTCTGGGGCACCACGGAGGGCGAGGCGCCGGCCGGTGGCGTGGCCATCCCGTTGGACTGGGAGGGGGTGGAGGCGCTGGACCTCCTGGGGCCCGAGGTGGCACGGGCGGCGGCGACGGATGACTGGGAGCCGCTCCGGCTGGCGGCCGGGATCCCCGCCATGGGCAGCGAGATCGACGGAGACACCATCCCGGGCGCCACGGGCCTCGTGGGCCGATCGACCAGCTTCACCAAGGGTTGCTACACCGGTCAGGAGCTGGTGGCCCGGGTCGACAGCCGGGCGGCCGGCACGCCGACGCACCTCGTGCGGGTTCGGGGGGAGGGGGCGAGACCGGCGGCCGGCGACGCCATCTCCGCCGGCGGCGACGAGATCGGCCACCTGACCAGCGTCGCGACGCTCGGTGACGGATTCGTCGCCCTCGGCTGGAGGCGACGCGCGGCCGCCGATGTCGACGTTGCCGAGGTCGAGGGGCCCGCCGGTCCGGTTGTCGTGCACCTCACCCCGGTCTGATCCCCGAAACCCCCGGCTGTCGGTCGCCGGCGGCTGGGTAGCCTCGGCCCGTGGCCACCTACCTCGACCGGATCCTCGATGCGCACCGCGCCGCGGCCGCCGAGGACTCCCGCCGGCTGGAGGAGGTCCTCGGTCTGGCACGCGGCGAGGCACCCGCCCGCGGCTTCGCCGCCGCGATCGCCGGTCGTCCCGAGGGTGAAGTGGCGGTCATCGCCGAGGTGAAGCGCCGCTCGCCCTCCAAGGGAGACCTGGCAGCCGACCTCGACCCGGCGGCGACCGCGGCCCACTACGTGGCCGGTGGTGCAGCCTGCCTGTCGGTGTTGACCGACGCCGAGGCCTTCGGCGGCTCGCCCGCCGACCTGGCGTCGGCCCGTGCCGCCGTCGACGTCCCGGTCCTCCGCAAGGACTTCACCGTCGACGCACGCGACGTCTGCGACGCCCGCATCATGGGTGCCGATGCCGTGCTCCTCATCGCCGCCGCCCTCGACGACAGCGAGCTCGCCGACTTCGCCGTGCTGGCCCACGAGGTCGGTCTGGATGTGCTGCTCGAGGTCCACGACGAGGCCGAGCTCGAGCGGGCCCTCGCGGTCGAGGTCGACCTGGTCGGGGTCAACCAGCGCGACCTCGTCACCTTCGCGGTCGACTCCGATCGTGCGGTTCGCGTGGCCGCGGCCATCCCGGACGGGGTTCCCTCGGTCGCCGAGTCGGGGATCACCGGGCCGGACGACGTCCGACGCCTGGCGGCTGCTGGCTACGACGCGGTCCTGGTCGGGGAGTCGGTGGTGACCGCTGACGACCGCGCGGCAGCCGTGGCCGGCCTACGCACTGCCCCCGCCGCACCGGCCGACCGAGGGTAGCGTCGCAGCGTGTTCGTCAAGATCTGCGGCATCACGAGCCAGGAGGACGCCCTCCTCGCCACGGCCCTCGGGGCGGACGCCGTGGGGTTCATCTTCGCTCCCTCCATCCGCCAGGTTGCGGCCCAGGCCGTCCGGGACATCGTGCGCCAGCTGCCTCCGGAGGTGATGACCGTCGGGGTGTTCCGGGACCAGGGGCGCGACAAGGTGGTCCAGACCGTCAACGGCATCGGCCTGCGTGCGGCCCAGTTGCACGGCAACGAGTCACCCGACGCCTGCCGTTGGATCGCCGACCGGGTGCCTGTCACGATCCGGGCGCTTCCCGCCGGGTCACCCGACCTTCGGCGCATCGACGACTTCGGTGCCGACCTGCTCCTGCTGGACTCGCCGACGCCGGGATCGGGGACCGTCTTCGACTGGTCTCTGGCCGAGGGGGCACCCAGCAACCGCCCGATGCTCCTGGCCGGCGGCCTGGACCCCGACAACGTGGCCGGGGCCATCGAGCGGGTCCGGCCCTTCGGGGTCGACGTGGCGAGCGGGGTCGAGGCGTCGCCGGGGCGCAAGGATCCCCGACTGCTGCGCGCCTTCCTCGAGGCGGCACACTCGGTGACGTTCGAGGACTACGAGGGTGGCGGGCGCCGCCCCTTCGACTGGGAGGAGCACCGGTGGGACTGACCTGCGAGACAGAGGGGGAGGGGAGCCGTGGGGCTCGCTGAGCCGACGCCCGATGGCCGCTTCGGGCAGTTTGGCGGCCGCTACGTCCCCGAGACGCTGGTGCCCGCCTGCGAGGACCTCGAGGCGGCCTTCCGGGAGGCCTGGGCCGATCCGGCGTTCCGCACCGACCTCGACGACCTCCTGCGCGACTACGCGGGACGGCCGTCGCCCCTGACCGAGTGCGCCAACCTGTCCGAGCAACTGGGCTGCCGTCTGCTCCTCAAGCGCGAGGACCTCAACCACACCGGGTCCCACAAGATCAACAACGTGCTGGGTCAGGCCCTGCTGGCCCAGCGGATGGGCAAGACCCGCCTCGTCGCCGAGACCGGCGCCGGCCAGCACGGCGTCGCCACCGCCACGGCCGCCGCCCTCCTCGACATGGAGTGCTGCGTCTACATGGGCGAGGTCGACATCCACCGCCAGGAACTCAACGTCTTCCGGATGCAACTGCTGGGCGCCGAGGTGAGGTCGGCGCTGAGTGGCAGCCGCACGCTCAAGGACGCGGTCAACGAGGCCATGCGCGACTGGGTGGCCACCGTCGAGGGCTCGCACTACTGCCTAGGTTCGGTGATGGGGCCGCACCCGTACCCGTGGATGGTCCGCACCTTCCACGAGGTGCTGGGCCGCGAGGCCCGGGAACAGAGCGAGGCGCTGCTCGGCGCCCCGCCGGACGTGGTCACGGCCTGCGTCGGCGGCGGCTCCAACGCAATCGGGATCTTCTCGGGTTTCGTCGACGCGGACACCGAGCTGGTTGGCGTCGAACCGGCCGGCGGCGCCGCTGTGGGTCGAGGCGTTCCCGGGGTCGTCCACGGCATGGAGTCGTACCTGATGCAGGACGAGTTCGGCCAGGTGCTGGAGGCCGAGTCGATCAGCGCCGGCCTCGACTATCCGGGCGTCGGGCCCGAGCACAGCTACCTGGCCGCCTCGGGTCGGGCCCGCTACGAGGCGGTCACCGACGCGGAGGTCGTGGAGGCATTCCAGTTGCTGAGCCGCACCGAGGGCATCATCCCGGCCCTCGAGCCTGCCCACGCCCTGGCCTGGGTGTCCCGGGCGCGTGGCGAGTTGGCGGGCCGGTCGGTACTACTCAACCTCTCGGGCCGGGGCGACAAGGACGTCGCCCAGATGATGGAGGTGCTGCGCCCGGCCGACGGGGGAGGGGAGGTGTGATGGCTCCCGGATCGGTGGAGGCGGCCCTGCGGGCCCGGCGGGACGCCGGCGGCAAGTCGCTGGTGGTCTACGTGACGGGCGGCCTCGGTGACGACTGGACCGACACCCTCCGGGCCGTGGCCGACGCCGGCGCTGACGCCGTCGAGGTCGGGATCCCCTTCTCGGACCCGGTGATGGATGGCCCCACCATCCAGGCGGCCAACGACCGTGCATTGGCTTCGGGGGCCACGCCCACGGGGATCCTGGACGGGCTGCGCGGGCTCGACGCCGGGGCGCCCCTGGCGGTGATGACCTATTACAACATCGCCTTCAGGACGGGACTCGAGCGGTTCGCCGCCTCGCTGGCCGATGCCGGGGTGTCGGGGTGCATCCTCCCGGACCTGCCGCTCGAGGAGGCCTGTCCGTGGGCGGAAGCGGCCGACGCGGCCGGGGTCGAGACCATCCTGCTGGCGGCGCCGACCGGCGACGACGACCGGCTGCGCAGGGTCTGCGAGCGTTCCCGCGGCGTGGCGGAGTTGGTGGCGGGCTTCCGGGCCGCCCTCGACGTCGGCTGAGGCGCCCCCGGGGGCTCGTCTCAGCGCATGTAATTCGACCGGGCCTCGACGGAATGCCCCAGAAGCCCAAAACGGTCGGTTTCTCAGATGGGAAATACTTGACATGGAGCCCAAAAGCGAGTCGGATGTGATTTGACCACGTGTGCCGGCGGGTCCGCCGACGGCACGGAGAGTCCCAGGAAGGGAGCAGGTCGATGAACAAGAGCGAACTGACTGCTGCAGTCGCGGAGGCGGCAGGGGTGTCGAACAAGGACGCGGGTGCCTGCCTGGACGCCTTCTGCGACGTCGTGGCCGGCGAGGTCGCCGGCGGCGGGAAGGTCTCGATCCCCGGGTGGCTCTCCTTCGAGCACACCATCCGGGCGGCCCGGATGGCCCGCAACCCGCAGACCGGGGCCCCGATCCACGTGCCGGCCAAGGCCGCCGTGAAGATCAAGGCCGGCGCCAAGCTCAAGAACGCCGGCGCCGCCGGCGGGGGCGCCGAGGAGCCCGCCGCCCACGAGGAGCCCGCCGCCCACGAGGAGCCCGCCGCCTACTGAACCCGCAGGCGGTGCGGCGGCGTCGATCCGGCTCCCGGGTCTGCGCCGCCGTCTGCTCGCGTCCCCTGCTCCCCGACTCTCCGGTGCCTGGATCGCCTCCGGTGCCTGGATCGCTGGTGTTCGGATGACGCCCGAGGACCTGCCCGAGCCGTCGGCGGTCATCCCCCATCGGCCGCCGTTCCTGCTGCTGACCGCCGTCACGGATCTCGACGCGGGCAGGGCGGCCTCGGGCTACTGGCAACTCACCGGCGACGAGGACTTCTTCGCCGGACACTTCCCCGGGCGGCCGACACTTCCCGGGGTCCTCCAGTGCGAGTCCATCGCCCAACTCGGCGCCTACGCCCTCCTCAGTGACCCGGCCTTCGCTGGTCGGCTGGCGCTCTTCGGCGGCATCGACAAGGTGCGCTTTCGTCGTCAGGTGCTCCCCGGCGACCGCCTGGACCTGAAGGTCGACCTGGGGCGGGTCTCGGCCCGGGCGGGGCGCGGGTCTGGCCAGGCCTCGGTGGACGGGGAACTGGCCTGCGAGTGCGACCTGCTCTTCGTGTTCGCCGACGCGGCCTGACCGGCGCGATCCCGGGTCAGGCCCGGGCGGGGCCCATCACGATCGTGCCGTTGTGGCCACCGAACCCGAACGAGTTCGAGAGCGCCACGGTCGGCTCCCACGACGCCGCCTCGCCGGTCACGAGGTTGATGGGGGGCATCTCCGGATCCGGTGTGGCGTAGCCGGACGTCGGCGGGATCAGGCCCTTCTGGAGGGACAGCGCCAAGGCGACCGCCTCGAGGGCACCGGCGGCGCCGAGGGCGTGGCCGGTGATGCCCTTGGTCGAGGTGACCAGCGGTCCCGGCGTTCCGAAGACCTTGGCCATGGCCCGGGCCTCGGCCATGTCGTTGAGCGGGGTGGAGGTGCCGTGGGCGTTGATGTGGCCGACCTGGTTGGCGGTCACGCCGGCCTCTTCCATGGCGAGCTCCATGCAGGAGATGGCCCCCACGCCCTCCGGGGAGGGAGCGGTGATGTGGTGGGCGTCGGCGGTGCTGGCACCGCCCAGCACCTCGGCGATGATCGTGGCGCCGCGTGCCGTGGCGGTGTCCCAGTCCTCGAGGACCAGGATGCCGGCACCCTCGCCCATGACGAATCCGTCGCGTTCGGCGTCGAATGGTCGGGAGACGCCCGCCGAGGAGAAGGCGGTCATGTTTCTGAACCCGGCGAGGGCGGTCGGGACGAACGCCGCCTCGCTGCCTCCGGCGACCATCACGTCGCAGCGGCCGGAGGCCACCAGCCGGGCGGCGTTGGCGACGGCGTGTGTGCCGGCGGCGCAGGCTGTGCAGGTGTTCTCCGCCGGCCCCTGGAGGCCGTGGCGCATCGAGACGGCGGCAGTGGGGGCGTTCGCCATCATCATCGGGACGAGGAACGGGGAAACCCGGCGCTCGCCGCGGTCGAGGCGGATCTGGATCTGGTCCTCGAGGGTCTGGATGCCGCCGATGCCGGTTCCGATCCAGACGCCGCTGCGACTGGGATCGGCGATGAGTTCGCCCGCCTGCTCGAGTGCCATGTCGGCAGCGGCGATGGCGAACTGGGTACAGCGGTCGGTGCGCCGGACGTCCTTGGGGTTGTCGAACCAGGGGCTCGGATCGAAGTCGTGGACGCGCCGCTCGCCTTCCGGGGCCGGGCCGTTCAGGCCGTCCCAGAAGGCCTCGACACCGATGCCGCAGGGTGCGACGACCCCGAGCCCGGTGACGGCGACGCGCCGTCGGGTCATCAGAGCTTGCCGACGATGAGGTCGAAGGCGGCGCCGATGGTCTCGATGCCCTCGAGCTCCGACTCCTCGACGCTCACGTCGAACTCCTCCTCCAGGGCCATGACCAACTCGACCAGGTCGAGGCTGTCGGCGTCGAGGTCGTCGCCGAAGTGGGCCTCGGGCGTGACCTGCGAGGCCTCGACCGAGAGGACCTCGACCGCGCACTTGGTGAATCGTTCGAAGTTGGCGTCGCTCACCGGGAACTCCGTTCTGTCAGCGGCCGCCCTGGGGCGGCACGGGGTGGATGGTCGGGCATCACCCTAGGTCGGGATCCGCGGGTGGACGACGGATTGGGGCCTGTCAAGGGTCACACCTACCGGCGGGCCTTCAGGGCGAGCGAACTCCGTCGAAGCGCAGGTCGTCAGTCCAGGAAGTCTTCAGCCCATGAACAGGCCGCCGTCCACCGGCAGGACGGCGCCGGTGACGAACCCGGCCTCCTCGGAGGCCAGGAAGCCGACGGCGGCGGCGATCTCCTCGGGGCGTCCCAGCCGTCCCAGGGGGACGGCTTCGGCATAGGAGGCCTGCTGTTCCTCGGGGAGCGCCTCCAGCATGTCCGTGACGATCGGGCCCGGTGCCACCACGTTGACCGTGACGCCCCGACTGGCGAACTCCTTGGCCAGCGACCGACCCAGCCCGACCAGTCCCGCCTTCGATGCGGCGTAGTTGGCCTGTCCGGTCTGGCCGATGCGACCGGCGATCGAGGACACGAACACGATGCGCCCCCAGCGGGCCCGCATCATCCCCTTCACGGCACGACGGGCGACGCGGAAGCCGCCGGTCAGGTTGGCGTCGAGCACCTCGGCGAAGTCCTCGTCCGACATGCGCAGGACGAGGCCGTCACGGGTGATGCCGGCATTCGACACCAGCACCTCGACGGGGCCGAGTTCCTCCTCGATCCGGGTGAAGGCGGCATCGACCTGGGCGGCATCGGTGATGTCGCAGGCGACGGGAAGCAGGCCGGCCTCGACCACCTCGGGTGGGGCCTCGCCCCGGCAGGTCACGGCCACCCGGTGGCCCTGTTCGGCGAAGGCGAGGGCGCAGGCGAGGCCGATGCCGCGGTTGCCCCCGGTCACGAGCACGGTGCGTTCGGTCATCGGGAGGGTCTCCTGTCGTCTGGGCGGGGGAAGGGGCGGGAATCAGTGCACCTGCAGCCAGGCGATGGGCTGGCTGGAGGTGACGCGTTCGGTGTCGAGCGCCAGCCAGCCCATGAGGGCACCGGCGAAGGGGGAGCGGACCTCCTCGTTGCCGATGGTGCCGAGCAGGTCGCCGGCGGCCACGGTGGTGCCGACGTCCAGCCCGTCCACGGGGGTGAAGACGCCGGCGGCGGGGCTGACCACCAGCCGTTCGGTGGCGAACAGGTGCTCGCCCTCGTGGGGTTCCGGCGGCGCGGCCTCAGGTGCGGTGGCGAGCGCCTCGAGGAGGCGGTCCAGGTCGTCAGGGACGTTGACCGTGAGGCGTTCGGCGTCGCGGAGGGTGCGCTTGACGAGGCCGGTGAGGACACTGCCCGGGCCGAGTTCGACGAACGTGGTGAAACCCAGGTCGGAGAGGCGCTGGAGCGACTGGTGCCAGCGCACCGGCCGGACCAGTTGGGCATTGAGCAGGCTGCGCCAGGCCTCGGGATCCTCGTGCTCGAGGGCGTCCACGTTGGCGACGACCGTGCCCTCGGGGCGGCGGATGTCGGCGCCATCGAGGGCCTCCCGCAACCGGTCGCCCGCCGGGGCCATGAACGGGGTGTGGAAGGCCCCGGAGACCTCGAGGGGGGTGACCCGCTTGGCGCCGGCCTCCTTGGCGGCCTCGCCGGCGGCTGCCACGGCGTCGGGGTCGCCGGCGATCACCACCTGGCCTGGAGCGTTGTAGTTGGCGACCCAGGCATCGCCGTCGGTGCCGTCGCAGGCCGTCTCGACCCCCTCGTCGTCGAGGCCCAGGACCGCCGCCATGGTGCCGGTGCGCTCGCCGGCGGCAGTCTGCATCGCCTCGCCCCGCTCCACGACGAGGCCGACGGCGCCGCCGAAGTCGAGGGCGCCGGCGGCTGTCAGGGCGCTGTACTCGCCGAGGCTGTGGCCGGCGTGCCCGGCGGCGTCGACGCCGAGACGCTCGACGGCGTCCAGGATCACCATGCTGGTCAGGAAGGTCGCCAACTGGGCGTTGCGGGTCTGGCGCAGTTCGTCGGCGTCAGCCTCGAGCAGCAGGTAGGCGAGGTCCCGTCCGGCCTCCTCGGAGGCCTCCTCCACGAGTTCCCAGGACGGATGTTCCCGCCAGGCGGCGCCCATGCCGGGCTGCTGGCTGCCCTGGCCCGAGTAGGTGAAGACGATCATCGACGGGTTCCTCCTACGCCTCCTCCGGCGTGACCGCCATTGTGGCCCACTTGGCGGCGAAGCGTCGGCGTGCGACCGAATACGCGTGGATTCGCCCCGAGGCCGGGCGGGGCACCGGACACCTCGGAGGGGGGTGTCGGTAGGCTGCCGGCCGCGCCCGGGTGGCGAAACTGGCAGACGCGGAGGACTCAAAATCCTCTGATCGTGAGATCGTGCGGGTTCGAGTCCCGCCCCGGGCACCGGTATCGAGGATTGCGGAGAGGGCGCAGTGCGCCGCTCCGCGTAGACTGCCCGCCCCATGGCACGACCGGTTATCGAACGGCGACTCCGAGAGGTCGCAGAGCGCCTGATTCGCCTGCGCGGCGACCTGGCGGTCGCCGAGGAGCAGTTGGCGCACCTCGACGACGAGGCCGACGATGCCCGGGTACGGCACCTGGTCGCCGAGACACCGCTGTCGGAGCGGGGCCGGCGGGAGGCCGAACGGCAGGCGCAGGCGATGGCCCGCCACCGCGAGGACCTTCTGGCAGAGCTGCTGCGTTTGGAGATCAGCCAGGACGAGCTCCTCGACCGCATGTCGGTCGACGGTTGACCGGGGGCGGGGGCGTGGTCGACGAGGTGCGCGTGGCGCTGGCCGAGGACGAGGCCATCATCCGCCTCGACCTCCGGGAGACCCTCGAGGAGGAGGGCTACACCGTTGTCGGCGACACGGGCCGCGGGGACGAGATGCTGCAATTGGTCGCCGACACCGACCCGGACGTGGTGATCCTCGACATCAAGATGCCCGGCATGGACGGGCTCGAGGTGGCCCGGCGCATCGCCGACTCGCAGGACGCCGCCGTGGTCATCCTCACGGCGTTCAGCCAGCGGGACCTGATCGACCAGGCCATCGAGGCCGGGGCGCTGGCGTACCTGGTCAAGCCGTTCCAGCGCAGTGAGTTGGTGCCGGCGGTCGAGATCGCCCGGGCCCGGCATCGGGAGATGCGTGCCCTCACCGACCAGGCCCAGACGCTCTCGGATCGCCTCGAGGCCCGCAAGGTCATCGATCGGGCCAAGGGCGTGCTCATGGACGAGGCCTCGATGAACGAGGCGGACGCCTTCCGGTTCATCCAGCAGGCGGCCATGAACGAGCGGTCCAGCATGGTGGACGTGGCCAACCAGGTCATCGAGGGCGGCCGCCGCCCCTGACCGGCCCCCTGGGTGGACGTCCACCCGGCGGTGCGCCAACCCCGGAGTAGGGTCGGCGACGTGTCCCGACCGCTGCTGCTGATCGACGGCAACTCGCTCACGTACCGGGCCTTCTTCGCCCTCCCGACCGACCTCACCACGGCATCGGGGCAGGTCACCAACGCCGTCACGGGCTTCTGCTCGATGCTGGCCACCCTCCTGCGAAACCACGAACCGGCGGGCGTGGCGGTGGCCTTCGACCTTCCCGGCGACACCTTCCGCCACGAGCGGGAGCCGTCCTACAAGGCCAATCGGGACAAGCAGCCCGACATCCTCTACGAGCAGCTGGCCCTGGTGCGCGAGCTCGTCGAGGCCCTCGGCCTGCGGGTGGTCGACGCCGAGGGCTTCGAGGCGGACGACGTGCTGGCCACACTGGCCACCGCCGCCCGAGACGCCGGCCGGGACGCCATCATCGTGACCGGCGACCGCGACAGCTACCAGCTGGTCGAGGACCCGCACGTGCGCGTGCTCTACAACCTGCGGGGCGTCTCCGAGTACGCCCTGTTCGACGAGGCCGGCATCGAGGAGCGCACCGGGGTCCGGCCCGCCGACTACGTCACGTACGCGGCCCTGCGGGGCGACCAGTCCGACAACCTGCCGGGCGTGCCCGGCGTGGGGGAGAAGACCGCGGCCAAGCTGGTCAACGCGTACCCGGGCCTGGACGGCATCCTCGCTGCCGCCGACGAGCAGACGCCGAAGTTGCGCCAGAACCTGGTGGAGCACGAGGAGCGTGCCCGCCGGAACGCCGAACTGATGGTGCTGGTGCGCGACGTCCCGCTGGGCCTCGGTGTCGACGACCTCGCCTTCGGCGAGGTGGATGTGGCAGGAGCGGCGCAGCTCTTCGATCTGCTCGAGCTCCGGACCGCCCGTGAGCGCCTGGGCGAGCTGCTGGGCGTGGAGTTCGGTTCGGATGGCGAGGGGGGTGAAGCCGCGCGCCGAGGCGGCGGTTGCTGCGCTCGACGCCCTGCCGGCTGGCCCCGTCGGCCTCGACGGCGGCGACCCGGTGCTCCGGGAGGGCCTGGCGGTGTCGGCCGGCGAGGGCGGCGTCGTGTGGCTGGCCGCCCCGCTGCTGGACGTGGACGCGGTCCGGTCCGCCCTCGGCGGGCTGCTGGGACCCGAGGGCCGCGGCGTCGCCCTCCACGACGGCAAGGCGCTCGTGAAGGCCCTCATCGGCCATGGCATCGACCCGGTGGTGCCCGTCCTCGACGCCCGGCTGGCCGCCTACCTGCTCGACCCGGCTGACCCGCGGGTCGACCTCGAGGACCTGCTCGAGCGCCACGGTGGCTGGCGGCTCCCGGAGGCGGGGCCGGCCGAGGGCCAGCTGGACCTCTCCGGTGAATCCGTCGATGTCGGCGAGGTCGCGGCACCACGGGCCCGGGCGGTGGCGCTGCTGGTCGAACCGTTGCTGGCGGCCCTCGCCGAGCAGGGCGTCGACGGCCTCAACACCGATATCGAGTTGCCACTCGTCCGGGTGCTGGCACGCATGGAGTTGCTCGGCGTGGGGGTCGACGTGGCCGAACTCACCCGGCTCCGGGACGAGTTGACCGCCGACTGTGAGCGCCTCCGGGCCTCGATCCACGAGGCTGCCGGCGAGGAGTTCAACGTCAACTCGACCAAGCAACTCCGCGAGGTGCTCTTCGAGAAGTTGGGGCTGACGCCCGGCAAGAAGACCAAGACCGGCTATTCCACCGATGCCGCCACGCTGGAACGGCTCCGGGACGACCATCCGGTGGTGGAGCGACTCCTGGCGTACCGGGAGGTCGAGAAGTTGCGCTCCACGTACGGCGAGGGGCTCCTGGCCGAGGTGGGGGAGGGCGACCGGATCCGGGCCACCTTCAACCAGGCCGTCGCCCGAACGGGGCGTCTCAGCTCCGACGCCCCGAACCTGCACAACATCCCGGTCCGCACCGAGGCCGGCCGGGCCTTCCGCCGGGCGTTCGTCCCCGCCGACGGCCACACGCTGCTGGTCGCCGACTACAACCAGATCGAGTTGCGCTGCATCGCGCACCTGGCCGAGGACCCCGGGCTGATCACCGCCTTCGTCGCCGGCGACGACGTGCACACCGCCGTGGCCTCCCGCACGTGGGGCGTCCAGCCCGACGAGGTGACCCCAGAACTGCGCTCGCGGGCCAAGATGGTCGCCTACGGGCTGGCCTACGGCATGGAGGCGTACGGGCTGTCGCAGCGCCTCGACATCCCCGTCGACGAGGCCGCCGACATCCTGGACAGCTACTTCGCGGCGTTCCCCGCCGTGCGGGAGTACATGGACCGCACCGTTGCCGAGGCTCGCGACCGGGGCTACACCGAGACCCTCTTCGGCCGCCGACGCCGCATCCCCGAACTGTCGTCGCCCAACTTCAACGTCCGCCAGGCGGGGGAGCGTCAGGCCATGAACGCCGGCATCCAGGGCCTGGCGGCCGACATCTTCAAGGTGGCGCTGGTCCGCCTCGACCGGCATCTCGAGGACTCGGGCATGGCGAGCCGGCTGATCCTCCAGGTGCACGACGAGGTGATCCTCGAGGTGGTGCACGACGAGTTGGACGAGGCCGTCCGGGTGGTGCCCGAAATCCTCTCAGGTGCCCACGAGTTGCGGGTCGACCTGGCCGTGGACGTCGCCACCGGCGCCACCTGGGCCGACGCCAAGGGTTGAGGCCCCGGGTGCCCGGACACTGGTTCGAAGAGGTTGCCGACCACCTGGGCTCCGCCTACCTGCGCTATTCGTTCACCTACGGGACGGTGCAGGAAGTCGACTTCCTGATCGACGCCCTGGGCCTGCTGCCGGGGGACCGGGTGCTCGACGTCGGGGGTGGCCCCGGCCGCCACGCGCACGAGTTGGCAAGCCGCGGCATCGGCGTGGTGGGCGTGGACGTGTCGCGGACCTTCGTGGACCTGGCGGTCGCCGACGCCCCCGCCGGCGCCGAGTTCCACTGCCTCGACGCCCGGGAGATGGCCTGGGCGGGGGAGTTCGATGCCGCCATCTCGCTCTGCCAGGGGGCCTTCGGACTGGCGGGTGGCCCGGCCGCCCCGGTCGGCGACCCAGCGCCCTGAGCGCCTTCTCGGCCTACTTCCAGGTCCGGTACCTCGGCGAACTCGACGACTTCGACGCCGACCGGGGCGTCCACCACGAGCACACCGAACTGCGCGACCCCGACGGGGCGGTCCGGGCGGCGGAACTGTGGACCAGCTGCTTCACGCCCCGAGAGCTGCGCCTGTTGGCCGGCCGGGCGGGGCTCAGGGTGGAGGACTGTTGGGCGGTGGCTCCGGGCGACTACGCCCGCCGTCCACCCGACCTGGAGCACCCCGAGTTCCTTTTGGTGGCACAGCGGCCGACCTGAGTGTCTGCGGAGCCCCGGGACGGCTTTTCCGGGCCTGTGGATAGGCTTTTCCGGTCTGCGCCACGAGGCGCGTGCAACAACGTCCGTATTCCCGACCCCCATCCGACCGGAAAGCCCCCGTGACCAACCTGACTGCCCCCGATTCCGCCCTCGACTCGCCCCCAATGGGCACCTTCGATGCGAGCGGCGAGTACACCCCCCGCGAGATCGTCCTCGACGACCTCGGTGCCCTCTCCTTGGACGACGCCTACTCGGCCACCATGGTCGACGTGGCCGACGGCCAGGTCGTCGAGGGAACCGTGGTCCGGGTCGACCGCGACGAGGTCCTCTTGGACATCGGGTACAAGTCGGAGGGCGTCATCCCCCCGCGTGAGCTGTCGATCCGCCACGGGGTGCACCCCGGCGAGATCGTGGCGGTCGGTGACCGCATCGAGGCCATGGTCGTCAACCGGGAGGACAGCGAGGGACGCCTCGTCCTCTCCAAGAAGCGGGCCCAGTACGAGCGGGCCTGGGGCCGGGTCGAGGAAATCAAGGAGGGCGACGGTGTCGTCTCCGGCACCGTCATCGAGGTTGTCAAGGGCGGCCTGATCGTCGACATCGGCCTTCGGGGCTTCCTGCCCGCCTCCCTCGTCGACCTGCGCCGGGTGCGCGACCTGCAGCCCTACATGGACACCACCATCGACGCCAAGATCATCGAGCTCGACAAGAACCGCAACAACGTCGTGCTCTCGCGCCGAGCCTGGCTGGAGGAGACCCAGAAGGAGCAGCGCGAGGACTTCCTCAACAACCTGCGTCCCGGCGAGGTCCGCTCCGGCGTGGTCTCGAGCGTCGTCAACTTCGGCGCCTTCGTCGACCTGGGCGGCATGGACGGCCTCATCCACGTGTCCGAATTGTCGTGGAAGCACGTCGACCATCCCAGTTCGGTCGTGACCGTCGGCGACGAGATCGAGGTCCAGGTGCTCGACATCGACCGCAGCCGCGAGCGCATCAGCCTGTCGCTCAAGGCCACCCAGCAGGACCCGTGGCACGAGTTCGCCGAGAGCCATCAGGTGGGCGAGCTGGTCTACGGCCGGGTCACGAAGCTGGTGCCGTTCGGCTCCTTCGTGCAGGTGGGCGACGGCATCGAGGGCCTGGTGCACATCTCGGAGATGTCCTCCCACCACGTCGACCTGCCCGAGCAGGTCGTGACGCCGGGCGAGGAGCTCTGGGTCAAGATCATCGACCTCGACCTGCAGCGCCGACGCATCAGCCTCTCGATCAAGCAGGCCGCCGAGGGCGGCGTCGTGGCCGAGGAGTGGCGCGGTCACTTCGGCCACGAGGCCTTCGACGAGGAGGGCAACTACGTGGGTGGCGAGGTCGCCGCCGACGAGTCGCACGTGGCCGAGTCCCCTGAGACGGGCGACGGTGGCAGCGAGGCCCAGGCCGCCTGGGCCGAGGTGTACGCCGAGGAGGCGCCTGCCGTCGATGTCGAGGCCGCCGAGGTCGAGGCCGCCGAGGAGGCGCCTGCGGTCGAGGTCGAGGCCACTGAGGATCCCGTCGTCGTCGAGGTCGATGTCGAGGCCGCCGAGG